>Ga0209979_1001557_pt1 | contig 24767 bp, 17 predicted proteins | sample AnhtaG_FD_183114 | JGI IMG/M metagenome (GOLD analysis project Ga0209979, IMG submission 183114) | Deep subsurface microbial communities from Anholt, Denmark to uncover new lineages of life (NeLLi) - Anholt_01485 metaG (SPAdes) (version 2) | ecosystem: Environmental > Aquatic > Marine > Oceanic...
GCAAGAGGAAGGGAAAGTTGTGGCTATGGTCGGGGATGGGATAAATGATGCCCCAGCTTTAGCTCAGGCAGATGTGGGTATAGCAATCGGCAGCGGAACAGATGTAGCCATGGAAGCATCTGATATTACCCTGATCAAAGGAGACCTTTCCGGGGTAGTAACCGCGATTAAGTTGAGCAAAAGGACCATACAGATAATAAAACAGAACCTCTTCTGGGCTTTCTTCTATAATGTTATCGGTATTCCAATTGCCGCAGGTCTGCTTTATCCTTTCTTTGCAATTCTGCTTAATCCCATATTCGCTTCTGCGGCAATGGCATTCAGCTCAGTTTCGGTGGTTTCAAATTCGTTGAGATTAAGAAGGTTTTAATTGTAGGGGCAGACCCCCGTGTCTGCCCTAACTATGGAGTGCATGTCTATGACGATGCCAAATCCTTCCCGTCAGGTCAGGGGACCTGACGGGCACATGGAGGAATAAAGAAATATGGAAGCAAAAATATTAGTTACAATATTTGGGATTCTTTTGATAATCTTGGTGAACTGGTATTTCTTCTTTTCAAAAAGGGAGAAAGTAAAAGCTTTTGTAAAAGAAGGCGGTATTTCCGGAAACGGATCCATAGGACAGGAGATAAAGGTGATAGTTAAAGGGGGTTATACCCCGGATGTTATCGTGGTGAAAAAGGGGATTCCAGTAAAAATAGATTTTTACCGGGATGAGACCGCAGACTGCTCTGAAGAGATTGTTTTCGGGGATTTTGGTATCAGAAAGAGCCTGCCTGCATATAAGACCACCTCCATAGAGTTCACTCCAGAAAAAGAAGGCGAATACCAATTCACCTGCGGGATGGGGATGTTGAGAGGAAAGTTGATAGTGGAGTGATTTTTTTAACTTAATAAGAATACCTTTATGAACACTTGTAATGGATGAAAAAATCCGTTCAAAAGGATAGATAGTTTCAATGTTTGCCGATGGATAGATTTTAAGAGGTAATTCGATACGGCATAAAAATATGCCTGTTTTGGTAGTTTCGCTATTTGGGTTCAACTATTGTAGTGTTTAGCCGCTCAATCATCTCCTCAAAAGTCTGGAGTTCGATAGTTCTCGCACCTACATTTTGATATGTGTCACAAGCCTTTTTTAGCAGTTCCAAAGCCTCAGTCTTCTTCTTTTGATAAGCATATACCACACCAATATAGCCTAAGGCATTTGCCTCACCTAGAATATGACCTGTTTGTTTATCAATATCAAGTGAGGTTTTGTGAAACTTCAATGCTTCTTCAAGTTTACCTTTATCTGCAAGAACCATACCGATGTTTCGAAGGGCGATAGCCTTACCTATGAGATTCCCAGCATCATTGTATATTGTTAATGATATCTGATGGAGCAAAAGTGCTAATTCTAATTTCCTCTGTTTATAATAAACGCTGCCAATATTGTTAATTTCACTTGCCTGTCCAAGAAGATTTCCAATTTTGCTATCTATGTCAAACGCAGATAAGTGGGAGTTTAAAGCATCATTCAGCTTTCCATGAGCAAAGTAGACATTACCCATATTATTAAGATCACATGCTTGACCTACCAGATTACCAATCTGTATATCTATTTTAAGTGCCATTTGATGAGATGTAAATGCATCTTCTAACTTACCTTGTTTATAGAAGACTATGCCTATATTGTTGAGATCACTCGCTTTACCAAGAAGATTACCAATCTGCTCGTTTACCTCAAGCGAGGCTTTGTGCGATTCCAATGCTTCTTCCAGTCTTCCCAGATATGTGTAGATAATACCGATATTGCCAAGAGCATTGGCGCAACCTAGAGGGTTGTCAATCTGATTGTAGATATAGTGTGCTTTCTTATAGTTCTGCAGTGCTCCATTCAGCTTCCCCTTTCTAAAACAGACGTTCCCTATATTGCCGAGGTTACCTGCGTAACCTAGAGAATTTTTAATCTGCTTGTGAATCTCAAGCGCACCCGAGTAGGACTGCAATGCTTTATCTAATTCTCCCTGCACGAAGTAAATATTTCCTATGTTACCTAGAGCGTTAGCCTTGCCCAGAGAGTAGTTGATTTGCTTACTGATCGTGAGTGCAAGTTGCTGGTTCTTAAAAGCCGTGTCTAGATCGCCCTGCCAAAAATAGACGTTACCAAGATCTCCAAGAAATGCGACTTCGAGCTTTGTATTTATTTTCTTTCGTGCAATTTGGAGTCCAGTTAATAGAGCATTCTTTGCTTCTTGATAGTGTGAAATTTGAGATAGTGAAATACCAAGGTTGAGGTAAGCCGACATCGTAGGAACAGCATTGATAGACTTCTTATAATTGCTGGCTGCATCTTTGTAGCGCCATGCTGCAAAATCACGTTCACCCGCATTAAAGAAATCTTCTGCCTCGCTGACAAGTTCAGTTGCTGCTTCTTCGAGTTCCTTTTTAAATCCAGTGGTAGTTGCCCTTTGAATGAGTTCCCCACCAGACCCTTGAGTCAATTCAAGTGGAGGTTTGGAACTTAAGAAATCTTTCCATGCGTTTGTACCATAGGAAAATGCAAAGAAAACACATGTAATAATAAACAGATGAAGCTTCTTTCCATCTAGCTTTGTTAGGATAGGATACTTTTTCCGTTGGATTTTAGTAAAGCTCACAGTGAGCAGGAGGACGCAGATGGCCCCTAAGAATCTGAATAGATATGTAAGGATAACCAAAAAATATATCAAATGCTGTTACCTCTCGAAAGACAAATAAAAGCCATCATAAGTATTGCTGGAATTCATTCCTTTACCCTTCTTTTTATCCGATTTTAGTCCTTGTTTTGCTTTATTTTATCTATTCCCCTCAAAAAAATCAAGTATTTTTTTAGATTACAATCCACTTATTGTCAGACAGGCAAAGCCTGTCCTACGGAGGCGTAGCCACGTAGCCACAGGAATGTCTGACCTACTAAAATCAGAATGATATTTGATAACCTCTCCCTGCCCCTCTCCCTGGGAAGGAGAGGGGAAGAATTGTAGTGGAAACCTTTAGGTTTCCACTAAAGAATGGAAGGCTAAAAACCTTACACTACATCTTGCACAGGGGCAGACACAGAGGTCTGCCCCTACATAAAAGCGGTAGAACAGACAATTCCTACTGTGGCTTCGAGCCAGCCAGCCCCTAGGACGCCAGACGTAGTCTCCGTTTCTCGGACAGGTTTCCATCTCTAATGTAGGGGCAACCCTTGTGGTCGCCCGAAGGAAGGGAGGGGATCCAAGAAATCTGGATTTCGCTAGGCTCAACAAGCCTCTCCCCTACAAAAGCGGTATTCTCTTATGGTCAGGCAGGATGCCTGACCCACTATAAATAAATGACCTCACCCTGACCCTCTCCTTTGAGGAGAGGAAAATATTTGTTGGAACAATTCATGAATTGCCCCTACGATATAATAACAACAAATAAGGACAGACACAGAGGTCTGCCCCTACATAAAATCGGTAGAACAGGCATTTCCTACGGATCCATTTCTCGGACTTGTCTGTTCTTTAGTTGAACTTTCTTGACCCTAATCCCTTGCAAAAATAAGCATCCTTTCTTAAATTCCATGAGGATGCGTAGATTAAATAGTGACGGATTTTCTCTGCCGGGTGAATGTAAATGGATATAAACTGAAAAAGGACAATGAGCCAAAAGCTTAAAAAAGTCATCTCCGCCAGCCGCAGGGTGGACCTTTTGAGCTTCTATCCGGATTATCTGATCCAGAGGTTAGAAGAAATCGGAAAGGAGAATATCCATACCTTAGTTATCTGGACTAAAAATCCTCTTAATCTCTTTAAGAATAAAACCCTACGGAAATATCTTAAAACCATAGACCAGCTTTATCTTCTATTAACCATAACCGGCTTGGGAGGGACTCCTTTGGAACCGAAAGCACCTATGCCTGATAAAGTACTAAAGAGTCTTTCGGATTTAGTAGATTTTCTGGGCTCTCCTTTGAGACTGGCTTTGAGGTATGACCCTTTGATGGAGGTGGTTTATAATAAAAAGAACCATCTAACCAATATTGACCTCAACCTTTTCCAGTATGTTTTAAGCTACCTTCATCCCTTAGGCATAAAAAGGGTGATAACCTCTTATCTTACCCTATACCCTAAGGTGAAAAGACGCCTGAATAAATATAATTTCCAGATAATAGACCATCCTTTAGCTGAGATTGAAGATTTCATACTGAAAAAGATGTTCCCTCAGGCAGAAAAGTTTGGTTTAAAAGTTACCACCTGTGTTCTGCCAGAGATCACCTCTGAGGGTTGCATTGACGGGAAAACCCTGATAGAGCTTCATCCTCAAAAAGAGCTTTGCTCCTTAGTTAAGGATAAAACCCAGAGAAAAAGCTGTCACTGCACAAAATCAATAGATATAGGCAGGTGGTTTCCCTGCTATCATAGCTGTTTTTACTGCTATGGGAACCCCAGTTTTCCAAATTTGGGTCCACAGGAAAAGAACGCTTAAAGAACCCCTTATAACTCCCGCTTACTACTAAAGATAATCCCTTTAAAGTCGATAATAAAAAAGAGATTAATTTTTAAAAAATTAGATAAAACCCCCAAAGGAAGAACTTTTTTAAAGAGGTGAGCTGTGAGTCAAGAAGAAAACAGACCTCTGGAAAATTCTCAGGAGATTAGGGATAACCCTGAGGAGACCAAAGTAACAGTTGAAGAAAAAAAAGAGGAAAACCCTCCAATACTACCAACTTACTCCAAGGAGAAAAAGGAGAATGACACCCAGAAACTTGATCTACAATCTCCGATCCAGGCGATGATAGAAAAATCCGAATCTGGATCCGCAGGACCTGAAGCTATGACAGAAGAAAAAGTGATGGAGAAAAAGCCCAAAAGAACAAGAAGTTCAAAGAAAAAAACAAAGTCTGAATCTGGATCCGCAGGATTAGATTCTCGGAGCACTTTCCCTGAAAAATCTAACCAGAAGAAAAAAAAGACCGATAGATCCGAAGTCGGAGCTAAAGAATTGGATAATCTACCTCAACCCCTAGAAGAGCAAAAAATCTCAAATAAAGGGGTTGCTCATTTTAAAGATAATGTTGTAAAGATAGCAGGCGGGTTTAAGCTCCATTCTGGCGATGAGATTAAAATCGGAGATAGGGAGTTTGAGCTCAGGCATTTAGAGCCCAGCAAAAAGCCTCTCTACTGGGGGATCTTAGCCTTAGGGATTTTAGTTTTATTCTTCATCTTTCAGTTTGGCTTTACCGGATATAAGGATTCAGGCAAAATCGTCGGGGTAGTGATTGAAAAAGGAACAGGAGCTTTTCTTCCCAATACCCAGATCGAACTTAAGGATTTAGGGAAAAAAGTCCGGTCGAACGATTTAGGATTTTTTATACTCGATGTTTTACCTGCTGGTACTTACGAGCTACAGGCTCAGCTTAATGGTTATAACTCAACAAGCGAGAATGCTGTGGTATTAAAAAAGCAGATTACCACCACCGTTGTGGAACTTTCTTCACAAAAAGAAGTGGTCTCATCTTCCCGAACAAGTTCTGCACAGAAGAGAACAGAATCTCAGGTTGAAACTGTTACTTCTAAGCCATCTGCGAGCTCAATGGTACAAAGAGGCTCTGTCAAGATAGAATCAAATGTGCCCGGAGTGAGGTTCTATTTAGATGGTAAATACTTAGGAGCTGGAAATAAGGTTTACTCAGGCATTACAGGCGGAACTCACCGGGTGAGGTTATCCAAAGATGACTATCAGGACTGGACTGGAAAAGTGACAGTGAAGGGAAATAAAACTTCAAACCTGAAGGTAAGTCTTAATAAGGTGGAAGCTGCAAAGAGCACTATCACTTCACCCAAAGAAGTGAGTTTCTTCGCTTCAGCTCAAAGGGAATATGATTTGGGCAACTATGCCGGAGCAGCGGAGAATTATACCAAGGGGTTATATCTGGATTCCAATAACCCGGAAGCTTATTTAGGGAGAGGAGACTCCTATCTGAAGCTCGGAGACAAGACTAAAGCCTTAGCTGATTTCTCTAAGGGAGCTGAGCTTTTTGAGATGAAAGGCAATTTCAATAAAGCAGCCCTTTGTTATACCCAGCTTTTGAATTTAACTCCGGGTGATCAAAATGCTCTTTACAGCCGGGGCTTAGATTACATTAAAATCGGAGAATATGAGAAGGCAGTTTCAGACCTGAAGAAGGTTACCGCTCAGAATCCAAAATTTTTCAACGGATTTATGGAATTGGGGAATGCGGAGTATTATTCAAAAGATTATAAAGCAGCCGCAGAGACCTACTCCAAAACAAGAAAACTTAATCCCAATACCAAGCAAGTATATGTTAAACTGGCTCTTACCTACACCGCTTTGAAGGATAAATCTGGGGCTAAGAAAAATTATGAGAAATTTAAAGAGCTTACTACCCTTATTGATCGGGAGAGGATGAAAGATAACCCGGAATGGATTAAGGTGCTTAAATACTTAGGCGAAAAAACAGAACGGGAATTTTAGGGGATTAAAGATTTTAAAAGCCCCCACCCTCTGGCGGGGGTTTTTTTATTGATTATCATTTTATGTAGCGGAAACCTTCAGGTTTCCAAACGGTAGAACAGACATTTTTGTCTGTTCGTTACCGTCAGACAGGAATGTCTGACCCACCAGGATTTGTAGTTCTCCTGAATAAAAAATTGGAAGGCTAAAGTCTTCCGCAGGATCCTGTGGACAAGACCTTGACGGCCTTCCCCTACATGTTTAAAACATCATTTAACAGCTTTGTGGATAGCAGTTACTCCAAATAACATCCTCTGGAAGGCAACCTCTACAAAACCGGCCTCTCGGATGATTTCTGCAAATTCATCCGCGGTATAGAAACGAGGGATGGTCTGAGAAAGATAGGCGTATGCAGGTCTTGAGCCGGAGATGAGCTGTCCAATTGGTTTGACTACCAGCCGAACGTATATATGGAACAATTTTCTGATAAGTTTAGATCTTGGCTGACTGGTTTCCACACTTACAAATCTACCCTCAGGTTTCAAAATCCGGTGTATTTTTTGAAGGGATTGAACTAACCTTTCGCGGTTGAGATTGATATTACGCACCGCAAATGATATAGTGACCAGATCAAATGTTTTATCCGGAAAAGGGAGGGAATTGATATCTGAATGAATAAAAATGATTTTAGAGGCATCTTTTTTCTTTAGAGCTTTACAAATCATGGGGAAGCTGAAATCGGCGGCGAATACCCGGGTCTTTCGTGGAGCAAGGCGTCGAAGGTAGGAAGCCATTTCACCTGTGCCACTGCAAATATCTATCCACATTTCGCCATTTCCTTGAGCGGCTAATTTTGCTGTCTTTTTGCGCCAGTAAATGTCCAAGCCAAAGGTTAAAATATGGTTAACCAACTCATAGGTCTGCGGGATCTCGGAAAATATTTTTCTAATACCACCTTTCATTAACTCTATTCTAATCTATCTTTGGGTGATAGAAGTTAATCCTTAAAATAAAACCAAACAGGAGCCAGAATTTCCGATAACGGTTTACATGTTTGCGAAGTCCACCTTTGGTGGGGTTTGGGCGAATCCACCTAAGGCGGATGAGCTGGCAATCCCGTGTTATATTTAATGCACGCCTCCTTTTTCTTCTGGATTTCGGAATAAGCTCGTGACCCTGGCGATCTTATCTGGTGGTCCAAGGACAAAAAGCACATCCTTAGCACAGAGTTGCATATCTCCGTATGGGTTGGGCAATATTTGTGTGTCCCGACGTATTGCCAATACGGTAACTCCATATTTGTTTCTCAACTCAATCTGAGCCAACGATTTTCCAACCAAGGTTGATCTTTCTCCAACCTGTAATGCACTGATTTCGACATCAGGAAGCTGAAGTTTCAAATCGGAAAAAGATGCCAACTCTTTGGGAAGGCTTCGAAACATCTCGTAACCATCTGATCGCAGTTCAGCGACGAGTCTCTCGATTTCATCTCTGCGGATGAGATATTTTGCCAAAACCCGAGTAAAGATTTCCACTGATGTCTCAAACTCCTCTGGAATAACCTCGTTGGCTCCTAATTCATATAGAGGCTTCATCTCTTGAAGATAACGCGTTCGTATGATCATATGAGCTTTTGGGTTAAGTCTCCGAGCGATTTCGGCAATTCTGCGGGTAGCAGCGGGGTCGTTGATTGCCACAACCACAACCATCGCATCTTTGATGTCTGCGTGCTGAATTACTGCCTCTTGGGTTGCATCTCCATAATAAATTGGTTCACCCTTTGCTTGTTCGCTCCTTACAATTTCGGGATTCATTTCAATTATCACATAGGGAATACCTGCTATCTTGCTGGCTCGTGCTAAATTTCTACCATTCACTCCGAAGCCAATGATAATAAGGTGGTTTTTTTTACCCCCAATCTTTATCCCTGTCACAGGAGACAATCCCGATTTTAATCTTCCCGGCAGTGGCAACTGCAAGACAAAATCTGTTATGCGTGGCGCCAGGGCTATAATGAATGGTGTGGCGGCCATAGTCAGCACAGAAACAGCCAGAAACAACTGATAAATATCTCCAGCAAGTAGGCCATGCTCAACCCCGGTCTTAGATAAGATGAAAGAAAATTCACCCACCTGGCTGAGTGCAAGCCCCACCAAAAAAGTAGTGCGAAGTGGAAATCCTAATAAAACGGTTACAAAACCAGCCAGGATGGTTTTTAAGGATAAAACGCCTAAAGCAATCAGCGCAATGAGCCCTGGCTGATTGAAAAGAAAACCGACATTAAGCAGCATGCCAATGGAGACAAAAAAGAAACTGGTAAAGAGATCCCGGAAGGGTAAAATATTGCCGAAGGCCTGATAACTATATTCAGATTCGGAAATGATCAATCCGGCTAAAAATGCCCCTAAGGCAAGTGAAAGTCCTGCACTGGAAGTTAGCCACGCAACTGCAAGGCATATCACCACAACGCTTAGCAAGAAAAGTTCCCGGCTTCGCGTCCGTGCTATTTGATACAATAGCTGTGGCACGATCCATTTAGCACTGACGATCACCAACAGGATGATACCGATTCCTTTGGTCACAAGAATGAGGAAGGATTCGCCTAAATTCCCTGCTGCTCCGGCCAGTAGAGGTGTAACCAATATCATTGGAACAATAATGACATCCTGGAAGATCAATATGCCAAGAGTTGTACGCCCGTGGGGGCTATCAACTTCAGCTCTTTCCTGGATGAGTTTGAGCACAATGGCGGTGCTGCTGAGGGATATAAGAAATCCTATAAAGATCGATTCACCAAAGGGTTGACCGATTTGCCTGGCTATAACAAAAGTAGCCAAAATGGTTAGCAATACCTGAAGCGAGCCGCCCATCAGGACTGATTTCTTGATTTTCAATAGATTTTTAAGTGAGAACTCGATTCCAATAGTAAAAAGCAACAACACAACCCCGACTTCAGCTAAAAATTCAACTTCATGCACCGCTTTTACCAGCCCCAGTCCGTGAGGCCCTGCCAATATCCCGGTCAAGAGAAATCCCACAATTGCTGGCACCCGAATTCGATGGCATATAAAGATAACAACAATCGGTAGTCCAAATATAATAACGATGTCGGTGAGTAACGGTATTTTCATATCCTAATATGCTTCTTTAGTTGGTGGGTGAATTGGATTCCCCGCACCAACTTTACACTGGTTTATCATTTCTATTCACTAATACTCATGCCTAATATCTTGAATAAAAACGCATAAATATCACTTGTCTCCTGGATAACTTTTGAAGTCGGTTTTCCACCGCCATGTCCAGCTTTGGTTTCCACCCGCAGTAAAATAGGATTATCTCCGACTGCCGCGGCCTGCAGAGTGGCGGCAAATTTTTTGGCATGGGAAGGCACTACCCGGTCATCAGTATCTGCTGTGGTGATTAAGCTCGGGGAATAGGTTACTCCTTCTTTGACGTTGTGCAAAGGGGAATAGGCATAGATAAATTTGAAGTGATCCGGATTTGTCTCTGCATTTCCATATTCAGATACCCAGTAACGACCAACTGTAAATTTGTGATATCTCAGCATATCGGTAAGCGGCACCTCACAGATAACTGCGCCAAATAGTTCCGGGCGCTGTACCATACACGCGGCCACTAACAATCCGCCATTGCTTCCACCAATGATTGCCAGTTTTTTTGAATTGGTATATTTGTTCTGGATGAGCCACTCAGCTGCGGCTATAAAATCATCAAACACATTTTGTTTCTTATCCAGCATACCAGCCTGATGCCAGGCTTCACCATATTCACCTCCACCGCGTAAATTTGCCACAGCAAATACACCCCCATTTTCCAAAAAGACAAGGCGTGAGGTAGAAAAATAGGGTGTGATACTACCATTAAACCCACCATATCCATAAAGCAGAACCGGGTTATCTCCGTCAAACTTGAGCCCTTTTTTGTGAACTATAAACATCGGTACCCGGGTGTCATCCTTTGAAGAATAGAATATCTGCCTGCTCTCGTACCCAGAGAGATCGAAGTCGAGTTCAGGTTCCCTAAAAGGTAAACTTTTTTCGCTAACAAAATCGTAGCGGAAAATGGTCCGAGGATACAGAAAGGAGGTGAATCCGAAAAACATCTCCCTATCCTTTCGCTTGCCGGAGAGTCCTCTTATCGAGCCCAGGTCTGGCAATTCAAACTCCTTTACAAAGGTTCCGTCCAGGTTGTAAAGCTTCATCTTATGTTGCGCATCCTGTATATAGACGGTAACGAATTGGTGGTTAATCACCTTAACCGAATCGAGAACATTTTCTTGTTCAGGGATAATCTCCTTCCAGTTTTCCCTTTCTGGATTTCTGATGTTGATGGCAATCACTCTTCCCCGAGGGGCATCTAAATCCGTTCGAAAATAGAAGATGGTATCAAAGTTCTGGACAAAAGTGTAGCTGGCATCCGCTTTATCTAAAAGACGAACGAAGAGGTCCTCGCTTTCCACCTCACGATAGTAAACCCTGTTTTTCTCATCAGTGCCATGCCAGACATAAAGGAGGAGATACTTCCCCTCTTCGGTGATGAAAGGTGAAAATCCCAGCTCTTTTTCCTCCGGTCGCTCATAGATGAGTTTATCTTCTGTTTGCGGTGTGCCAAGCTTATGCCAGTAAACTTTATTGAAGTTGATTCGGTCCTCTTCTGCTACTGTGCCTGAATCAGGATAGCGATCATAATAAAAACCTTCATTGTCATGCCTCCAGGCAATACCGCTGTACCTGCACCATTCTATCACCTCCTCATATTCTTTTCCTGAATCGACATTTAAAATCTTGATCTCCTGCCAGTCACTCCCACTTTTAGATATGCCATAAGCTATAAGTGTCCCATCCTGGGTATAGGCAAGATTTCTCAGGGCTATGGTTCCATCCGGGCTGAACTTATTGGGATCTATTACTACTACCGGATCGCTTTCTAAGGTTTCTTGCATATAGAGCACAGATTGGTTCTGCAAACCATCATTTTTAAAAAAGAAGTAGCGCTCCCCCTTTTTTCTGGGAAGCGAATATCTTGGATAATTCCATAACCCGGTCAGCCGGGCTTTTATCTTCTCCCTGGCGGGAATAGAGTTGAGATAATCGAAAGTCAACTGGTTCTCTTTTTCCACCCAGGCTTGTGTTTCAGGAGAATCAGGGTCTTCCAACCAGCGATAAGGATCAGGAACTTTAGTGCCAAAATAATCATCCACCACCTCATCCATTCGGGCTGGTGGATATTTGAGCTTTTGAGCTTCTGCTTTCAGAAAAAGCCCGGAGGTAATCAGGTTGAAAAGCAAAAAGGTAAGAAAGAAAATCTTCAACCAAGCAAAACTGCAAAAAACTTTTCTCTCTTTTGTCAATCTGCTGAATCTTTTCTGCATTGTAGTTCTCCTTTTAAAGTTTTTCATTTATGTGTCAAAACTATGTAGAATATATCAGACGGCTTAATTTTTAGCCAGCAAAAAATGGAGGGAAATCTTTTTAAACAGCTCAGGTGAGTCATTGCGAGCGACTGAAAGGAGCGAGGCAATCCGTTTACTTTCTGGCAGATTGCTTCATCACTTACGTTCCTCGCAATGACAGTCAGTAGTCAGGCATTACCCAGGTTGAAGGCAACGTGGGTTTACTGGTTTGCAAAAAATTGTAGGGGCACGGCGTGCCGTGCCCTTTCCATATCATTCCAACCCCTCTCCTTTTTTTCGAGAAACGGATCCGTAGGAAAGGAGAGGGCAGGGGTAAGGTTTTATGAGAATAAAAAACGTCATGTTCATTCGATAATCAACATTCATCATCTATTTTTTATCTGCCCTCTTCCTTTTTTTATTTTAGGACTGCTTCGTCGTCCCGCCTCTAACAGGAGTTTTTGCAATGACAGGGGCAAAGCCATTCAAACTTTCATTCGATTTTGCCGATAAGAATAATGACACTTTGAAATTTTAAGATTTTGCTTGACAAAATCGGTTTTTTTACGTATAGTGTTTTTGTAAGGTTTTGAAGGAAAGAGTTAGTGGATTTTAGATTTATTTGAAAGAGATAATTGATCACGAAAGCTTTTGTTTTGGTGATATCTTTCGTGGTTTTTTTGTTTTTAACGTTTTTTTAAGTGAAAGGTGGTGAATAAGGTTTTGGCAGAAGGGAAAGTGAAGTGGTTTAACGAGGCTAAAGGTTTCGGTTTCATCGAGCCTAAGGAAGGCGACAAGGATGTCTTTGTGCATTATTCGGCTATCACGGGAGATGGCTTTAAGTCCCTGAAACAGGGTGATGAGGTTAGCTTCGAGATCACTCAGGGTCCAAAAGGACCGCAGGCAATCAATGTAGTTAAATTATAATAGAAGATTTAACCGCATTATAAACCCCGTTTTTTAAGCGGGGTTTTTTTATTGTTTTGCTGGTCCTGGGTGAGGATACCATCGCAGAGCAGTGGGTAAAAGACCTCCGGGATAAACTCAAACGAGCTAAAGGCAAGTAGTATAAAGTCGAGAAAATAAGTAGCGAATAGCCAATCCCGGAATAAAAATGTTCACTTGACAATTAAGTCCATGTTTTTATATTGATTGGCGTATTGGATTAGAGGAAAAGGCTTTATTTTCGGCATGACATTTATTGTCTGTAGCTTCAGAAGCGAAAGATAACGGGGTGTAGCGCAGCCTGGTAGCGCACATGGTTTGGGACCATGCTGTCGGAGGTTCAAATCCTCTCACCCCGAGAAAGACAGTGATTAGTGATCAGTGACATAGTGATTAATCGCTACATCACTGATCACTTTGTCACTAAACTCCACCCCCGTAGCTCAGTGGGATAGAGCATCTGCCTTCTAAGCAGAGGGTCGGGCGTTCGAGTCGCCCCGGGGGTATGTAAAACAGTGATGGAGTGATTAGTGACCAAAGAACATAATGGATCAAATAAAAAGCTATAAGGATTTGGTGGTTTGGCAGAAGGCACATCAATTAACCAATAGAATTTTTGATTTAGTGGAAGATTTTCCCAAAACAAGAGGAGCTGAAATAATCATGACTCAAGTTTTGCGTTCCTCTTCTTCAATTCCTGCCAACATTGCTGAAGGTTATGGAGGGAGAAAAGGGAAGGAATATCTCAGTTATCTATATCAGGCTAGAAGATCAATACCTGAAACCGATTATTGGCTCTATCTAAGTTCTCAAAGAAAATATATTAACCAGATCGAATACGAAAAGTTATCTTCAGAATATACGGAGATTCTGAAGATGCTAAACAGCATGATTTCAAAGCTGAAGAGGTGACCATTCCCTAATCACTCTCTCACTAATCACTCAGTCACTTCACATGGTGGGTGTAGCTCAGCCCGGTTAGAGCACTAGGTTGTGGCCCTGGGGGTCGCGGGTTCAAATCCCGTCACCCACCCCTTTAATGTATTCATTGCCAACAACTTACCTTTCCACTCTACCAATTTGTTTCAATTTTGTTTCAATTAGGGTTGGGTTTTCTTGGGTAACTATAGGTTGTAGAGAAAACTGAGGATTTTGGATAGCAAAAGTTCGAATCTCGTCCTTCAGGGGGAGAAAATTCTACTAACCCTCTGCAAATTATCCCTTGCCTAAACATCACAAAAATCTCTTAGATATTTTTGCGATAGACTTCGGGATTAATTCGCGCAGATAAGACCCCTCCCTTAAAGGGATTAGGAGGGTCTATCCTACTGGATAATTTACGTCATCAGCTCTGGGCTGACTCCGTAAATTATGCGCTCATTAAAATACATTGCAGGGGGTTTTTGTTTGAGGTAGAATTAGTGTAAAGAATTTGGATAGAGCCATGAAGGGAAGGATATAAATTTCTTATATTGAAAAGTTATAATTTGTAATTCTTGACAATAAAAGAGTTGTGTTGTAATATATTTGTCAACGGAGAGTTAGGGAAATGTGTTCAATAGACTTCCACCTTCTCGCCAGAATAATTTTTGTGCGGGAAGAATCTCGGTCTCTCCGCCAGTCTTTGCAAAAAAGGCAGAAATAGGAGGATAAAAGATGTTTCAGGGTATTATCGAAAGGGTCTATTTAGGAAACCGCATTGCTGATTATCTGATATTTGTTGGCCTATTTTTAGCGGTTGTTGGCATGATTAAGGTTTTCCAGCATTTTATTCTTAGGCACTTAAGAAAATGGGCAGAAAAGACTGCTACCACCATTGATGATTTTCTTCTCAGGATTATTCAAAGACTGATTCTGCCTTTAGCCTATTTTGGCGCTTTCTATTTGAGTGTAAATATCTTGAGTTTACACCCTCTCTTAAAGAAGATCATTGATATTACAGGGATGGCAATTCTTATGTTATTTGCAGCACGCTTAGCCTTATCTCTTATGGGTTACGGATTTAATCTTTATTTTACAAAGAGAGGTAAAGACGTAACATCGGATCGCAGTCTAACGGGAATTTTAGCAGTGCTCAAGGTTGCTGTATGGACCTTGGCGATTGTCGTGTTCTTAGACAACCTGGGATTCAAAATATCAGCTATTATTGCCGGTTTAGGCATTGGAGGTATAGCCATAGCTTTAGCAGCTCAGGCAGTATTAGGAGACTTATTTAGTTATTTTTCTATATTATTTGACCGTCCATTTGAAGTTGGAGATTTTATTATATTAGACCAATATTTAGGTACGATTGAACATATTGGAATTAAGACTACTCGAATCCGCAGCCTTGGCGGAGAGCAAGTAATCCTTTCTAATACCGACCTTACCAGCTCCCGGGTGCGCAACTATAAAAGAATGGGAAAAAGAAGGGTTGTTTTTAAGCTTGGCGTTACGTATCAGACTTCTCTTGAGCAGTTAAAAGTCATGCCCGGGATAATTGAAAAGATTATCAAGGGTGTTAAGGATACAACCTTTGACCGCGCGCACTTTTTTTCCTATGGAGATTTTTGCCTGGTATTTGAAGTTGTCTTTTATGTTATGAGCAGGGATTATAATAAATATATGGATATTCAAGAGGAGATTAATTTTGCCATCAAGAAGGAATTTGAAGCCAGGGACATTGAGTTTGCTTATCCCACTCAAACATTATATTTGAATAAATAGCTAGCCCTTTGTTTTAGATTCCCTCACACATTTTCGATGTGTTCTAACCCGCTGTGAGAATAAAGATTGCGGAGTGGGTAAGTTCGAGTCCTCGCGGGGGAGCCAACTTACGTAACTTATTGTAAATAAATAAGTTACGACATAAAGAGTCTGTCTATTTTTAGGCAGACTCTTTTTTATTTGAAAAAGACTTGACACGACTAAGCCGGTGGTGTATATTATTAGCATATGCCAATAACTTATGGAGATATCAATGCCAAGACCTTTTAGATTTAGGAAAGTTTGTTGCAGGCCTGACTCAAATTATTTTAAACCAAGGGGTATTCCTATAGACGCATTGGAGGAAATTAATCTAACTATGGATGAGCTGGAAGCAGTTAGGCTTGCTGATTTAGAGGAGATGTATCAAGAGGATGCCGCAAAGAAAATGAATATCTCTCGGCAGACCTTTGGAAATATTATAGCTTCCGCACATAAAAAAATAGCAGATTCATTAGTTAACAGCAAAGCATTGAAGATAGAAGGAGGTGTGGTTAAAATGATGGAAAGACATTTTACTTGTAGTGATTGTAAAAACGAATGGACATTACCATATGGTTCTGGTAGACCAAATGAATGCCCTAACTGCAAAAGCTTAAATATTCATAGAGCACCACAGGATAGAGGATGGGCAAGAGCAGGTGGTGCTGGTGGATGTTTTACAAAATATTGAAATGATGTATTCACCAGAAATTATTAGTTCTATTGATAGCGTTTATATGGATTTGGTAACAGTTCCGACCCCCGAAAAAATGAAACCTTTCTACAAAAGGAATCCTGAGGCATCGTTTGAACGAGTTCTCTCTATGTTAAAGGATGTCCCCCGAATTGGTTGGAAAGAATCGCTTAATGAATTTTTTCGATGGTCAAATGAAGATTGTATTGAATCGCTTAAAAAGATCAATGCCCCTATTATTTCAATTAATTCGGATCAAGAACAGACAAATGTAGAAGCCTTTAGGAAGTGTGTCCCTTCATTCAAGGTCAGGATCATCCCGGATGTCGGGCATCTTGTCATGTGGGATGACCCGGAAGACTTCAACCGTCTGCTTGAAGAGAGCATCCAAGAATTTATAAATAAATCAAAATTAGAGTAGTATTATTTGAGTAAATATATATTGGCACCACGAAACGCAAAACAAGGGCATCAACATCTTTAGGCCAAACTATAGTGAGTAGCAAGGTGGAATAAAATCCATCACAAATCCTCTCACCAATTTCAAAAATAAAACCAAAGGGGTATAGGGGGATGCTACCCCCTACCCACTATATCTGAATTTGAGCAACCAACTTCTGAATATCCTCAAGTAGGGCTAAATCTGGGCATTCTTTTATGAAAAAAGTTCTAAACTCGTCTCGTAGACCCCCAGTTCGGGGATGATTTTTTGATGTGCCGATTTACCTTAAGTCAGATAGCAGGTCCGAGCAACGGAAGACAGGTTGTTCCTTGGCAAAAGTTGTTATCCCACAAGGGATAGGAGCGAAGAGACATCGGCTATCGGTTCATCCACTCTAATCAAAAAAGTTCTAAGATCGTCCACGAACCCACCCCTTTAATATATTCATTGCCAACAACTTACCTTTCCACTCTACCAATTTGTTTCAATTTTGTTTCAATTCGAGTTGGGTTTTCTTGGGTTTTTATGGGGTGAGCAGGTGGTAAAAATAGTGTAAACAGGGTGGGGGTGAATTCAGGCTATTTGAGCCATCAAATAGGTTCGAACATCGTCCAGTTAGCAGACACCGATTTCATATGTCTGAATTTGGGTAACAGTTTTTGAATATCCTCAAATAGGGCTAAATCCTGGCATTCGGAAATGAAAAAAGTTCTAAACTCGCCTATTCGGGGACGCTTCTTTGAACGGTCAAGCCCTTGGGCTAAAAGGTCAAAGGACTTTCTGTATGTGGATGAAGAGCTCAATCACTCTGAGTGCAGTTCAAAATATAAAATCCAAAAGTTTTCTCTTTTTAAATAAAGTTGAGAGCAAACCCGCTACTTGACATCTAATTAGATTTCATACGAAACATTTTTGCAAACCAAAACCTACCCCTGATGAATCAAGAATCTTTTAATAGGTGTTTCTTTCCTCTAAGATACTGGCAGAGTTAGCTCCTTACTTTGGAAATCTTTTGCCTACCCTATTTTTTTCTTGCTGAAAGATGTTTTCCCTTTATATTCAGATTAACTTATGAACAAAGACTTAGAAAAGGAAAATCTGAAATTAAAAAGGGCGGTGGAGGAGCTGTCTATCCTGAATGAGTTAGCTGCGGCCATCAGTTCGACTATGGGGGTGGAGAAAATAACGGAGCTGCTTGTGTCAAAGTGTACCAAACATATCAGAGCAGAACAGGGTGCCATCAGCTTGGTTAGTGAGGTAGACGAGACTGCACCTCTGAAAACCTTTGTGAGAACCCAGGATTCCTCCTTTAAGGGTGTTCTTTACCATTTCGGGATGAGCCTCACCGGCTGGATGCTCAAAAACCAAAAGCCACTTTTGATCAACGAGTTGGCAAAAGATGAAAGGTTCAGGGGAATTGAAAAGGAATCTGGAGAGATAAGATCGCTTTTAGCTGTCCCTTTAAAGTTAAAAAACAAAATGATAGGTGTTCTATGTCTTTTTAACAAAAAGGACAATACCGATTTTACTTCAGAGGATTTGAGGCTTTTATCCATCATTGCCATTCAATCCACCCAGACCATAGAAAATGCTCGACTTTACGAGGAGGAACGCAAACTTTTGGCTTTAGAGGAGGATCTGAGAACAGCCCGTAACATTCAGCAAGCTCTTCTGCCCAAAAGTTATCCTATCATTGAAGGCCTAGAGATTTTTGGTCTTTCCATTCCAGCCAAAGAAGTGGGTGGCGACTATTACGATTTCATTCAAATTGATGATTCTCATCTTGGCATTGCCATAGCAGATGTTTCAGGCAAAGGCACCTCTGCGGCTCTATTGATGGCAAATTTGCATGCCAGTTTAAGAGGTCAGGCATTTATGAACCCGAGTGTCAAGGGCACCGTGACCAAAGTCAACTTTATGCTTTCCAGATTTATGGATATGGGGAAATTTATCACCCTCTTCTATGGAGTTCTGGACATCAAAAACAAAACCTTTACTTTTACCAACGCCGGACATAACTTCCCTTTTCTTCTTGACCAGGATGGTAATTTAAAAACTTTGGAAAAAGGTGGAACAATTCTGGGAATGTTTGATAATATTGTGTATGAAGAGGAAACTGTCCAATTGAAGCCCGGCGATTCACTGCTCTTATATACAGATGGTATAACCGAGGCAATGAATGAGAAAGAGGAGATGTTCGAGGAGGAAAGGCTTTTAAACCTTCTCAAAGGCAACCAAAAGAGTTCCGCGCAAAAGCTTTCCCAGAAAATTGTAGATGATGTCTTCTCCTTTCAGGGCACCCAACCCCAGAGTGATGACCTCACCTTAGTTTTGGTAAAAACCTGATATTTTTTCCACCATTCTATTTACCTATTTTACCTGATATTTAAGTTAGTTCGGGAATTGGATTTTTCCCTCCGCCAGAGGCGGGGGAATCCAGGTGACCCGAACCAATTCGGAACCTTAGTTATTTAGTCTGGAGTGCAAAAGCTTGCTTTTGCACTTCGGTCAGGGTCAGACTAAAAGTCTGACCCACCGATCTCAAGATGCTTTCGCATAAAACCTCACCCCTTTTTCCTCTCCTTTCCTACGGTGGCTACGAGCCCGCCCGCCCGTAGGGCGCCAGACATAGTCTCCGTTTCTCGGAAAAAAGGAGAACAAAGTAGGGGCGTTCAATTGAACGCCCCTACAAGAAATGGCTGGCTGAAACCTCTGAGTTGAACGTTATGTATCAGGATATAGAAAAACAGATTGAGGTCTTAGCCCTGTTCCAGAAAGGGGAAATCCTGCCCCTTAAGTTCAGATGGAAAGGAAGGATCTATAAGATTATGCACTTAGAAAATCAATGGAAAAGCGATTTAAGAGAAAAAAACATTTGGCATTTTTCAGTCTCTTACTCTGCCTCCAATCTTTTCCAGCTAACCTGGAATGAGGAATATCTTACCTAACAGTTAAGTAAGCTCTGAATAGAATAAGACCGGAAGTGCAACCCCGCCAATAATGACCCCAATTGCTCTGTCAAGCACATTCTCGCCTATGGCAAATTCTTTGAATTCTTCTAACATTTTCCATTCTCTTTTCTTAATGGTTTACTTGATTTATCATATCGACTAATGTTCCACGGACAGACAAAGCTCAAAGCGAAGCGAGGGATTTGGGCAAGCGTAAGCGAGCCCTATACCCCGTGAGCCTATCGAAAAATTCACTTTGAGAGGTGCATTCAGTTTTCTCTGATCAATTCTCTTAAACTTTTGATAATTTTTCAGAGCTCTGCATTTGCTCTCCTTAAGGAGGTTAGATAGTGAAACTTATCTCACCTCCTTAATTCCTCGATTAACCTGTCTCAAGATCCTGCGGACTTTTAAAATCATAAACACGCTCATCATCCACTGTACCCTTCTCACCTTCTAACTCCATAGGCTGATCGAGCTAATTTTCTAAGATTATACGCAATACCAATGATCTTCCCTATCAATTTCACCTTTTCCAAACCTCTATGCCTGAATCGCCCAAATCTAAAAATATCTTTTATCTCCCCAAAGATTTGTTCTACTATGCAAGAACAGTCGCCAGCTGTGTTTACCCCTCCTACTCGATAATTTCCTGGTGTTCTGTTCTCCTAAAACCAAGATGTCAAAATACCCCTTATTTTAGGATGAACTGCTGGGGCTCCTCCATCCCCGTTATTGACCTTCTCGGAAAAGGGCTCTACTAAAGATATGTTCCTCTATAAAAGAACGGAGGGCTAAAAACAAGGGATTGTGTGCTTTTATCTCTTCAGGCTCAATGATGTCAAAATAGGTCTGTTCAGGATTATGAGAAGCATCTTGACGATATTCACCCTATCTTATTCCCATAGTATTTCCTTCCCTTAAGTCCGAAGTTGGATCCTGTGGAAAGGTTAGCTTTCTTCAAAAATATATCATCTTCAGAGAGATGAAACAACTGTAAGATCTATATCTCAGAGGATTTTCCACAGACTCCGCTATCAGGTGATCTATTCTGCCCTTTCTGGATTAGATCATGGAATTAGGTTTATCCTCACCTTACGGTCAGAAATGGTAATAGTTCCTGATTTAGAGTAGCTCAATTTCAGATTCTTTCCAAGCATTTCGATATTCCTGAATTGGTATAGGGTGCCCTCTGTAAGTTCAAGAGGCTTCCCATCCAATGAGATAGAGGTTATTTCTGGAATAAAGAATACGACTTTTTTTATCTTATTATCCCAATCATTCTGTTCAAATAAACCAGTATCTTGCACTTGCAGAAGGAGATCCTTGTTTTCTAAAACATAAATATTAAAATGTCTGCGAAGCTCTCGGCTACCTTTATCAACCATCCACTTCCTTGCGCTGGAGGAACGGGAGCGTCTAAGGCCTCTGGAACTTAAATCTATTTCTATTCGATAGCCAGGCTGGGCTTCAAAGGACTCCAACTCTCGATTATACCCAGCTAAGTATTCCCGGATGAGACTATCAGTTGAAGCCAGAGCCTCTTCATAACCATAATTGCTTTTTGCTTCTTTCAAAAGGTCTTCCAATTGGCTCTCAGCTATTCCCAGGTGATCTCTAAAAAGTTGTGCAAATGTGAACTCTGGCCCTGCCTGCTGAGCCTTGTTTTTCCAATCGATATGGAAGTAATCCAATAAAAACCCCTGGGCGCTCCCCACTGGATATACCCTGTAACGGGACATATCCTCAGGTGAAATCGAGTTTGCGGTGATTCGTTCTTGAAAATCCTTTAGGAGATATTCAGGTATGGAGATTGAGGAAAAATCTTCCGAAAGGGTGCTTGTCAGATCGCGGAGCGAAGAATTATATTTCAGTTGTCTCAAAAGATAAATGCTTTTTATCTCCACATATTTAGCGGTCCCTTCATTGATCTCCTGTCCCTGTTCGTATCTTGCCACAAAAGGGGAACTTTGTTTCCAGCGGTGATTTCGAACCGCCACAAACTGTTTCACATATTCCGCACATTTCTTTTCATTGTCAGCTTTTGTCATCTCTAATGCATCCATCAGCAATCGCATTTCCAGATAGGCAAGGGCTGTATTCTCTTTGTCCTGAATCGGGTATCTCTCTTCCCGCTCCCAGGCAATTTCGCCGAAGGCGTCATATTGATATTGGTGGAAGTTCTCGTGAACGATGAACCCAAAGAAATCCACTTCAGATTCTTCCATAAAAGGGACTGCTGTCACCTTCACTCTGTCGATCGACAAATCGAAGGCAAGCTGTCCAGCAAGATCTCTATATTGTCCTGGATGAAATAATAGATCAGTTCCCAGGTCTGGCCAATCTTCTGGATACAAGGTAAAGCCATCTATTTCTTCGGAGTGGCTGAACAGGAGCGCCCATTTCCCGGGCATATAAACCATAAAGGGCTTCTCAGCAAGATTGTACCCGGGCCAGACAGAATCAGGTAACTGCTTGAACAACTGGATGACCCCTTCACAAACTTTTAGTAAAGTGTAATCATACTCAGATAGCTTCTCGCTTTTCAAATCCGTCACAAAGAGGGTTGAGTAAATAAATAGGAGACACAAAATAGGAACAAGAAACAACCTGATAATCGCCTTCATTATGCTTCCCTCCTAAATATCTTTCTGTGCAAAAATCTGAATCATTTTTTAGTCCCTGTTTATTCTATCCTAATCCCCTACAAAAATCAAGTTTTTTTTATCTTTGCTTTTTCAAATTTGGATCCGCAGGATTTGAACCACTAACTGCAAATTCCCCCATATATCTTACAAACAGCCTTGAATAGACGAAAGCAGTGATCAAAACAACTACCAACCCAATACCTAAGAAAATATTTTTTATGTAATCCAGCTCTAAAATATAAAAAAGAATGGTAAAACCCCAGACCCAGGCATTAAGTTTGCCCCAGAAGGCTGAGATCGGAACGGTCTTTCTTTTTCTGATAATCAGAAGTCCAGCCAGAAGGATCAGAGCCTCTTTGACTATAACTAAAACACAAGCCCATACTGGAAGACCTTTATATATAGTGGCATAAAGGATAAAAATCCCGATCCCTAATTTATCCACAAAAGGGTCTAAGATTTTACCTAAGTCTGAAACCTGATTCAGACTTCGTGCCAGGAAACCATCTAAAACATCTGTAGCTATGGCTAATGCTATAAAGACTATGACGGAGAGAAAATCTTCTCTTTTTAGAAAATAGAATATAAAAGGGTAAGTGAAGAGCCTTAAGATAGTAAGAAGATTGGGAATTAAGAAAAAGTCAGTTCTTTTAATCTCCATTCTGTTGATTTTAGTAGGGGCAACCCCCTGCGGTTGCCCATCGACCCCTAAGCCCATCATCAGGGCAGGCACAGGGGCCTGCCCCTACTCCTCAATCATTTCTGCTGCATGTTCTAAGGTGAGGTCACTTATCTTTTTACCGACAATCATCCGGGCGATCTCTTTTATCCTTTCATCTTTAGAGAGGAGCTTGATTTTAGTTATAGTTCTGTTTTTCAAGATCTCTTTATAGACCTTAAAATGGTAATCTGCTTGGGAGGCGATCTGCTGAAGATGGGTTATACAGATGATCTGGTGAGTTGAGCAAAGAGCTTTCATCCTCTTACCCACAGCCTCAGCCATCTCCCCACCTATGCCCAAATCCAGCTCATCGAAAATCATACTGGGTATCTGATCTGACTTAGCTAAAACCGATTTCAAAGCTAACATAATCCTGGAGATCTCACCCCCGGATGCGATTTTGGCTAAAGGCTTCAAATCCTCACCCGGATTGGGCGAGACGTAAAACTCAACCTGATCAATTCCCTTCTCATCCACATAATATCTTTTCCCTTCTATTTCCAAAATACTATCTTCTGTCTCCCGGTAGCTAATCTTCACCTCAAAATCACATCTCTCCATTCCTAAGAAAGAAAGCTCTTTTTTGATTTTCTTAGATAGTTCCCTACCTTTATCCTTCCTTTTATTAGAAAGTAGAACAGAATCTTTTTCAAGAAGTTCCTTCATATCATTTATCTCTTTTTCTGCTTTCTGAATCTGCTCATCCCGGTTTTCAAGTTTCTCCAGCTCATTTTTTATCTTATCTGCATAACTTAAGACCTCCTTTGCAGATTGACCGTATTTTTTCTTTAGACTATTAATCAGATTCAACCTCTCCCTTATCCTCTCCAATCTCTCCGCATCGAAATTCAAACTGTCTTTATATCCTTGCAAAAACCTGGAGGTTTCTTTCAACTGCAGAATAGTCGAATTCAAAGCTTCGATATGCTCCCCTAACCTAAGATCATACCCCTCTCCTTTTTCTAACTCCTTTTTGGAAGAAGAGAGCCTCTCCAATATGGAACCATCTTTCTCATAGAGCTCTTGAAAAACCAAAGAGGTAATCTGAAAAAGCTTTTCCGCATTCTCCAAGATTTTTTTCTGGGAGGAAAGCTCCTCCTCTTCTCCAGCTGAAAGATTGGCACTTAAGATCTCTTTGAGCTGAAATTGATAAAGCTCCTTCTTTTCCCTGGAAATCTTGTCTATTATTTTCAACTCCTCTAAATACTCTAACTTTTTCTTTAGCTTATAATAACAATCACCAACACGGCTCAAGAGGACTTTAAGTTCCGCATAATTATCCAGATAAAAAAGATGTTCCCCTGGATCTAAAAGGGACTGGTGTTCATGCTGACCGTGAAGGTCGGCTAAGTGGTCACCGACAAGTTTGAGATTGGCTAAGGTAACTAATTTGTCATTCAGAAAACATCTGCTTACCCCTCTGTGGGAAAGTTCTCTGCGGATGATCAATTGTTTTTCCGCACCAAGGATTCCGAGCTGAGATAAGATCTTCTCAATTAAACCTTTTGGTTTAATCTCAAAAAGTGCCTCCACTATGGCAGAGTCAGCCCCGCTGCGGATCATCTCTGAGGAAGCCCTCTCTCCCAAAGCTAAATTCAGGGCTCCTATGATGATCGATTTACCTGCTCCTGTAGCTCCGGTCAGAACATTCAAGCCCGGAAGAAACTCAACCTCTAAGTTTTCAACTATGGCAAAATTTCTAATCCTTAAAGATTTGAGCATCAGCTTTTAATATTTAATCCCTTGTTTTATTCCCCG
>Ga0209979_1001558_pt1 | contig 24739 bp, 25 predicted proteins | sample AnhtaG_FD_183114 | JGI IMG/M metagenome (GOLD analysis project Ga0209979, IMG submission 183114) | Deep subsurface microbial communities from Anholt, Denmark to uncover new lineages of life (NeLLi) - Anholt_01485 metaG (SPAdes) (version 2) | ecosystem: Environmental > Aquatic > Marine > Oceanic...
AAGATCATCGTCCCGCACCCTATAGTAAGCCCGGTATTGATTAGGACAAATTCGATAAAGCTTATCTTTCTTACAGCCTGGGGCTCTTCAGCCGGTCTGGAAGCATCCACCATTTTTGTCTCCTTACTCCGGGCCTTCGAGGTTCCTTATACTCCTTTTTCTAGCGTATTGCCCGAACTTCTTTGATTCTCTCGCTTTTCTAAGTATGCATACTATTTGTTTCGCACTTTATCAAAAAACAATGCTTTATGACAATACCCCATCAAAAGAAATCGAGTACGAAATGCACCAATGTATAACCGGGTTTCGTAAGTTCAAAAATGCTGGGGCGAATAATAAGAAGATTAAATGTAATTGCGTTTGGAACTGCTTTGGGTAAGGCTAAACGATGAGGATTTTTGAAAATAAATTTCTGTTTCAATGCTACCCTATTGGATATAGGGAATTAAATTCCTGCCAAAAAATTTGTGGAATGGTTTTGGCAACTTGTTATAATCATGCGCTTCTTTGATAATAGGAGTGAGATCCACTGAACTAAAAGTGTTCCAGAAAAGGAGCGGGGCGCTTTCGCGGTCCTTTTGAGTCCTCATAAAATGCAGCAGCGCCGCAAAAGCCTTGGCAGTATAAGTCAGGTCCAGCTTTATATCCTCGGCTTCCTCAAGAATTTCCATCGCTTCCTTTCCTTGAGAGGTAGGCACACCATAGCCTTCTCCACAAAAATCATGCAAAACATACATATCTTCACCGCTGAACCTCATAAGGGGAACGTTTCTATCATATTCCCTCATCAAATCAATTGCCTTGTTAGCTAGATTTGCAGTTGTTTTCTCATTTGCCATCCAACGATATGAAACGCGAACACCTACTATTGTCGAATTCAGACCGGCCAACCTGCTTCCCACAAGGAGTCCCGCCATTGTGCCTTTAGACCCCAAGGCAACAAATATGTATTTTGGCTCTGGAATCTCTCCAGCATCGATTTGTCTTTTTAATTCGAAAGCGGCGGCAACAAGGCCCAAACTTCCCCGTGGCGAAGAGCCTCCCGGAGGAAGATAATAAATATTGCGTTTCGACAGGAAATGCCAAATTGATTTTGAAACAGCCCCGGCCTTATTTTTGACATAACAAAGTTGTGCCCCAAAATGTTGAAAAAGAAGAAGGTTTTCTTGAACATGCGTGGTAACTGGCTGGTCAACCAGCAATAAAAGAGTATTCAGCCCAAGACGGTTACCATGTATCGCAGTGGCAAGACCATGGTTTGTTCCTATCCCTCCGTAAGTCATAACAGTTTTCTTTTTTTTCTGAAGTGCATCAGGAAGTGTGAACTCTAATTTCCGTACTTTATTCCCTCCGTAGTAGTCCGATGATTTATCATCTTGTTTTATCCAAATATTTTCGTAACCGAGCTCCCTCCCCAACCTCTCCAATTTTGCTACCGGTGTAGGGAAATTCCCCAGGCTGCGCCACGGGATATCCTTCAGGCCGGGATACATCTCAAATAATATGGTTTCCACAACACTAACTCAGCCTATAATCGATACCATTCCTGCTATCTGTTTAATGTTTTGCGGGTATGCGAAGCCCTGAACGAAGCGAAGGGTTTGGGTGAGCGGTAGCGAACCGCATACCTGCTGTTATACACCGCTTGGATCATTCTACCTCACCCCATATCTATCCTTTTGGTTAAAAAATGCTATGCCCTTGTAAGCTTTCTTAATCTTTCCACTGTGCTTCACGCCTTTAGGAATAAAACACGTATCTCCTCTTTTGAAAGTGTATCTATTGCCTCCCTTGGTTAATTCGATTTCACCATCTAAAACGACTTCCCATTGTGCTTCGTGTGAATGTTCGGGAATTTCTACATCCTTTTGGAAGCTCATAAAAAGGATTTGTTGATTTTCACCTTGAAAAAGATAGGCGTGTACCCCTTCAATAGGAATATTTGCTTCTGGTAGGTTTGTAATTATATCCGGGAAGAAATCTTCTTTTGGCATTTTTAAATCCTCCTCTCCTTAGTCCAAATGGCGTTTAACGTGGGCATATACGTTCTACTACCTCTAAAAATCGCTGGAATCAAGACATGCAACAGCAATCCAGCAACAGTATGTAATGTCCTTAGTTTTATTCTGGTATCAAGAGGCTCGCCAATGGCATATTTGAGATATTCCATAACATGCCGCGTTGGTTGTCCTCGGTAAGATACTAAGCCACCCATTCCGGCAGTCAGATAGCAACCAGCGCAATAAGTTACCAGCTCCGACGCCCCTGTCGCCTTTGCCTCTTTCAGCGCCTTTGAAGCATTTGTGACTACGTCCTTCAATCCAAAATATTGTTTGGCCCCGGCAGCCATGCCACAGCAATAACCATCCACCCCACTGTGCTCCATCTCCACTATTTTTACCCCGATTCTCCCCAGTATCTCACGCCATGGCTCCATTTCTTCAGAGGGGTTCATTATCCTGGCATGACAGGAGTCTTGAACCGTTACGGTCATATCAAGCTCCCTTTCCACCTTCACCTTCCCGCTATTCATCCTATCCAGTATCCAGTGTGCTACAAATACCGGCTCGAAACTAAACTTTGCCCCGAATTGCCCTGGAAGCACTTCCTTGAACATCCTGTAGCCTGCAGGACACATAAAAACAAGGCGTTTTATCTCGGAGCTGGCGAAATATTCAGTAAGTCTGTCTGCCTGCTGCTGCACAATGTCGAAAACTCCTCCTCTGTAGAACATCTCGCCACAGCAAAGGTCCCACCTCCCAAATATGGGTAGATCTTCAAATACTTTGCTGTTTGCCAGATAGGGCAAAGCTAATAGGTTGCACCCGGCATACATCATCTCTTCATAGGCAAGGTCATAGGATTGCGCTTCCCACCTGTTTATCAACGCTTTTTCATCCTGTGGCATGGAAGAGACGAGAGCAGACCTGAAGTTCTGGGGAGGATATGGCAGAGGCATGACCCATTTTGCCTTTAGTGGAATGCCATTCTTGCGGCCTGATTCGTAGACACGGTTTAAGATAAGCTCGTAGGGATGACAATCGTCAGGGCAAAATGCATTGCAGGCAGAACAATAAATGCACCCATCCAATATCCGTGTCTTTTCCCCGGCAATTAGCTTCTTTATCTCCTCCACTGATTCTTCATGGGTGAAATGGAGATAATTGCACCTCTCCAGGCATATGCCGCAAAAAGAACACTTGTCATAATCGAAAAAATCATATTTCCCCTTCATGCTTGAGCGCTCCATTGTTTACCATTCCTGGGCTATTTGTTTAACACGGGACACCGTTCAAAACAAAGCCCACAGTAATCACATAAGTCGTCTCTAAAAAAGCGAAATCCCACCCCTGCTCCGAGACTTTTTCCGACTGTACCACGACCAAGTAGACAAAGCAACCTGAGTTTAAATAATATAGCAAGTCGAAAACTCTTGATGACAGATTTACAACCTGAAGAACATTATTTAGAATAAGCAAACCACAAAAGGAGGAAAGTTAATGTCCGAAGTGAAGATAGGAGTCATTGGCGGCAGCGGACTTTATAACATGGAGGGGTTGAGTGAGATAGAGGAAGTAAAGCTAACCACGCCTTTTGGTAAGCCGAGCGACGCTATTATCACAGGCAATCTAGAGGGGATAAGGGTTGCCTTTCTTCCCCGACATGACAAAGGACATCGGATTAGTCCCTCCAACCTGCCGGCAAAGGCTAACATTTATGCTTTGAAATCATTGGGGGTAGAAAGGATTATATCGGTGAGCGCCGTGGGTAGCCTCAAGGAGGAAATCCAGCCAATGGACATCCTTATCCCTGACCAGCTCATTGACCAAACTAAAGGGAGAGATAGCACTTTCTTCACCTCGGGGATAGTAGGACACGTCTCCTTTGCTGAGCCCTTTTGCCCTGTGTTAAGCCAGATTTTACTCGAGGCAACTGCAAAGGCGGGAGCTAAAGCACATAAGGGTGGGACTTATCTGGTCATCGAAGGACCTCAATTCTCCTCCAAGGCTGAATCTCAGCTTTATCGTTCCTGGGAGGCTGATGTCATTGGCATGACTGCCTTACCTGAAGCTAAATTAGCCAGGGAGGCTGAAATATGCTATGCCACGCTCGCTATCGTCACCGATTATGATTGCTGGCATCTAAGCTATGAAACAGTGAGTGCAGAAATGATTCTGAGTAATCAACAAAAAAGAGTCGATGTCGCCAAGGAAATATTACGGTTGACTATCCCTCGGATGCCTCAAAACCGTGAATGCGCCTGCGCCACCGCCCTCAAGGGCGCTATTGCTACCTCCCTGGAATACATATCAGCGGAAGCCAAGAGGGATTTAAGACTGCTTATCGGGAAGTACTTAGACAGGAGGGAATTTGGCTAAGCTAGAGTTCAGTTGTTTGCCCACAGCTATAGGCAGCATGCCTCACACTGACCCGGAAGAGGCTTGCTCTCTGGTTATGAAATATCTTCCCGATATACCTGCCTGGCCTCAATTGCCACCACGTTCTCCTAAAGAAAATATGGGTATTCAATTTAGCGAAGGCTTCCCGGGAATAGTGGTAAACGGGGACAAAGTCCATATTGAACCAGGAGCAGACTTTGAAACAGAACTAACACAGGTTTACTTTGACGCTGAGCAAGGTAATTTTGATAAATATGCCGTTTCCCTTGAATATGCTGCGGGATTCCATGCTTTCCTTTCCCAAACGCCGAAATTAGACATGGTAAAAGGTCAAATAACAGGTCCTATTACCTGGGGATTGATGGTTACCGACAAGCAGGGCCTAGGCATCCTCTACAATGAAAATTTGGCTGAAGCTACAGCTAAGTTCTTGCGGCTAAAAGCCGCGTGGCAGGAAAATGCTCTAAGGCAGGTATCGCGTCACACTATCGTCTTCGTTGATGAGCCGTATCTGCTCTCCCTTCGTTCAGTCTTTACCCCTGTCCCTGAAGACAAGGTCACCACTTTGTTAGAGGAGGTTTTCCAGGGGATTAAGGGACTAAAGGGGTTGCATTGCTGTGGCAATACCGATTGGCCCGTCCTTCTAGGAACATCAACTGATATCCTCAGCATCGATGCCTACAATTACGCCTCCTCCTTCAGTTGCTATCCCGGTGAAGTAAATTCGTTCCTCGAGCGAGGAAGTGCCATCGCCTGGGGAATTGTCCCTAATAATGAAGAAGCCTTATCCACAGAAACTGTGTCCAGCCTTTATGATAGACTTGGAGAAGCCATAGCTCCATTCACCAGAAATGGTATCAGCTTTAAGCAAATTCTAAGGCAAAGTTTGCTAACCCCTTCTTGCGGACTGGCATCCTTATCACCCGAGGCAGCACGCCAGGCTCTGGAACTGGTAGCTAATTTATCCCATAATCTAAGGAAGAAATATAGTGTATAATAGGGGGCTACGAAATGGAGTGTCAGATAGAGGTCAACAAATCCAGATGCCCCTGCACCTATGAACCATGCTCCAGGAAAGGAAAATGCTGCGAATGCATCCGTTACCACTGGGAGCTTGGTGAGCTTCCTGGTTGTTTGTTTCCTCCCGAGGTTGAGAGAGGCTATGACCGCTCATTAAGCAAATTTATTTCCGTTTACAGCAAGAAAACATGAACAAAAAGAAAAGAGTGGCGGTGTTAAAACACCGCAAGCATCGCAAGAAGCTCAAGGAAAAAGAAGAGCGCAGAAATTAGCTGCCACAAAGTAAGCTACTTGAGGATTCTCCGAATTTTCAGGGAGAAGGCCCGCAGGAAACGATTAAGGAGGGTAAAGTGCCCAAAAAAAGAGATGACCTTATTCCCAAGGGTATGCTTCTCATTGCCGACAACATTTCTTCCCGGGACAATATTTTCGGAGCCTCACCCGGGGCGAAAGCAGAGTGGGCTAAAGGCTTAAACTTACCCAGGAGAAATAAGACCATTTTCTTCGCTGGATGTGGCTATCAATACCTGAGGCATGCCAAAACCATGCTTGATGCACTGAGCAAATTTGAGAAGAGGGGACTGGATCCAGAGAAGACTATTGGAATAGCCAAGGCGTTCAAGAAGGTAGGGATTGACCTTACCGCTGTGTATAGCAAGCTTCCTCTGGGAGGAGATGACCACTACAGCGAGACCCTGAATTGTGCCGTCAACGTATTAACCAAGCTCGGGGTCGATTTCGGTTACCTCCATGAGGAGGAGCCCTGCTGCGGAGCACCACTTTACTTTTTTGGTCTGGAAGCTGAATTCGCCAAACACTGCCAGGAAACTTATGGCAAGCTCAAGTCCCTGGGCGTGGAAGAGATAATCGGGCTCGTTCCTTCATGCACCAACGCACTGCGCAACCTCTTCCCCAACTATGTGTCAGGCTTTGACATTGAAGTCAAGCACTTCTGCCAGGTTGTCTGGGAAAGAATTAAGGAGGGAAATATTTCCCTCGAGATGCCCCAAGAGGTTGAGGTTACTTATCATGATCCCTGTCAACTGGCACGCTACCTGGGGGTGATTGATGAGCCAAGGCAGGTGTTGAACTCCATAAAGGGACTTGAGCTTAAGGAACCTGAATGGACTACTGGAGAATGGGCAACTTGCTGTGGTGGCGGAGGCGGATTTGAGATGGTGTTTCCCGAATTAAGCCACATTTTGGCCGTGAACAGGGCAAGGGAGCTTGTGGAAACAAATCCATCAATGATAATCACCCACTGCCCTGCGTGTGTGATGCAGCTTGAAGAAGGGCTCAAAGACCTGAGGAGAAATCATTTAGAAGTATTGGATTTAGCTCAGGTAGTTGACCGAGCCTTGAGGAGGTAAGATGTCTCAATTCAAAGCATATAAGACGCAGCTTATGGAGGCAGCTCATAACGATAGGATAAGCACCGCTTTATCCCGAGCTATAAAAAGCTACCGGGCAAATACCAACGCTGCATTAAGGAAGTTCCCCCACACCATTGAGCTTGCTGAAGAAGTCAGGAAAATTAAAGAAGACTCCATCAGCAGGATGAGGGAGCTTGCTGAGCAAGCCTGCGAGACCATAGAGGATAACAAGGGGCATGCCTACATAGCGAACACTGCTGAGGAAGCGCTGAAGATTATCGGCGACCTGGTGGGAAAGGATAAGCTAATCGTCAAGGGCAAAAGCATGACCGGGGAGGAAATTGACCTGCGGGAACATCTGGAGGAGCTGGGCAACGAAGTTTACGAGACAGACCTGGGAGAATTTATCATCCAGCAGTTGAAGTCAAAACCAATGCATATTTTGTCTCCGGCAATCCATGTCCCCAAAGAAGATGTTGCCACGCTTTTGACTAATATAACAGGAAAGAAAGTTGCGCCGGTCATAGCCGAGGAAGTAGCCACGGTAAGGAAGCTATTAAGAGAAAAATTTTTCCAGGCAGATGTCGGTATCAGCGGATCTAATGTAGTTCCCGCAGATACCGGCGCGCTGTTCCTTATTGAAAATGAAGGAAACGTCAGGCTTTCCACCAGCGCTCCACCAGTGCACATAGCTCTCGTGGGAATGGAGAAGCTCGTCCCCACACTCCATGATGCCTGGAAGGTAGCTGAAGTTACCTGGAGATATGCCAACTATAATATCCCAGCTTATGTGAGCTTGGTGTCAGGTCCGAGCAAGACTGGAGATATTGAGAAAGTTACCACATACGGTGCACATGGCCCCAAGGAACTACACGTCGTGTTTCTCGACTCGGGACGAACGAAGCTGGCAAAACACCCCCTGTTACGACAAGCACTCTATTGCCTGAGATGCGGAGGATGTTTGTATGAGTGCCCCGTCTTTGCGGTAACTGCCGGCTATTTCGGCGATAAATATTTCGCCGGCATCGGAGCGGTGTGGACAGCTCAAATCACCGGCAGTCTGGAGACAGCAGCTCCCATCATATATACCTGCCTCACCTGCGGAAGATGCAAGGTCAGGTGCCCCATGAAGATCGAGGTGCCGGAGATGTGTGTGGAACTCCGCAAAATGATTGCCCGAAATCAAACTTGAAACAAAAAGGAGGACAAAGTTTCCCAACATCTGCTCCTCTCAGGCAAGCCAGGCACAGGCAAAACCAGCCTCATCAAGGAAGCTATAGCTAGAACTGGAACCAAGGTCGGTGGCTTTTACACTGAAGAAATACGCAGCAGCGGGATAAGGCAGGGATTCAAGATAATCACCCTGGGTGGCAAAGAGGCAATCCTGGCACATGTTAACTTCTCCAGCCCATTTCAGGTAAGCAAATATAAAGTTGATATTGATAGCTTGAATAAGGTGGGCATTTCAGCAATTCAACGAGCATTACGGGAATGCGATGTAATACTAATCGATGAAATTGGCAAGATGGAGCTTCTATCACCACAATTCAGGGAAACAGTGCGGCAGGCAATAAATGGTAGTAAAAGGGTCTTGGGCACAATCATGCTCAATCCAAATCCTTTTTGCGACGAAATCAAGCACCATCCTGAAGTTAAAACGCTTTTAGTAACCGGGGATAATAGGAAACAAGCATTAGCAGAAATACAAAGCTGGTTAGCTGAAAATGAAAGTCACGCTTAAACCACTGGGTGATGTAGCTGACGAGGTGATGGATGAGCTTAAGGAGAAAATCAAGCTGGTTTTTAATTGTCCCGTAGGGATAAAGCCAGAATTCAGCGACCTTGCCCATGCTTATGATGCACAAAGAGGGCAATATCATGCCTCAAAGTTAATAGCCTCCTTGTCTACCTCGCGAAGGGAAAGGGATGAGAGCGTGGTAGGCATAACCGAGGTCGACCTTTATGCCCCGGGGCTTAATTTCGTCTTCGGCGAAGCTGATATTGTCCACAAAGTGGTAATCATATCCTTATGCCGCTTGAGGCAGGAATATTATGGCTTGCCACCAGACAGAACCTTGTTTATACAAAGAGCGACCAAGGAGATAGTCCACGAGCTAGGACACACCTTCAGCTTAGAACACTGCCCCAATCTCAAATGCGTTATGCATTTTTCAAATTGTCTTGCTGACACCGACTGGAAAGAGGCCAGCTTTTGTAGTAAATGTCGTCCAAAAATAATATAATTACAGCTTTCAACGAGTGGAGGTAATTTATGATTCAAAAGAAACGCAAGTTGGGGCGTGGCGTTGCTGTTGTGGGAGCAGGGCTATCAAAGTTCGGGATTTATCCCAAGGGAGTAAGAGGTCAAGACTTGTTTGTCGAGGCTTACAATGAACTGAGAAGCTCAGTAGATAAAGGATTTGACCCTAGCGAAATCGACGCCCTGTACCTGGGAAATATCAGTAGCGACCTCTTTGAGCGTCAAGTGCACGTTGCCCCCGCAGTGGCTGGCCGCATCGGGCTTGTTCCCAAGCCAGCCATCAGGTTTGAGGCTGCCTGTGCTTCCAGCGGAGTCGCCTTCAGAGAGGCCGTCATCGCTATTTCCTCTGGCATCTACGATATCGTTCTCGCCGGGGGGCTGGAAAAAATGACTAACCTGGATACCCCCCAGGTAACCGAAGTCCTGGCTGCTGCCATGGACCCCGACACTGAGATCCCTGCTGGTGAAACCTTTCCCGGAATTTACGCCACCATAGCTACAGCCCACATGGCAAAATACGGCACCACCGTCGAAGACTTCATGAGACTGGGAATAAAAAATCACTATAATGGTGGGCTTAATCCCCATGCTCACTTCGATGCTTCCATCCCAGATATCATGAAAAGGCGGGCAGCCTCGGCAGTGAAGAAAGGTCTCCCTGAGCCCCATTGGGCAGATGAAATGGAGTTTTTGCATGACCCAAAGCAGAATCCCGTCATTGCCTGGCCAATGAGGTTATTCGATTGCTCCACCATCTGCGATGGCGCCTCATGTGTTTTGCTTGCCGCCGAGGACATCGCTAAAAACTTTAGCGATAAACCAATTTATGTAATTGGAACCGGGCAGGCAAGCGATTACTTCTTAGCCGAAAGAGATGAGTTGACTTCACTGAGGGCTGCTAAATTGGCAGCAAAGGAAGCTTACGAAATGGCAGGCGTTAGTCCTCAAGATATAAAAATTGCTGAAGTTCACGACTGCTTCACCATAGCTGAATTAGTTGGCATGGAAGACCTGGGATTCTATGAGCCAGGGGAGGCAGCGAAAGCAATCCGGGAGGGAGAAAATAGATTGGATGGTAAGCTGCCCATCAATACAGATGGCGGCCTTAAAGCTAAAGGACACCCTATCGGAGCATCAGGCACGGGAATGATAGTGGAGATATTCAAGCAAATGAGGGAAGAGGCTGGACCGAGACAGGTGAAGAAAAAGGACGTCGATTTGGGATTAACACATAATGCTGGGGCACACGGCTCTACCATTGTAGTCAATATCTTTGAGAGGAGGTAGTATCAATGGCTCTAGAAAACAAACTAACAGAAGTAGCTGAAAATAAATTATACAGTCTGGCCTACAATAAATTACTCAGCGAACATAAGTTGATGGGCTCGAGATGCAAGAAATGTGGTCATTTAGCCGTGCCCCCGAAACCCATCTGCCCTGAGTGTTATGGTAATGAAATGGAACTGGAGGAAATGAAGGGAAGGGGAAAGCTTGTGGCTTATACCGTTGTTGCTGTGGGGTCTCCCTTAATGGTTGAGGAGGGGTATGGTAAAGAAAAACATTATTGCTGTGGCATTGTGGAACTGGAGGAAGGTGCCAAGATTTGTGCTCGTATCTCAGGGGTAGATACCTCCAGACCGGAACAGATTAAAATTGGAACACCGGTAGCGCTAGATTATGTTGAGGCTACCCATGCAGCGGACCCCACACATGAGCAAGGGGAAAGGACTTTTGTGTCCTTCAAAGCTTTGTCATAAATTAGCTGGTTATCGGGCAATAAACTAGTGACCACGCCATCATCTATAATCGAGGCTCTGCTTAAACCGGAGCCCTATCCTCATAGACCATCAGAGATAAAATTGGTGCAGACTCAGATGTCCTTCATCTTCCTCACCGGCGAGTATGTTTACAAGGTGAAGAAGCCGGTAGACTTAGGATACCTCGATTACACCACTTTAGAGAAACGCCGCTTCTTCTGTCATCAAGAACTGGAGCTAAACAGACGCCTCTGCCCTGATGCCTATCTGAATGTAGTGGCTATCACCAGGGATGAGGAGGGGATGCACATTGAAGGAAAGGGCAAGGCAATTGAATATGCGGTCAAAATGCGGCAACTGCCTCAACGCCGTATGATGGATGCCCTCTTAGTTCAAAACCAGGTAACTTCGAAAATGGTAACCAGGGTAGCAGAAAAATTAGCTGATTTTCATCAAAAGGCGGAAACAAACTCCAAAATCGCCGCTTTTGGCAAACTGGATGTCATTCATCAGAACACCGATGAGAACTTCTCTCAAACCGAAAAATACATCGATATTTCCATGCCGCGTTCACAATATGAACGAATTAAGAAATATACCAACGATTTTATTCATAATAATAGTACTTTATTCGCTAAGCGGGTAAATGAAAAGAGAATAAAGGACTGCCACGGTGACCTTCATGCCGCCCATATCTGCTTCACCGAAGACATCTGCATTTACGATTGCATCGAATTCAATGATAGATTTAGATACTCAGATGTGGCATCGGAGATCGCTTTTCTAGCTATGGATTTAGACCGCTACCATCACGCTGACCTCTCCCACCATCTGGTAAACTCTTACATGGAGCTAAGTCATGATGAGGAGCTTTTAGATTTGCTTAACTTCTATAAGTGCTATCGCGCTTATGTCAGGGCAAAGGTGGAGAGCTTCAAGCTCGATGACCCCTATATCCCGGAAGAAGAAAAGGCAGAGGCTCTGGCAGCCGCCAGAAGCTATTTCGAGCTTGGCCAATCGTATATAATGCAGATTTGACTGCTGCGCGGAAGTTAACCACCATTAAACAGAGGGAAGGAGGTGACAAATTGAAAGAGCCATTCAAGAAATTCATACAAGCTGAATTGAGGGATAACATCTTGCTCATCACCTGTGGACTTCCCGGGACATGGAAGACGGAGACCAGCGAAGAAATATCCAAGATAAAGGGCTATCCCATCGTTCGAACTGACCTGGTCAGGAAGGAAGTGCTGAAAAACGAGGACATATTCGACGAAGAACTTGCCTCAAATATGGATAAGCGAACGATGGTCTATGATGAAACATTTCGGCGGGCAGATGAGACTGCTAAAAAGGGCAATAGCGTGATAATTGATGCCACCTTTGTTACTCAGTCGCTGCGGAGGCGTGCCGCTGAAATAGCAGCCAAACACAACAAGACATTGGTTATCTTACAGACAGATTGCCCTCAGGAGGTAGCCATCGGGAGGATACTGAGACGAACCAAAGAGGACTACGAATCAAACGCACTTACCGAACAAGCCTACCTCAACAACAAAAAGAAGTTCCAACAAGTGGATTTAGATGATTTGAAGCAATTGAATCCAAACCTTAATATCATCCACCTGATAGTGGATACTCGGTATGACCCTCCTGAAGATTGGTATATCACCGGTATGGAAAAAAGATGAAAATAGACCTGCATATCCATACCAGTACCTGTTCCGACGGCAATCTCTCCATTGAAGAAGTATTCAAAGAGGCAAAAAAGAGAAATATCGATTTAATGTCGACCACCGACCACGATTCTATAAACTGCCAGGAAAGGGCAATAGCTTTGGCTAAACAGTATGGTATATCCTACCTCACCGGAGTGGAATTGAATGTGACCTTCCAGTATCCCGATAACAAGCCCGTCTCTCTCGATTTTCTGGGATACCAGTATGATTTCAACAACGAAGAGTTAAAGAACAAACTCCAGTTAATACGCGAACACAGGGAAAGAAGGGCACGCCAGATCTTACAGAAATTGAATGCTGAGTTCGACAAAGAAGGTATCCAAAGGTTCACGGAGCAGGATACCAAGAACATACAAGATAGTGTGGATGGCACATTCGGACGCCCCCATATCGCAAACTATCTAATAAGCAAGGAGATTGTCAGCGATAAGCAAGAGGCGTTCGATAAATACCTGGTTAAATGTGATGTGCCCAAGTATCCCCTTTCGCTTGCTGAAGCGTCAAGGTTAATCAGGAATGCCGGCGGCTTACTGGTACATGCGCATCCTAGTGACCCTAACGGGACATCCTTAGTGACCCTAACGCGGGATTTAGAGGAACAGACGAAAATAATCCAAAAATATATGCTGCAGTATATCGATGGCATTGAGTGCTGGCACCCCAGACATGAGGAAAAGACTATTGCACACTATGTTAACTTCGCCAGGAGGCACAACCTTATCATGACTGGAGGCAGTGACTGTCACCAAAAACCACTCCTTATGGGCACATTAGATATACCCGACTGGGTTGCTGGGCAGTTCACCCGATAGGAGGACACAGCGGTTGAACATTCACCGTTCTTGACACTTGACCGTCAAAAGATAACACTATAGGGATAATCTGGAGCATATTATGAAAATGAAGAATTACGACATTAAAGACCTTTCTCTAGCTGATGAAGGCAAGCTTCGCATTGAGTGGGCTGGCAAAGAGATGCCGGTGAACAGCTTAATAAAGCAAAGATTTGGTAAAGAGAAACCCCTTCAGGGAATTCGGATCTCCGCTTGTCTTCATATCACTACAGAAACAGCAAACTTGGCGCTGGCTTTGACAGAAGGCGGTGCTGACTTAGTCCTCTGTGCCTCTAACCCATTAAGCACTCAGGATGATGTCGCTGCCGCTCTGGTTGACTATGACATTCCCGTAAATGCCATAAAAGGAGAGGATAATAAGACCTATTACAAACACATTATCACGGCGCTGGAACACAAGCCTCAACTTACTATGGACGACGGCGCTGACCTGGTCTCCACCCTGCACAAAGAACATACCGAGCTAATCCCCAACGTAATTGGTGGCACCGAGGAGACCACCACCGGGGTCATCAGGCTCAGGAACTTAGCAAAAGAGGGAAAATTAGCCTACCCAATTATCGCCGTAAACGATGCCCAAACCAAGCATCTGTTCGACAATCGCTATGGCACAGGGCAAAGCACCATTGACGGCATCACCAGAGCCACCAATATCCTCTGGGCAGGAAGGAAAGTGGTCGTTTGTGGTTATGGCTGGTGCGGCAAGGGGATAGCAAGGCGTGCTCAGGGATTGGGAGCTCAGGTCATCGTCACCGAAGTTGACCCTATCCGTGCACTGGAGGCAGCCATGGACGGCTACGAGGCCATGCCTCTACTGGAAGCCTGCCAGGCAGGGAATGTGTTCATTACCACGACAGGCGATATGAATGTCATTGATAAAGCCCACTTCCTCAAGATGAAGGACGGAGCTATCTTAGCCAACAGCGGTCATTTTAATGTAGAAATAAATATTCCTGCCTTGGAAAGCCTGGCAAAAGCGAAAAGACGAATACGCCCTTATGTTGATGAATACAGCTTAGATGACGGGCGTCGTATTTACTTGCTCGGCGAAGGAAGACTCATTAACCTGGCTGCCGCCGAAGGGCATCCCGCCAGTGTTATGGACATGAGCTTCGCTAATCAGGCTCTATGCATGGAATATCTTGCCATGATGAAAGGAAAACTTAAGCCAGATGTTTACTCTGTACCTGAGGAGATTGATAAAGAGATAGGAAGGCTGAAACTCGCTTCCATGAACATCACCATTGATTCCCTGACCAAGGAGCAACAAACCTACCTGCAAAGCTGGGAGGCGGGCACTTAATATAACTGAAGAAAGGAGCAAAGATGCCGAACAGTTTTAATAAATCGTCTACTTATTTGCTTACTTCGGAGTCCGTTACTGAGGGGCATCCCGATAAATTATGCGACCAGATTTCCGATGCTGTCCTCGACGCCATATTGAAGGAAGACCCTATGGCAAGAGTTGCCTGCGAGGTGGCAGCGACTACAGGTCTGGTCATCGTTATGGGAGAAATTACCACTAAATGCTATGTGGAAATACCGGAGATTGTTCGCGGCGTGGTGCGAGATGTGGGATATACTCGCGCCAAATATGGATTTGATTGCGATACCTGTGGGGTGATGGTCGCCATCAAGGAGCAATCAAAGGATATCGCCATGGGGGTAGACCAGTCTCTTGAAACAAGGAGTGCTGAAGCGATTAGCAATGAGAAAGAAACGCTGGGTGCTGGCGACCAGGGAATGATGGAGGGCTTCGCTTGCAACGAAACCCCCGAGCTCATGCCACTCACTATCACCCTGGCACACAAGCTATGCCGCCGCCTCGCTGAAGTGCGCAAGGACCATACCCTCCCTTACCTTCGTCCCGATGGCAAATCCCAGGTAACCGTGGAATACAATCACGGCATACCCAAAAAGGTGGTCAATGTTGTTCTTGGTGCTCAGCATGACCCAAACACAAATCATGATACTATTGAGCACGATCTCGTAGAACAGGTGATTAAGAAGATCATCCCATCCAACCTGATGGACGATGAAACTAAGATTTATGTCAATGCAACAGGGCGCTTCGTCGTTGGTGGACCTATGGGAGACACCGGCCTCACCGGACGCAAGATATTGGTCGATTCCTATGGTGGCATTGTCAGACATGGTGGAGGCTGTTTTTCAGGCAAGGACCCAACAAAAGTTGACCGCTCCGCAGCCTATGCAGCACGATATGTCGCCAAGAACTTGGTCGCTGCTGGGTTGGCTGACCGCCTTGAGATCCAGCTCGCCTATGCCATCGGGGTAGCATACCCCCTCTCCATCTCCATCGAAACTTTCGGCACAGGAAAAGTCTCAGATGATGTTATCCTTGACCTGATCAAAAAACACTTCGATTTACGGCCAGGAGCTATCATCAAGACCCTGAATTTGCGTCGCCCCATCTACCGCCAGACTGCCACCTACGGGCATTTTGGAAGGGAAGACCTTGACCTTCCCTGGGAGAAAACAGACAAGGCTGAAATTCTGAAGGCTGAAGCGGGCTTGTAGGGTCAACCCGCGGTGAACATCTTCCACCCCAAAGTTACACCGATGGTTACAATCGTGCCTGCTATGATTACCCCCAGTCCTATAGCAGGAAAAGCTTTCTTCCAATCCATACCTAATAGCCAGCCCGCGAAGGTCGCAGTATATACACCAGTAACGGGCAAGGGTATTGCTACAAGCAAGGTCAACCCCAGAAAGCCATACTTATCAACTTTCGGCTTGCCTCGCCTCTTCACATTCTCCAAATAGCGATTGAAGATCTGAAATCGAGACAAAAACTTGTCATAGAACAGGCGCAAACCAAAGAAAATAGGGAAAAACAACAGGGCATTCGCAATAATTGCGACGAAAAAGACAAGCAGCGGGTCAAGCCCAAAAACAAGAACCCCTAAAGGAATTCCACCCCTTAATTCGCTGACTGGGATCAATGTAGTTGCTATAACCCAAGCTATTTCATACATGACAACGGTCAATTAAACGAGCTACAAATTGCCAAAACGGCGCTGCCGTTGCTCATAGTCAAGTAGTGCTTTCTCAATCTCCTTTTCGTTGAAGTCTGGCCATGATACCGGCGTGAAGTAAAGCTCACTATAAGCTACCTGCCATAATAGGAAATTGCTCAAACGAAATTCGCCACCAGTACGGATGAGGAGGTCAGGGTCAGGAATGTCTGCAGTATCAAGATAACTGCTGAATATCGTCTCGCTTATACCCTCCGGGGAAATATTGCCTTCCTTGATACACCGCACTGCATCCACTATCTCAGACCTACTACCATAATCGAAGGCAAGACAGAGAGTCATTCTGCTATTATCCTTGGTAAGCTCGGTGGCCGACTTAATTTTCCGCCTCAGCTCCAAAGGTAATCTATCTGGATTGCCAATATGCACCAACTTTATGTTAGCCTGATGGAAACGTTGAGTTTCCTCATCTATACTCTGCGATAGCAAGTGCAATAGGCCGGTGACCTCTTCCTTCGGCCTATCCCAATTTTCGGTGGAGAAGGCAAAGAGGGTGAGATACTTTATGCCATGGTCGGCAAATGCTCGAGCTACCTTGCGAACGTTCTTGGCACCAGCTCGGTGACCCTCAATCCTGGGAAGCCCTCGCTGCTTTGCCCACCTGCCATTGCCATCCATGATTATGGCTACATGACGAGGCAGAGAGCTATCTCCGCTCATGCCCCTTGCCTTCCGCTAATATTTATGGAATCAATCTCCCTTCCAAATACAGAGGATATTTTGCCGGGGAGATAATTCCAAACGCTTTTCATAAAGGCCAATATCAAGTTGCCATGCCAGTCAAAGGAGAAACTGGGTGAGTTAAGTAAATCTCCGGTTATATTATGGGAACTAACAATATCAAATATCCTCTCTATTTGACTATCACTCAGCTTCCCATATAGCCTGCGAGCCATATAGCCGACGTGAATTTCCCTTCCCATTTTTGCCTTCCAGTCTCTTTGATAACGAGAAAGCTGTTTTGCTCCTAAGTTCCCTGTATCAAGTGCCTCGCTCAGCACCTCTACTGCTGCCTGGCTGCCCAGATTTCCAAAATATATTCCCCCTCCTGTAGTGGTCTTCACCTGTCCAGCAGCATCGCCGATAACTAATAACCTGTTTCTAAAGGTGCGCGGCAAAGTCTTTAAAGGGATAGCCCTCTTCTTTATCTCCGTGTCTCGTCGTACTATCTTCTCCCGGCAAAAAGGGCTACTCAGTAATTTCTCCAAATAGAATTTGGCATGCGATGTAGCAAACACGCCCGCTAAAGCTTCGCCGTTTGAAATAGGAACAAGCCAGCCGAAAAATCCCGGTGCCATTTCTTGACTGAAATAAATCTCAACTTCTTCAACACCCTGAACTTCAACCACAGTTTGGACACCTATAGCAAAATGGTCGATGCTCCCCAAACCGAGTTTTCTGGTGAGGCCTGGCTTAAAACCAGCAGCGATGACCACCGCCCTGGTCTTGAACGCCGAATGAGGAGTTTCAACCTGTACCCCGTCGCTATCTATGACGATGTCCGTTGCTGGAAGAGAGAAAAAGTAATCAGCACCTCCAGCCATAGCTTTCGCAGCTATCGCCCGGTCAAAGGAAGCCCGGTCAACAATATAAGCCTGGATTCCCTTCTTCTCCAGCCTCAAGCTCTTGCCCGAAGGACTGAATAGCTTGGCCGACCTTGCCTTGTTCGATATTACTTCAGGGGCAACTCCAAAGGAGTCAAAACACCCAGGGCTAACAATGCCGGTGCAGCAAGTATCAACTCCCGGAGCTTCTTTCTGCTCTAAGACAGCCACCTTAAAACCTCGAGAAGACAACCCATAAGCAGTGCAACTTCCTGCAGGACCTGCTCCGACTACGATAACATCGTAAAAATCGTGTGACACTTCACTCCCCCGCTATATGCATTTGCTATTATACAATACTAAACTCACCAGAAAACATATTTTACAATCGATGATAGCCGTGGAAAGAAGAAGAGTGGGACTAGGGAGCACTTCCCGGTTCAGCTAGCTTTTCCAGCCACAAGCAAAGTTCTTCGGGGAAGTGAACATAGTAGTCAGCACAGGTGAGAGCACTTGCCTCACCTACTCGGATGGAGATGCCATTTATTTGATTCACGAACTTAAATCCATCCTCATCGGTAACATCATCGCCAGCGAAGATGACCAGCGAGTTTTCAGCCCGGTAATGACTCAACAGCCATTCTATTGCCTTGCCTTTATCCCAATCAACAGACGGTCTTACCTCGATAACTTTCTTCCCCTCGGTAACCCTAACCTTCCCTTGCTTTTTCGAAGCCTCAACTACCTCCCCAAATAGTGCCTTCACCTTTTTCACCTCAGATTTTGCCACCAGCCGGTAATGAACGCTTAAACTAAACCGTTTGTTCTCCAGGATGATGCCGTTAATTCCAGCCAATCTTTCCACAAGCTGGGAATAGAGTTCCTTAAGCAAGGATGACGCCTTTGTGGCAATGGGATGAACAAAGCCTTCTTTACGGCACTCTATCTCCAGACCATGGTTGCCAGCGTATGCCAATCCCTCCAACCCTATAAGTGCCTTAATCTCGGCCAGATTTCTGCCACTGATTATGCCCACTTCAAAGTCATTGCGAAGAGCAAGCTTTCTGAGAACTCCTCCAATTTTAGGGGGCAACAGGGCCAACTCAGGCGTGGATGCTACAGGGCTCAATGTCCCATCATAGTCCAAGAAGATAATTATCCGAGACGCTGTTTTCGCCCTTGAGGCAATTTCTTCCCAACAGTCAGGCAAGTAGCAAGTCATGCCTCAAAGAACTCAAATTGAGTTAATTCAGTGATAATACTGGCAGCCCAATCATAAATATTGTTGCTACGCACCGTCTTTCGCATCCTGGACATTCGCTTATGTCTCTCCTCCCGAGGCATCTCCAGAGCTTCCTTTATACTTTCAACAGTATCCTCAATGCAATAAGGGTTAATCAACAGAGCTTCAGGAAGCTCTCTAGCGGCACCGGTGAACTGGCTTAAGATGAGCACACCATCTCTATCCGTTTTGGAAGCAACAAACTCCTTGGCTACCAGATTCATCCCATCTTGAAGAGAACTGATGATACAAAAGTCAGCCAGCCTTGACAGTGCCGCCAGAGTATCTTGAGAACAATACTCATTAATGTAGACTATAGGTCTCCAATGTCCAATTTGATGACGCCAGTTAATTTTGTCTATCAGTTCATCTATTTCGTCGTTTATACGTTGATATGCTTCGACACGCATTCGGTTAGGCACACCTACCTGAACAAAAGTCAATCGCTCTTCATACTCAGGATACTTCTCCAGAAAGCGATCCACTGCTCTTAACCTCTCAGGTATACCCTTGGTATAATCTATGCGATCAATACCCAGCCCGACAAATTCGGTTCCTAAGCCATAAAAATGCCTTAGCTGTTCCGCCTGGCGAGTTACATGCCTGCTGCTGGCTCGAGCAGATATCTTGTCAAAGGCAACGCTGAGGGGAAAGGGACGCACCACCGTAGTACATCCACCCCTGGTAATAGCATACTTTTCCCGCTCAATTTTACACTCCAACTCTCGGTCTACAGTCTCTAGAAAGTTGTTACAGTTATACGTGGTGTGAAATCCCAGCAAATCGTTAGCGAGAAGTCCGTGTAAAATCTCCTCCCGCCAGGGACAAATTCTGAAAGCCTCGTGATTTGGCCAGGGAATATGCCAGAACTGAGCAGTTATGACATTGGGGTGTTGCTCTTTAATATACTGAGCCACTAAAGCAAGGTGATAATCTTGAATAAAAACAAAGGCTTTATGCTCATTAATTTCCTCGATAACGGCTTGGGCAAATAGTTTGTTAACCTTCTGATAAACATCCCAGTCAGATTGACTAAATTCGGGTCTGACATAGACTATATGGCACAATGGCCATAGAGCTCTATTGGAAAAACCATCATAATAGCCCTCCTCCTCGGATTTAGATAGCCATATCCGCCTCAAGGTATAACGAGGTGTTTCTAGAGGTACCTGGATCTTATTGTCTTTATCAACCACATCGACATCAGCATCCCCACTGCCGTGGGCAATCCATAACCCACCACAAGCTTGCAACACCGGGTCTAATGCTACAGCAAGACCACTGGCTGGTTTAACACACTTGATTTCCTCTCCTACCCAATTATGGATATAAGGCTCACGGTTAGAAACAACGATAAGTAGATAATCGCCCAGCTTATCGTGTACTAATTCTTGAAGGCTCCCTTCATCCATATTGCATCCAGGTTGCTCGTTTTTATTACTATTATACCCTTTTTTTCAATTCAGCGTCACAAACTAGAACCATTTATTTTGACAGCACCCATGTTGCCTATTAAAATAAACAACAACATGAATTCGCCATGGCAGCTTTATACGCTGCAACACATTGACCTGGAACTTCGAAGAAACCGACAAGAACTAGATGAGATTGAAATTCAGCTAACCAATGATGAACCTTTAGCTAAAGTTAAATCTAACATTGCTTCAAAAAAAGCGGAACTAGGAGATACGGAAAAAAGACAAAAAGAAGCTGAGTGGGTGCTAGAAGATCTCCAACAGAAGGTGAAACAAATTAATGATAAGCTTTACGGGGGCAAGGTCAAGAACCCCAAGGAATTGGTCAACCTTGACCATGAGAGCAAAGAGTTTAGCAAAAACGTCCGCAAGAAAGAGGATGAATTATTAGAGTTAATGAGCGAGGTGGAGGACATTCAAGCTAATATAAGAAACATCAGCCAGGAACTGAAAGGGTTAACCAAGGAGTGGCGGCACAGACAACAGACGCTCATCCAGAGAAAGTCAGATGTAGAAGCCAAGCTCGCCAGTCTCCGCCAGGACCGTGAAGAATTAGCTAAGCAAATTAGTCCAGAAGCACTCAGCCTGTATGAACAAATCAGGACAACCAAAGAGCAAGCTGTAGCTAAAGTGGAACGAGGGAGATGCCAGGGATGCCACATTACCTTGCCCACAACTCAATGGCAAAAGGCTAAAGCTGGTAATTTAGTCCAGTGTGACAGTTGTAATAGAGTATTATACGTCGAATGACGCTTAGGGCCGTAGTCAGGATGAGCTGGTAGGGTGACTAAGCGTAGCTAAAGTCAAGATTTGATTAAAAACTGGGGAGGTTGATTATGGCAAAAATTATTGTTCTCGGAGGTTGTGGAACAGTGGGGAGTACTGCGGTTAAAACACTTGCATCCAATGACGAGTTTTCAGAAGTCGTTATTGGCGATTTTAATATTGAAAAGGCGAATGAACTTGTTGCTCAACTGCGGTCAAAAAAGGTTTCAGCTGTCAAAGTTGATGCTGAGGATGAAAAGAGCATAAAGAATACTGTTAAGGACGCTGACGTTGTGCTTAATTGCGTAGGACCATTCTACAAGACTGTGAAGAATGTCGTGCGAGCGATTATCGATGCTGGAATAAATTATGTGGATATCTGTGACGATGTTGACGTAACTGCTGATATCTTCAAGATGGATGATGCTGCCAAAAAAGCTGGTATTACCGCAGTGATTGGAATAGGCAGCTCCCCTGGCGCTACGAACCTGATTGCAAAATTTGTTGCTGAGCATTTGCTGGACGAAGTTCATTCTATCGGCATCTTCCATGCCCACGGTGGTGAGCCGGTGGAGGGAAAAGGCGTAATTGGTCACAGATTCCATTCCATGTCTATAGATATCCCGATGTTTATTGACGGAAGGTTGAAGACGGTTAAATACTTCGGAGAGGATGGAATAGCACTTCGACAAACATTCGATTTCCCTATACTGGGTGAAGTACCGGTATATCCATACCCGCATCCTGAGCAGGTTACACTCCCAAAGTACATCAAGTGTAATGAGGTCACCAACAAAGGTTCTGTGATACCCAATGAGTATTACGACCTGACAAGAGATATGTGCAGGTTGGGCCTTTCCAGTACAGAACCATTAGATGTGGAGGGACAAAGTATAATACCGTATGATTTCGCCGTTGCTTATATCCTTAGAGAACGGGAAAGAATCCTGAAAGAAACCAATTTTGGTATACAGCGTGGTTGCTGTTCAACTGTTGTAAGAGGCAAGAAAGACGGAAAATACCTGGAATATAGAGTCCACATGGCTTCTAAAAGTCAGGCATTGGGGGAAGGTACCGGAATTCCAGCAGCTGTAGGAGCAATCCTTATGCAGCAAGGAAAGATTACCGAAAAGGGAGTATTCCCTCCCGAGGGATGCATAAACCCACAGGATTTCCTGGACCTTATTCCGCAGGTTATGAAGTTTGACAAGGCTAAGGAAGGCGGAGAATCGTTTGGGGGACTGATTGCTGAAATGGTAGATGAAAATGGTAACGTCAAAAAGATGGACATATAAAGGAATGTGAAGTTTGCCTATACTACATAGTGCATTGCTTTTCTGGTTAGATATTTGAAGGACAGTGTGCGGCGGGGAAAAATGATAAAGAAGGGTACTGACGAGAAGTACATCCTGGCAATCGATCACGGAACGTCTGGCGTTAAAACAGCAATAGTTTCCACACATGGAGAAGTTGTAGATTTCGAATCCGAAAAGACACCGGTATATTTCTTGCCGAATGGGGGTGCTGAGCAGGACCCGGATGATTGGTGGAATGCCCTGGGCAAGACCTCAAAACGACTGATTAAAAAAAGCATCGTTCCCCCAGGCGATATTGTTGCGGTATGCGTCTCAAGCACGATGTCCAGCACCGTCGCTGTAGACTCCGATGGTCATCACCTGATGAATTCACTTACCTGGATGGATTCTCGGGGCGCTCCTTATGTTAGAAAGTTGATGGGAGGTTTCCCCAGTATTTCGGGATACAATCTATTTAATGTCTTAAGATGGATCCCCAAGACGGGTGGAGGACCCACTTTATCGGGAAAGGATGATATCGCCCATGTTTTGCTGGTGAAACATGAGTATCCTGAAATCTACGAAAAAACGCACATGTTTTTGGAAAGCAAGGATTACTTAAACCTGCGGCTCACAGGTGAATTTGCCGGCTCCTACGATTCCACAATTCTCTATTGGGTTACCGATATAAGGAATATCAACAATGTTCACTATGACGATAAGTTGATAAACAGATTGAAAATTGATAGAAGCAAACTGCCACCTTTGAAATCATCCACCGATATTCTAGGAACCATTTCCAGAGAGGCGGCGGATGAGATCGGGCTGGGCAAAGAGGTAAAGGTTGTTATGGGCGCTGCTGACCACCAGGCAGCGCTTGTTGGTTCGGGAGCAGTGAGGGACTTCGAAGGTCACCTCTATATTGGTACCTCATCGTGGCTTGAATGCATTGTGCCATTCAAGAAAACAGATATGTTTCATTCTATTGCATCACTCCCCGCAGCAATCCCCGGCAAGTATCAGTGTATAAATGAACAGGATATCGCAGGAGGGGTTTTACCATTCTTAGTAGATAATATTATTTACCACAAAAACCTGATAAGGGCTGACGAGCCCCCTTCAGAGGTATACAAGAAATTAGATGAAATTGCCGAGCGGGTGCCTCCTGGAAGTAACAAATTAATCTTCACCCCCTGGCTCAATGGCGAAAGGAGCCCGGTTGATAACACCACGCTAAGAGCAGGGCTATACAATGTGTCTATGACTACCAATATGGACCATATTATACGGGCATTCTTTGAGGGGGTGGCATACAATACTCGCTGGAACCTTAAATATGTTGAGAAGTTCATCAATAGGAAGATGGATATATTAAACTTTGTAGGAGGTGGTGCTCTATCCAATGTCTGGTGCCAAATCTTTGCCGATGTCTTTAATAGGACGATCAGGCAGGTAGAAAATCCTATGCAGGCAAACGCCCGTGGTGCTGCGCTCATTGCCTCCGTTGCTTTGGGATATATTACATTCGATGATATTCCAGAGTTGATTCGCTACTCAAACACATACTATCCAAATCCCGAAAATAGAACGATGTACGATGAATTATTTGAAGAATTCTTGAAGATATATAACAGCAACAAAGCAATGTATCGGCGTTTGAATAGAATCCCTTAAGGAAGATTTGTTACCATAAATATTTGCTTTTTATATTTTATAATTATCCCGCACTAGATTAGAACGATTGCTAACATAGTTTCATATGTGTTAGCTAAAGGCCGGATTATTTGAAAAGAAAGGAGGCCTGTATGGCAGAAGCAAAGGACAAAGTTATGAGTGCGAAAGATGCCATCAGTAGGTTCGTAAATGATGGCGACCACCTGATTATTGGTAATTATACCGTAGGGACTTGTATGCAGCTT
>Ga0209979_1001560_pt1 | contig 24737 bp, 26 predicted proteins | sample AnhtaG_FD_183114 | JGI IMG/M metagenome (GOLD analysis project Ga0209979, IMG submission 183114) | Deep subsurface microbial communities from Anholt, Denmark to uncover new lineages of life (NeLLi) - Anholt_01485 metaG (SPAdes) (version 2) | ecosystem: Environmental > Aquatic > Marine > Oceanic...
TGGGAGCCGGTGGTGATGATGGCAACTTTCTGGGGCCGCATACGGGAAAGCTGGTCGATGGGAGCCAGCACATTCTTGGGCGCGCTGAGGTAGCCTAGCTCCAGAGCCATCTGCACGTTGTCGACCATGCTGCGGCCGGTGACGAACACGCGGCGGCCGTTGCGGTGGGCGGCGTCGATGACCTGCTGCACCCGCGAGATGAGGGAGGCGAAGGTGGCCACGATGATCCGTCCCGGTGCGGTGGCCATGATGCGGTCCAGAGCCTCGCCCACCACTTGCTCCGAGGGGGTGTAGCCAGGGCTCTCGGCGTAGGTGGAGTCGGATAGGAGCAGGAGGACGCCCTCCTGGCCTAGCTCGGCCCAGCGGGGCAGGTCGGTGGGCTTGCCCATCACCGGCGTGTGGTCCAGCTTGAAGTCGCCGCTGTGGACTACGGTGCCTACGGGTGTGCGAATGGCCAGACCGCAGGAGTCGGGGATACTATGGGTGACCCGCACGAACTCCACCTGGAAGGCCCCCAGGCGAATCTTATCGCCGGGGCTCACCGTCCGCAGGTCGGCCTCCTTGAGCAGCTTGTGCTCCTTGAGCTTGACCGATATGAGGCCGCGGGTCAGCCTGGTGCAGTAGATGGGCGCTCGTAGCTCGCGCAGGACATAAGGCAGGGCACCCGTGTGGTCCTCGTGGCCGTGGGTGATGATGATGGCCCGCAGCTTCTTCTTCCGCTCGCGGAGGTAAGAGATATCGGGGATCACCAGGTCGACCCCCAGCATCTCCTCCTCGGGGAACATGAGGCCGGCGTCGATGATGATCATGTCCTGGGGGAGCTCCAGCACCATCATGTTCTTGCCGATCTCCCCCAGGCCACCGAGAGGGATTATCCGCAGTTTGTCTTTAGTCACGGCTCAGTAAACTAGAACAGGCGCATCTGTTGGGGCTCCGGCACCTCTTCCTTGGGCCCCTTGCGGGCCTCCTCCAGGACGGCCGGCAGCTTCTGGAAGTCTTCCTCTATGGCTCGGCGCATATTGGCGGCGTGCAGGGCGGCCGCAGGGTGGTACATGGGCAGATAGTAGATGCCATCGCGGCAGCGGGCATGGCCGTGCATCCGGGCGATGGGCTCATTGGGGAAGAACCAGGCCAAGGAGAAGCGCCCCAGGGGCACAACAACCTTGGGTTTGATCAGCTCGATCTGGCCCTCCAGCCACTTGCGACAGGCCTCGATCTCTTTGGGCAAGGGGTCGCGATTCTCGGGCGGGCGGCACTTGATGACGTTAGCAATGTAGACCTGGTCGCGGCGAAGACCAATGGGGCTCAGCAGGTCTTCCAGGAGGCGACCGGCGGGGCCGACGAAGGGGCGGCCCTGTTGGTCCTCGTAGAAGCCCGGCGCCTCCCCCACGAAGATGATCTCGGCGTCGTCTGGCCCCTCGCCGGGGACAGCGCGATTGCGGCTGCGGCTCAGGTCGCAGTCGGGGCAGATGGCTATCTTATCGTAGAGCTCTGTGAGAGCGGACATTTTCTAAGCCGTAAACGGTAAAGCACTGCCCAAATATAGAATTGCCGCACCCTAGCAGGGGCGGTCAAGAACAACCTTTCGAATGGATATTAGCACGAAGGGGCAAGGCCGTCAAATGGCTGCGCCTAGGTAAGCAGACGGGAAACTCGACCTCGCGGATCGGCTCACCGCGGCGACGACAAATGGCACGCTGGCGTTGGCCAGCAGGAGGGTGGGCAGGGGCAGGCAGCCCTACCTGAGCCACCGCCTCCCGGCGTACCATGCGCCCCCGGTGAGAGCGACCAGCGCTGCAGCAGCCAACCCGGTCAGAGCGATGTAATTGGCGGCCGACGAATCGGAGACGTCCGGCAGTTCTGCCATGCCGCCGACGGCGTGAGGAGAGCACGCTGAGTCCACAGCGATGAGCCCGTATTCCTGGTTGGCGTCCCAGATGTCGCAGCCGTAAAGCTCGCAGAGGGCTTCCGAGGACTCGTTGCCGAGGATGATCGTGTCCAGGGTCATGCCGTAGACCCCGTTCGCCAGCCCTGTGGTGTCCAGGGTGTAGCGGCCGAGAGTGCCGTGGGTGTAGGGCGGGTTGTGCTCGACGGTGCCCAGGTCGGCAACATCGGCGTCGAAGCTGGGCACCAGCGTGCCTACCAGATCGCTGAGCTCGCGGATGTCGCTCCCCGGCTGGGCCGTCAGGTTAACATTCCCGCTGGTGTGAATGTAGGCGGCTATGGGGCCCAGCGGGGTGTCATACCGCTCGCCGATATGGTAGACGAAGCCCAGGATGCTCTCCCCGTTCGGCAGGTCCTCCAGGAAAACATCGAACTCTACCAGGCCCCCACCTTCGGGCACTTCCACGCAGGGGTCGATGAACCCTAACGTGCAGTTGGTGCCGTCGTTGGGGCAGCTATTGCCCGCCGGATCCATGTCGAAGCCGAGGACGACGGCGTCAGGCCTAGCTTGGGCGCTCGGCCTCGCGAGCAGAAAGATGAGACTGGCACAAGCGGCCAGGAGAAGTATGAGCAGGCTCAGCCTTTTCATGACAACACACCTGTCCCCCCACGGGCATACCGCGAAGGGAGCTTACGGACGGGTGTAGGACACGCCCATCGTATGTGGCGGTGGCATGTCTGTCAACGGCCACTGATGCTCAGGCGTGGTCGCATCCTACTCGTAGGCCCGGCGGGCCGCCTCAAGCGACGACTATGGCAACTCCCCTGTCTACCCTCTTCTTGGCTCCACCAGGCGGGCGAGGACGACGCCGGCCCCGTAGAGGACGATGATCGGGCCGGCCACGAACGACTGGGTGACGGGGTCGATGCTGGGGGTGACGATGGCCGCCAGGACGAAGGCCCCGACGATGGCGTAGCGCCAGAAACGCAGAAGCTGGCGGGAAGTGACTACACCGAGGCGGGCCAGGCCCATGAGCAGGAGGGGCGTCTCGAAGACGATGCCCGTCCAGAGAAGAAGACGGGTGACGAAGTCGACGTAGCTGCCGATCTTGATATGGGGCTCGGCGACGTCCTCAGGGTAGTTGAGGAGGAAGTCAAGGGCGGGCGGCAGGGCGATGTAGAAGGCAAAGGCCACCCCGGCGGCGAAGGCTAGGGTGGCGGCGAAGACGATGGCGTACACCCAGCGCTTCTCCTTGCTGGTCAGGGCGGGGGTGACGAACATGAGCGTCTGGTAGATGAGCATGGGCATGGCAAAGGTGATGCCGGCCATGAGGGCGATACGGAAGTGGGCAACCAGGCCCTCCATGGGTTCGGTGAATATCAGGAAGAACGCGTCGCTGCGCTCCTCGGCGGGCTCCTTGAGGAAGTTGAGCATGCGGCCGGCGAAGTAGATGGAGGCGCCAGTGGTGGCAACGACGGAAAGGGCCGAGACGATGAGGCGGTAGCGGAGCTCGCCGAGGTGCTCCATTATCGTCATATACTTGCCCTCCTTGGCCTCGTCTTCGGGTTCTCTGGAGGGCTCCTCGGCGGTAGTGGGTCGCGTGCTCATGGTTGAGGTGAAGGGGCGGGCTCAGGGGGTGCTAGCTTTCCCCTTCGGCGGGAGGCTTGGTCGTCTCCTGGGGCTGCTCTTCCCCGGCGGTAGCCTTCTCTACGGACTCTTTGGCTGCCTTGAGGTCGGTTCTGGCCGCGTCTAGCTCCTTCTGAAGGGGTTTGGCCTGTTGGCGCAACTCATCCCGAAGCTGCTGCACCTCGTGGCGCAGGGCTTCGTAGTCCTGGGTGAGGTCGCCCAGCTCGTACTTGAGCTGGCTGGTGACCTGGCCAGCGTAACGACGGGCCTGGCGCACCAGGCGAGCGAGCTGGGCGGCCAGCTCGGGGAGACGCTGGGGACCGACCACGATGAGAGCCAGCACCATGATGAGGATGATCTCGGGCAGGCCAATGCCGAAAAAGTTCATGCTCTTGCCGCCGCTACGGGTGGGAAAACCGAATGGCAATAATCATTATATACGAAAAAGGAGCCAGGCGCGGCCCCTGACTCCTGGGGTAAGCTGAGGGCAGCCCAGTTCGCTCTGGCTGGCCTCAGGCGGGCTCGTCCTCGGCGATGCCGTGCTCCAGGATGTAGTTCACGGCATCCTGCACGGCGACGATCTTCTCGGCGTCCTCGTCAGAAATCTCGAACCCTTTGCCCCCCTCGCCGAACTCCTCCTCCAGGGACATGATGAGCTCCACTAGGTCCAAGGAGTCGGCGTTGAGGTCTTCGACAAAGGAAGTCTTGGGGGCTATGTCGGCCTCGTCGACGCCCAGCTGTTCGGCGATGATTTTTCGCACTCTTTCGAAGACGGTGGCCACGACTCACCTCCTGGTGCTGCCCTCTAATTAGTCGTCATGATGCTCACTGAGCCCAAGACGCCGTTGACAAACTTGGGGGAGCTTTCTCCGCCGAAGGATTTGGCTAGCTCCACCGCTTCATTAATGGCAGCCCGCACTGGCACCCTATTATCAATCAAGATCTCATAGATGGCAAGCCTGAGGATGTTGCGGTCGATGACTGCTACCTGCTCCAGGGGCCAGGCCGGCGCCTTCTGACGAATTACCTCGTCGATCTCCTCTCGGTGGTCCAGCACGCCCGACACTAGCTCCTGGGCGAAGGCAACCACATCGGCAGGAGCGGGGTTCTCCTCCAGCAGGCGGGAGAGGGTCTCCCCCGGCCCGTGGCCCACGCTGTCCAACTCGTAGAGGGTCTTGAGGGCGATGATGCGTGCCTTGCGTCTCTTGCCTGCCATGGGTTACATCCCCAGGCCGCCGTCCACGGCCAGCACCTGTCCCGTGATGTAGGATGCCTCATCGGAGGCGAGAAAGGCTACCGCCCCGGCCACATCCTCGGGTTTCCCTGGGCGTCCCAGGACGATGCGCTGGAGGGCCTCCTCCTTCAGCGATTGCGGGAGGTCCTTGGTCATGTCCGTCTCGATAAAGCCGGGGGCCAGGGCGTTCACGGTGATGCCGCGCGAGCCGATCTCGCGGGCCACGGCCTTGGTCAGGCCGATGAGGCCGGCCTTGGCCGCCGAGTAGTTGGCCTGGCCGGCGTTGCCCAGAAGCCCGGCCAGGCTGCTGATGTTGATGATCCGGCCCCACCGCTGGCGCATCATGGAGCGCAGAGCAGCCTTGGTGCAGAGGAAGGCCCCTCGCAGGTTGGTGCTCAGAACCTCGTCCCAGTCCTTCTCAGACATACGCAGTATCAGCGTATCGCGATTGATGCCGGCGTTGTTTACCAATATGTCGACCCTGTCGAACTCTTGCTGGGCGGCCTGGAAGACTCGCTCCACATCGGCAGCCAGCGTGACGTCGCCCTGCACCGTCAGGCATTGGCCACCCTGGCTGCGGATCTCTTCGGCCACCTTTTCTGCCTCGGCGGCGCTCTGGTTGTAGTTTATCACTATCTTGGCCCCGCACTCCGCCAGCTTGAGGGCCACTGCCCGCCCGATGCCGCGGGAAGCGCCGGTCACCAGGGCCACTCTATTCGTCAGATCGATCACCACATTCAGCCTCCCTGCGAATGGAGGGGACATCGCCGATGTTCTTCGTATTGGCGTTGCCATCGATGCGGCGAATGAGGGCGGTGAGGACGCGTCCCGGCCCTATCTCCACGAAGGTGGTGACGCCGTTTTCGATCATGTACTCTACCGAGCGCTGCCAGAGGACGGGCCGGCGGAACTGCTCCAAGAGCTCTCGTCTAATGGCCTCGGCGCTGGTTATCGGTTGGGCGGTGCTGTTGGCGACGATGGGCGCCTGGGCATCGGCGAAGGGCGTGCGGGCAACGGCCTCGGCCATGCCCTCGGCGGCTGGCCCCATGAGCGAGGAGTGGAAGGCGCCGCTGACGTTCAGACGAATGGCCTGGCGGGCACCGCGGGCTCTGGCCTCTCCTATCGCCCGGTCCACCGCCTCGAGGGTGCCGCCGATGACCGCTTGCCCAGGCGAGTTCAGGTTGCAGACCTCGGCCCGCGTCTGGTAGCACAGTTCGGTCACTTTGTCTTCCGGCAGGCCGATGATCGCCGCCATGCCTCCGGGGACTCTCTCGCCTGCCTGCTGCATCAGGCGGCCGCGCTCTCGCACCAGGCGCAGGCCGTCGCGGAAGCCCAGGGCTCCGGCGGCCACCAGGGCAGTGTACTCGCCCAGGCTGTGGCCAGCCATGAAGGCCGCCGTGGGTTCCTGGAGGCAGCCCTCTTCCAGGGCGGCCTGAAGGCAGGCCAGGCTGACCGTCATGATCGCTGGCTGGGCATTGATCGTCTGGCGGAGGGTGTCCTCGGGCCCCTCAAAGCAGAGACGGCTGAGAGGGAGGCCGAGTTCTTCGTCGGCCTCCTGGAAGACGCGGCGAGCTGCGGGAAAGGTCTCGTACAGGTCGAGGCCCATTCCTATCTGCTGCGAGCCCTGGCCAGGGAAGACCCAGGCTTGGGCGCCGACTTCGCCCTCCTCCGGACAGGGACGAGACACCATCGCTATCACTCCAGGTTCTGCCTGCTGGTCGGCGGACAGGACAGGCGAAGTATAGCAAAAAAGCGATGAAGGCGGGAAAGGCTAGCGCTGGCCAGGCAGGCGGTGCGGCTCCTCTACCTTCAGCACCGTTCGTCCCCTGTAGGTGCCACAGACGGGGCAGGCCCGATGAGGCAGGCGCAGGCTGTGGCACTGGGGGCAGGGCACCAGATGGGGCAGGTTGAGGATGATGTGGCTGCGGCGCTGTCGTTGTCGCGCTTTGGGGTACTTCTTCTTGGGTAGTGGTGGCACGCTAAGACTCCTGTTCTTGATCGGTTTTCACGGCCAACTCCGCCAGAGCCGCCCAGCGGGCATCGGTCTCCTGGCTGGAGCAGCCGCAAGGGCCCTGGTTGAGATTATAACCGCAATGAGGGCAGAGGCCAAGGCAATCGGGCCTGCAAAGGGGCTGCATGGGCTCGGCCACTAGCCGATACTGCCGCACCGCCTCCGTCAGGTCGAGCACCTGGTGACTGTCGATGAGGAAGGCGTCGGGGTCAGGGGGCGAAGGCAGAGACTCGCCGGTGGAGGCGTCCACCGTAGGCAAATACTCCTCTTGGAAAGAAAGGGTAAGGGGATAGGATATGTCGGTCAGGCAGCGGCTGCACCTGCCGGCGATGATGCAGTGAAGGGCGACGGAGACCAGAATCCCCTCGTCCGTCCGCAGGAGGTCGACGCTGCCCGTCAGCTCGTTCAGGGAGTCTTCTCCCTGGGGTAGGGGTTTGCTCTCGCTAATCTCGTAATGGGTGACGCTGCCCACGGGCTCGCGCAACTGCTGACCTACGACAAATTGCATAAAAATCTGTCCCCAAAATGCGGTCGAATGCTGCACCAGATTGGCTGTCGCCTTGTCAGGGGCCTCTCTCTAAGTCTATAATCCTGCCGCGAGTATTGTCTACCCCTTGCTTGGTTCGGTAGCTCCATGCCCTCGCTGATAATGACGATAGCGGCCGACCTTTACACTCTTCAGGAGATCGATTCGGCTATCGAGGCCGCCAGGGCCTCCCTGGCGACGGTGGAGGAGCAACTGGGGGAGAGTGAGGAGCTCATCGCCGGCCGCCAGGCGGTCGAAGAGGCGCGGGATGCCCTTGAAGGCGTCAGCAGGCAGCAGCGAGACCAGGAGTGGCAGGTGGATGATCTTCGCTCACGCCTCTCAGACGTGGAGGGTAAGCTGTACGGGGGCTCGGTGCGCAATCCTAAGGAGCTAGCGAGCGTACAGGACGAGGCGAACATCCTGAAGGGCCAGTTGCGGCGGCGAGAGGATGAGCTTCTGGATCTCATGGTCCGCGTGGAAGAGAGACAAGCGGCCCTACGAGAGGCGGAGGAATCCCTGGCTGAGGTGGAGGGGAGGTGGCGGCAGGAGCAGAAGGAGTTGGCCAGCGAGAAGGAAAGGCTGGAAGGCGAGTTGGCCGGGCTGGAGGAGAGGCGAGGGCAGCAGTCAGGCCTGATAGAGGCGAAGGTGCTGGTTCTCTATGACAACTTGTGGCAGAGGCGCCAGGGGAAGGCAGTGGTCAAGGTGGAGCGAGGCATGTGCGGGGGGTGCCGCATCAGCCTGCCCATGACCGTATTGCAAAAGGCTCGCTCCGGCCTGGACGTGGTGCAGTGCGTTAGCTGCGAGCGCATTCTGTATGTGAGCTGAGCTGTGAAGGCGGTAGGGTACTTTCGGGAGACGGACGGCAGCCAGCCACTGGCTGAGCAGAGCCGTGCCTTCCTGGATTTCTGCCGTCAGAATGGGTATGAAGCAGCGGCTACCTTCCTGGATGCGGCCGCCGCTGGTGATGACTGCGCTGGCTATCGCCAGCTCGTCGATTTTCTTAAGCAGCGCCCCGACCGTGGATTCACTATGGTCGTGATCCCCTCGCTGGCGAGCCTGGGGAGCGATCTGTGGGAGGCGGCCAGGCGTTACTTCCAGCTGGCTAGCCTGGGCGTGAAGGTGATGTGCCTGGAGGACGGCGCCGATCCCGGTTCCACCCTGCTTTCCCGCTGGACGGAAAAGAAGGACGAGCGGCTGGGGCAGAAGGTGCAGGCGGCCATGAGGCGCAAGGCCGTAAAAGGTGAGGTCCTTGGGCGGCCGCCTTTCGGCTATCGGGTGGGCCCACGTCGGCGTCTGGAGGTAGTGCCTGGGGAAGCCTCGGTTGTGCGCTACATCTTTCGCCTCTATCTGCGGGACGGTCTGGGCATCCGCCGCATCGCTCGCTGTCTCAACGAGGAGGGGATGCGCACCCACCGCAACGGCCTGTGGAGCATGGTGACCGTTCGCGATATCCTGCGCAATCGCACCTACCTGGGTACCTATAGTCGATTCGGGGTACGCGTTCCTGCCAGCCATCCTGCTCTTATCTCCCGCGATGACTTTCGGCGGGTGCAGGAGCGCCTGAGTTCTCATCGCCAGGAGAGGGCCAAGCGGCGGACCTCGCTCTTTCTACTATCGGGCCTGGCCTATTGCGGATACTGCGGCAATAAGATGATCGGTGTGAGCCGCCGTCAGCACTGGCACCGTCGCGATGGCTCCGAGAAGTGGGCGGAGTACCGCTACTACCAGTGCGAGTCACGTACCAACCGCAGCCTGTGTGACTACCACACCCGACGGGCAGCGCGGTTGGAAGAAGAGATGCGCGAGGCCCTTCTGGGAAACAAGTCGTCGGCTGTGGTAGCTGTCCCCAAGGCGGGCGATGATGCAGCGGTGTTACAAGAGGCGGAGGCGCGCTGTCGTCGTCTGCGAGGTCGCCTGCGCCGCCTGGACAAGCGTCTGGAAGGGTACATGAATGAGGCGGCCCGCGGTCGTCTCAGTGTCGAGCGAATGCGGTCTCTTAGCGTGGCCGTCGCGGCGGAAGGCCTGTCGCTGGAGGATAGCCTGGCAGAGGCGCAGCGATTCGTCAGGCAGCAAGTGTCGGCGGCTGAGAGGCAGCAACAGAAGGAGCGGGCCCTGGCTCGCCTGAGGGATGAATGGGACCACCTCGCCGCGCTGGAGCAGCAGGCATTGTTGGGGGAGCTGCTGGAGCGGGTGGTGGTGTGGGACGATAGCATCCGCGTCTTTCTGCGTCTGTAAGGAGCGTGGTCACGGCCGAAGGGTGCTGGGTGGTCTACGCCGATGGCGCCTCGCGGGGGAACCCCGGGCCAGCGGCTATTGGGGCGGTCATTTTTGACGATAAGGATAGGGAGTGCCACCATATCTCTGAGGCCATCGGCCAGGCCACCAACAACGAGGCTGAATACCGGGCGGCTATCGCTGGCGTGGAGGCGGCTCTCGCGCTGGGGGCGCGGCACGTCGAGCTGAGGATGGACTCCGAGTTGGTGGTGCGCCAGCTAGACAGCCGCTACAGGGTGCGCAACCCGCGTCTGAAGCGCCTGTTCGCCCGCATGAAAGACCTGCGCTGGCGCTTCGCTTCCTTCAGGGCGGTCGCCGTCCCTCGTGAAGACAATGCCCTGGCCGACAAGCTAGCCAACCAGGCCCTGGATCGATCGGGCGTCTAGCTTGGCAGGCGAGCCGTCCTGCTTTACAATAGAGTTGGCCCAGTAGGCTGGGTGATCGCGCCCTGGCATGTAAGGTGCCGGGGTGAGGAAAGTCCGAGCTCCACCGGGCAGCGTGCTGGGTAACGCCCAGGCGGGGTAACCCGACGGAAAGTGCCACAGAAACACACCGCCCCGAAATTTCGGGGTAAGGGTGAAATGGTGAGGTAAGAGCTCACCAGCGGCCGGATGACCGGTCGGCTGGGCAAACCCCACGCGGAGCAAGGCCAAATAGGAGGACACAAGGACGCCCGGCCTGTCCTCGGGTTGGCCGCTGGAGGTGGCGGGTAACCGCCACCCTAGATTGATGGTCACCGCTCCCCGCCTAGGGCGGGGAGGCACAGAACTCGGCTTACAGGCCTGCTGGGCCGTCGCTCTTGCCATGGCCATGTTGCGGCGCCAACGCGGTTTGGCAGAATCCCCTTCGAATGGAACTCTACTCAGCTTCGTGAGGATACTCCCATCTCCAATACCCCCTCAGTCGAGCAGTGCCCGTCCGCATTAGATAGCCAGTGTCCACACATCACTGTAACAATTGCGCGCGAACCGCGTCCTATTCAGCAAAGGAAGCGGCGCCCTGATGCCTGCATCAGGGTGGCACGCCTCTCCTGATCCATTTGTCGAACCCTGCTAGCGCAAGGGGTGAGAACGGACGCGCTGCGGTTAGCTCGGCGACTACTATCGGCGCCGGTATGTCTGGCGGCTGGCAAGAGCGTAAGCGGTATCGGCCGCGGGGTATTTCGGCACGATAGGAAGGGTCGAGAAGGAGAAAAGGAGACGTCATGCTGGATCACGTAGACGTCGGCCCAAGGCCGCTGAGTGCCTACACTCACATCATCGGCGAGGAGGGTGTGGAGAAGATAAGAGAGCTGGCGGCGCCTCTCAGGGGTGCCCGCATAGCTCAAATCAACGCCACCACCTACGGTGGCGGGGTCTCCGAGCTGCTGAGGTCGATCGTGCCTCTCTACCGTGGCCTGGGCATTCAGGCCGACTGGAAGCTCATCTCAGCCCGCCCGGAGTTCTTCAACGTCACCAAGGCCTTTCACAATGCGCTCCAAGGTGCACCCTACAAGCTAACGCGGGCCGCTCGCGAAACGTACCAGGCGTACAACACTCGGAACGCCCAGCTTCTGGAAGAGGAGTACGATTTCATCATCGTGCATGACCCTCAGCCCGCCGCCATCCGGCACTTCCGGGGGCCAAACGGGGCCAGGTGGATCTGGCGCTGTCACATCGATACCTCCGAACCGAATGAGGCCGTCCTGGAGTTCATGTTGCCGTTCGTGGCCGAGTATGACGCCCTGGTATTCACCATGGATGCTTTTGTGCCGCCGGGGCTGGAGCACCAGCGGGTCGTCACGATGACTCCGGCCATCGATCCTCTGAGCCCCAAGAATGTAGGCCTTTCAAAGGGGATATGCGAGGAGATTCGGGCCTGGAGGGGCATAGACCCCCGCCGACCCCTAGTGACCCAGGTGTCCCGCTTCGACCCCTGGAAGGATCCGCTGGGCGTGATTGAGGTGTACCGCATGGTGCGGGAGGAGGTGCCAGGCCTCCAGCTAGCCCTGCTCAGTTCCATGGCCTCAGATGACCCCGAGGTGTGGGAGATGTATTCCGAGATCGTCGCCGAGACGAGGGGCGACGATGACATCCATGTGTTGACGAACTTGATCGGCGTGGGGGACATGGAGGTGTGCGCCTTCCAGACTTCATCCGACGTGGTGATTCAGAAGTCGATCCGGGAGGGCTTCGGCCTGGTGGTCTCCGAGACGATGTGGAAGGGGACGCCGGTGGTGGCCAATCGGTCGGGCGGCATCCCCCTCCAGATGGAGGGCGGCGTAGGGGGTTTCCTGGTGGACGACACCGAGGAGTGCGCCGAGCGGGTGCTGTTCCTGCTGAATAATCGCGAGGAGGCCCGGAAACGGGGACTAGCCGGTCGGGAGAGGGTGCGCCAGCGCTTTCTCATCACTCGCCTGCTGGCCGATGAGCTGCAGCTGCTGGCAAACCTGGCTCCAGCGGTGGGGATTCCGGCTCCGTCCGCATCCGGCACCACGGTTACGGCCGCCTCTCTGCTGGTTTCACAAGAGTGACAGCACACCTGGCGTCGCATGCCATCCAGGGCCCCGGGGCTGAACCGGCTCCGGGGCCTCTGTTTTGGCAGGGGGGCGAGTTCGCTGCTGGCGGCCAACGTCGTCGTCCGTGGTTCGTGGCGGCGATGGGGTGGTTGTGAGGGGTGTTCCCTTGCTAACCGTCGCGCTTGCGGGTAGGATGGGGCCGCTATCGCCAGTTGTCCCACGAGTTGTGCGCAGATGGGCTATACCGAGGCGGACGCAATCGACAAAGTACAGGTAGAGCTCTGGGCGTCTTGCCAGGACTTCCCTCTGATAGACCTTCGCGATTGGCGCTCAACCTATCTTGGCGAGCATCTTTGGGCTGTAACATCCGCTTGGATAGATCCCCTAGGAGAATGCTGGTACTTGGAGTGGCGGGTGTATGAGCTGGAAAGACGCAAAAAGTCGGCGAATCAGGCCACGGCGATCTTCGAAGATATCGTGCGGAACTGGGGTCGCTCGTTGCGGCCTTGGTGAGTCGCCAGCCGTCCTGTTGTCGGCCAACGTCACCGGGTGGTTCGTGGTGGCAATGGGGGCGACGTAAGGGCGGCCCTTGTCCTTGCCAACCCTTCATTTGTGCCCCTGCCTGCCAGTAGATAGAGCCGATGGGCCAAGCAGGGGGTGATAGCACGATCCCCCCGGGGCGCGATAGGCAAGGGGGGAGGGTGGAGCCTCCACCCTCCCCCGGCTCGGACACCCCTTAGTGGCTTGGCGCGGCTCCTAGTGTCCGCGGGTGATGATCGCCTGCATGTCGTTGAGGGTCAGCAGGTTGTTGATGTCTGAGCGCCCCGGGAAGTAACGGGACCAAGCGTTGGTGAGGCGGTCAAGCGAGTAGGCGGCATCTATGGTGACGCCTGTGCAGGTAGCCAGGACGTCAGCAGTCGCCGTCCCGCTTGGGCCGTCCCACACCGATATCGCCCACTTGCCCGAGAACGGGCAGTTAAGGAGCTGGCCCGGAGCGGGCGTTGGCGTGGGCGTAGGCGTGGCCTCCTCCAGCGAGTGGCTGGTGCAGTCGTAGTTGTCGGCCTCCGTCGCACTCCCGGCGTCGGTGCCTTCACCCACTTCGCCACAATTGCGGGTGGGATCGTCAGCGTCCTCGTTCACCTCAGTGATGGCGTTCAAGCGGTCGACCCTGGCGCCGTTGAGCACCTCACCGCTGGTGGCCGACACGCTCACAACGATGGTCACCGTCCGGCTTGCACCAGGGGCGATGCTGGTCGCCGTGCAGTCGATCTCCGGCCCCGTGGTGTCCGTGCAGGTGACCCCCGTGCCCGCCGTGACCGAGGAAAAGGTGAGGCCGTCCCCTATGTAGTCCCGGATAGGCACACTGGTGGCCGTGGCTGTGGCACTAGCGCTGTTGCTGACCGTCAAGGTGTAGGTGATGCTGTCGCCGGTGTCCACTACCGTGGTTTCAGAGGGAGAGGCCGTCTTGGTGATGGTCAGGTCCGGCAGGCCAGTCACGGTGTGACGGGTGCAGTCGTAGTTGTCGGGCTCAGCGGCCCCAGCAGCGCCTTCCCCGACCGTGGCACAGGCGAGGGCAGGGTCATCGGCGTCCTCGTTGTCCTCGCTGATGACGTTGTGCGGGTCGACGTAAGCGCCGTTATACACCGTGCCGCTGGTGGCTGCCACCGTCACAAGGATGGCCACCGCGCCGCTCTGCCCGGGGGCGAGGCTGGCGACTGTGCAGTCGATCGGGGGCACGGTGTCGGTGCACGTAACCCCGTCGCCTGGCGTTGCCGAGACGAAGGTGAGGCCGGCCCCGATGTAGTCGCGGATGACCACGTTGGTGGCGGTGCCCGCAGCCCCGATGGCGTTGCTGGCTGTGAGGGTGTAGACGATGTCCGACCCCTGGCCCACCGCCGTTCCTTCGGAGGGGGAGGTGGCCTTGGTGATGGTCAGGTCGGCGTTGGCCACGGCGTGGGAGGTGCAGTCGAAGTTGTCGGGCTCCTCGACCGGAGCAGCATCCGTCTCCTCGCCCACTAGCGCGCAGTCTAGAACGTCGTCGTCGCCGTCATCGCCGTCGGTGTGCGTCCCGTCGTCCGTGCCGGCGTCGTTCCCTTCCTCGGTGACTTCCCCGGACCCGGTGCCGTCAATCGGCGGGTCTATCGCCGCGCCCACCAGCACCGTGGCGCCCGCGCCCACCGTGGCGCCGAAGCTGACTATCTGGTTGCCGCCGCCGGCGCCGAAGTCGGGGATATCGCAGTCGATGGGGTCGACGCCGGTATCGCAGGTGATTCCGGCGCTCACTTGCAGGCTGCCGCTTGCGTACGTGGCGTTATCCAGGTCGATCTCCAGCGTGATGTCGCCGTCGGCCGCCGCGGTGGCGACATCGGAGGTGACCGTGACGGTGTAGCTTATGAGGCTCCCCGTCGCCATGTCCGTGCCGCTGGCCGGATTGCTGGAGATGACGACCGTCAGGTCCACGGGGCCGGGGTCGGCCGCGGCCTGATCTTGGCCGAAGACCCCCAGCCACAGGGCCATCGCCGTCGCCGCTAGAACTGCCAGGGCCAGGGCCAGCACTCCGCCCTGCCGAAATGGCAATCGTTTCATGATCCTACCCTCCTATCACTGAAAGCCGAAAGGAGAAATCGAACATGCGATCGCTCAAATTCTACCCCAACCAATCAGAATGTCAATAGCGGGCAAGCTCGATGGCGATATCCGATTTGTCAGCGGCTGGCCGCATCGTCGCTCGATTGGTACTGGCTGGGCTCGGTCACCAGTACGAGTGGGTGGCTGCTGAGCGTGGGGAGACACGGAAGGGGTCTTGCTACCTCAAAGCCAGGGCCGCGCTTCTCTTACGGCGGCGGGCGCGTATGCTGTGCCAAGGTGGTCTGGTAGAATCCGTGTGAATCCAGCTGGAGGTAGCAATATGATAAGACTTGGCATCGCCGCACTCCTTGGCGCACTCGCGGGGGCCATGGTAGCTGCCGGGCTCTCTCTCTTGGCCTTCACCTACCCCGTACAAACGGAGGTTACCAACCTTCCCCTCGATGACAGCGGGAACCTTAGGATCACCGGCAGTATCGAGACGGTGATAGGCGTCGGGGCAGCGGGGCAGCCCCAAGCGAGCATCGACGAGCTGGTGGGCTGGCGCGACGCTCCTACCCTCGAGTGCATCTGCTCGGAGACAAGGTAGCCTGACTGACCTGCGCGCCCGTCACGGTCGCTGTCCCTCTCCTCGCCTGCTAGGCCGCCCAGGGGTCGATGAGCACCTTGCCCTCGCTGGGGGCGTCGTTCAGCTCGCGCAGGCAGGCCTCCGTCTCCGCCAGGGGGGCGATGCGCGTGATGATCTCCTGGCAGTGGACCTTGCCGGCGGCCAGCAGGTCGAGGGCGGCAGGGAAGCGGCCGCCGCCGCCGAATACACCCTCGATGCGTAGCTCGCGCGCCATCACCATGAGGCTGGACAGGGTGTATGACTTCTCGCTGTGGCCCACCACCAGCATCGTGCCGGCGGGGCGCAGGAGACCCAGGGCGGCGTTGGCGGCCTCCGGCACGCCCGTGCACTCGAACACGACGTGCACGCCTAGGCCGGTCTCGGAGCGCACGAGGTCGGCCAGGCTGGCGGCGTTGGGGTCGACCACGTGGTCAGGCCCGAGCTTGGCGGCCAGTGTTCGGCGGGGCTCAGTGGGTTCGCTGACGATGATCGGCTGCACGCCACGGGCCCTGAGCACCTCGGTGATGAGCAGGCCGACGGGCCCCGCTCCGGTGACCACGGCCGCCTGGCCGGCCTCAATCCCCGATACGTCCGCGGCGTGCACGGCGACGGCCAGCGGCTCGGCGAGGGCGGCGTGGGCCAGGTCGAGGCCCGGCGGCACCCGCAGGAGGGTGCTGTGGTGAGAGACCAGCAGCTCGGCGAAGGCTCCCCGCCGGATGCCCCTGCCGAAACCTTCGGGCTGGAGGCAGAGCTCAGGCCGGCCGGCGAGGCAGTACTCGCACTGGCCGCAGTTCTTGTGCTTGACCACCACCGGATCGCCGGGCTGCCAGCCGCTGACATCGGCGCCGGGGCTGAGCACCTCGGCTGACACCTCGTGCCCGGGAGTAGTGCCGAGGAAGAAGACCCCCATGGCGAAGAGATGGACGTCGCTACCGCAGATGCCGCAGTAGCGAACCTTCATCAGCACCTCGTCCGGCGCAGGTTGGGGGTCGTCCACCTCCTCCACCACCATCCCCTGTTGGCCGCGATATACCAGTGCCTTCAACGGCTCGTCTCCTCCTGAATTGACTCTGCGATTGGCAGTCGGCGAGGGGCATTGTATAATCCTGCCGCATCCTGAACAAGCCAGCGACGGGCAGAGAGCGTCTCTAGGGGGAGGACAGATATGGCCAAGATTGACGGCGGCGAAATGGTGGCCCGCATCCTGGAGCGAGAGGGCATCCGGGAGATATTCACCCTCCCTGGCGACATCGACCTGATCCTCCGCGCCGCCGAAAGCCGCGGTTTCCGCATCATCGACACCCGTCACGAGCAGGCGGCGGGGCACATGGCCGATGGCTGGGCGCGGGTGACGGGCCGTCCCGCAGTAGCCGCGGTCACCTCCGGTCCGGGTGTCACCGACGTGGTCACGGCCGTGGCCAACGCCTACGTAGACGCCATTCCCATGCTGGTCATCGCCGGGCGCAGCGCCCTGGTGGAGGACGAGACTGTCGCCCAGCAGTCGCTACCCCAGGTGGAGATGATGAGGCCCATCACCAAGTGGGCCTATACCGTTACTCGTCCCCAGCGCATCGCGGAGTTCACGGCGATGGCCCTGCGCCAGGCCACGACGGGGCGTCCGGGGCCCGTGTTCCTGGATATTCCGGATGATGTGATGAAAGCCCAGGTGGAGGAGGAGAAGGTTCTCTTCCCCCAGGAGTACCGGCCCAAGGCGCGGCCGGCGGCTCAGCCCGAGGCCATCGCCAGGACCGTCGAGCTGCTGGAGCAGGCCGAGCGGCCGGTCATCCTGGCCGGAGGAGGCGTATGGTTCGCCCAGGCGGCGGCCGAGCTAAGGGAGTTCGCCGAGTTGACCCAGATTCCGGTGCTGACCAATAGCAAGGCCAGAGGGTGCGTGTCTGAGGATACGCCCCTGGGGTTCGGCGACTTCGTGCCCCTGGCCGCCGGCCGACCGGACGTCGTGCTCGTCTTGGGTGCCCGCCTGGGGCTATTCACCGGTGGCCGCTACCTCTCTCTGATTCCGGCCGATGCCAAGGTGATCCAGGTGGACATCGAGGGCGAGGAGATCGGCCGCAATCGCGACGTCCAGTTGGGCATCGTGGGCGACTGCCGCGAGGTGCTCCGCCAGCTGCTGGATCGCGCTCGGCGGCACCCCTGGCCTCAGCGCGATGCCTGGCTAGAGGTTCTCGGCAGAACTCGCCAGGGGCGCTCACAAGCGTTCGCCGCTGGCCTGGCGTCCACCGAGCCGCCGATCCATCCCTTCCGGCTGGCGACCGAAGTTGCTCGCTTTGTGCCCGACGACGCCATTATCGTCGCCGACGGAGGCGAAGCGTGGGACTGGATGAGCAGCGCCGCCGTCGTCAAGAGGCCGGGGCACTGGCTATCGCACGGCTATCTGGGCTGCCTGGGGGTTGGCCTCAGCTTCGGCATGGCGGCCAAGCTGGCCCATCCAGATAAGCCTGTGCTGGTGACCACCGGCGACGGGTCGGTGGGGCTCAACCTGGCCGAGTTCCATACCGCCGCCAAGCACAACTTGCCCATTGTGGTGGTGGTGTTCAACGACAAGGCCTGGGGCATGTGCAAGCACGGGCAGGAGATGAGCCGCGGCAAGGGACAGGCGGTGGCCACCGAGCTCGGTCTGGTACACTACGATAAGGCGGCCGAGGGCCTGGGAGCATACGGCGAGCTGGTGGAGAAACCGGCAGACATCGCGCCGGCCCTGGAGCGGGCCTTCAAGAGCGGAAAGCCCGCCTGCCTGAACGTCCTCGTCGACCCCGACGTCGTCTCGCCGGCCACCATAGGCGGCGCGGCGATGACCAGCGCCATAATGGCTGCCGCTACCTAGGGCCGCGCCGACGCCATGCCCGGCGTCCACGAGGGCAGCAGATCGTGAGCAAGCAATATGTTTGGCAGACGGTTGGCAAAAAGGGCGGAGCCGCGGGTGGAGGTTCGGCCGGCGGTTGCCGAAGATTGGCAGGGCTTTCTCGTCCTGGTCGAGGCCCTGTATCAGGAACTGGGCGAGGATAGGCCGCCCGAGCGCCGCCTGATCACATTGTTCGACGACGCTGTAGCGCCCTCGCCCTTCAAGCTGTTCTTTGCCGTCGTAGAGGACGAGCTGTGCGGTATGGTATCGCTGGCTATTGTGCCCACCACTCAGGCGGCAGGATGCTTCGCCTATCTCGATGACGTCTTCGTCCTGGAGCAGCACCGCGGCCAGGGCATAGGTGCCGAATTGATGCGCGAGGCACTGAACAACGCGCGCAAGAGCGGCTGCGTTCGGGTGGAGCTTGGCACGCGGCGGGATAACGTCCGCGCCCGCCGTCTGTACGAGCGGCTGGGGTTTCAGGAACTGGATGGCGTCAGGTACTGGCTGATGCTGCGCTAGAGGCGGGGCGGTGGGGCCTTTGGGTCTCTTTCTTTCTCATGCATCTGCATCACTTAGCTGACGAACTAGACGAAAAGGAAATCCTTGGCGCCGATGTCCCCATATCGGCGGTCTGCCATGATTCTCGCCGGGTTGGGCCGGGTGCCTTGTTTGTGGCCGTGCCCGGCTTTCGGGTCGACGGGCACGACTACATACGCGAGGCACTGGCTGGCGGCGCCGTCGGGGTAGTCGTTCAGGCCGACCGGCGGGCGAAGTGGCAGGCTGCCGTCGAGGAAGGTCGGCTGGCCGCCATCGTGGTGCCCGACAGCCGCAGGGCTCTGGCTACCCTGGCGGCCGCCTTCCACGACCATCCGGGAAGGCGACTGCGGGTCATCGGCGTCACCGGGACGGACGGTAAGACCACCACCATTCATCTTATCAGCGCCCTCCTGGAGGCAGCGGGCCATCGCACCGGCCTGTTGAGCACCGTTCATTGCAAGGTGGGCGATCGCCTCTCATCCAACCGGTATCGCTTCACCACGCCCGAGGCGCCCCAGGTGCAGGCTCTCCTGGCGGAGATGGCGGACGCTGGGGTCGACTACGCCATCCTGGAATCGAGCTCCCACGGCCTGGCCCTGCACCGCCTGGACGGCTGCGAGTACGATGTGGCGGTGATGACCAACGTCACTGCCGATCACCTCGACTTCCACCGCTCGCGAGAGGAGTACCTGGCGGCCAAGGGTCGCCTGTTCGCCATGCTCGATCAGGCGGTCGACAAAGGGGTGGACAAGGTGGCCGTGCTCAACGCGGACGAGCCCGCCGCCGCCCACTTTGCCGGCCTCACGCAGGCTCGAATCGTGACCTACGGCGTGCAGAAGGCGGCGGACCTTCAGGCGACCGATATCTCTCCCACCGAGTGGGGCTCTCGCTTTCGTCTGCGGGTGGAGGGGAACGAGTTGGAAGTGGCCGTCGGCCTTCCCGGCCTGTTCAACGTTCACAACAGCCTGGCGGCGGCGGCGGTAGCGCTCTCCCAGGGCATGTCGCTGGCTGCCGTTAAGGATGCTCTGGGGTCTTTCCCCGGCGTGCCGGGCCGCCTGGAGCGCATCGACGCGGGGCAGCCGTTCACGGTGGTGGTGGACTTCGCCCATGCGCCCGAGGCCCTGCGGCGCGTCCTGGCGTTCCTGCGCGAGCGATGCCAGGGACAGCTCATCGTCGTCTTCGGCTGCATCGGCGGGAGGGAGAAGCCCCGCCGCCTGGGCATGGGGCTGGCGGCGGGCGAACTGGCCGACTTCGCCGTCCTCACCAACGACAACCCCTTCCAGGAGGACCCTCAGGCCATCCTGGAGGAGATCGCCCAGGGCGTGGAGAAAGCCGGCCGACACGAGGGGCATCACTTCGTCCGCATCGCTGACCGGCGGGAGGCCATCGGTCACGCTTTGGCCATGGCCGTCGAGGGGGACATCGTGCTCCTGGCCGGCAAGGGGCACGAGCAGTCCATCACCGTCGGCGATACGATCATCCCCTGGGACGAGCGGCGGGTGGCGGAGGAGCTCCTGCGGGAGATGGGTTTCTAGCCTACTGGCTTCGGCCAACGACAGCGGCCGATTGACCTCCTGCCTGGAAAGCTGTTACCATTGGTTGCAGGAAAGGAGGTGATGTGGATGGACGATAATCGTAGCGAGGGCCTCAGGCCTGTCCACCCGCACCGCCATTCCTTGGAGGTGATGGCGGGCTAGGCCCTGGGGCCTAGCGCGAAAGCCAGCCCGCTACGGCGGGCTGGCTTTTTGTTTGGGGGCGGTATATCCTTCCTTTGCCATGACCGCCAGGTTTTCTGCCAAGGCTCTCAGGGAAGGCCTCACGACCGGCTTCGTCGGGCGCCGCCTGGAGTATCGGGCGGTTTTCGGTTCCACCCAGGACCTGGCCCGCGAGCTGGCCCAGGCGGGAGCGGTTGAGGGAACAGTGGTCCTCGCGGGCCGCCAGACGGCGGGCCGGGGTCGTCTGGAACGCTCCTGGGTCTCGCCAGGGGGCGGCATCTACCTCACTGTTGTCCTCCGCCCACCGGCCGAGCATCTGAAGGCGCTGGTGATCATCGCTGGCCTGGCAGTGGCCCGCGGCATCGAGCGCGTGGCAGGCCTGGAGACGAGCCTGAAGTGGCCGAACGATGTGCTGGTGGCCGGCCGGAAAATCGCCGGCATTCTCAGCGACTCGGAGCTGGTGGGCCAGAGTGTGAGCTATGCCCTGGTGGGCATCGGCGTGAACGTCAACGCCGACCTGGCAGCCTACCCGGAGACGGCCCCCTTGGCCACCAGTGTCATGACGGAGCTAGGGCGAGAGGTGTCGCGGGAGGCGCTGGCGGCGGGCATCCTCAACGAGTTCGAGGCGCTCTATCTGGCCGCTCAGGCGGGCGAGCCGATCCATGAGGAGTGGCGCGCTCGCCTGGGTATGCTCGGCAAACAGGTGCAGGTACGCTTCGGCGAACAACTGGAAGAGGGGTTGGCCGAGGATGTGGATCGCGATGGCAACCTCATCCTGCGCCGAGCCGACGGCTCGCATGTGGCCATCGCTGCCGGCGACGTGACCCTGCGAAGCTAGGCCAGAACTCCCCGCGCCGTTTGTCTTCCCTAGGCGCTTTCCTCCTCGGGCCCGGGGTTGGTCGGTTGAAGAGCGGCGGCCCTGCCCGTAAGTGCCTGAAGCAGGTCGATGGGAATGGGGAAGATCAGCATGCTGGTGCGCTCGGTGGTGATCTCCGTTAGGGTCTGCAGGTAGCGGAGCTGCAGAGTGCCCGGCGAGGCGGCAATGATGCGGCCGGCATCGGACAGGCGCTCGGCGGCCTGAAACTCGCCGTCGGCGTGAATGATCTTGGCCCGCCGCTCCCGCTCGGCCTCCGCCTGGCGGGCGATGGTGCGCACCATCTCCGGCGCCAGGAGCACGTCCCTTACCTCCACCATGCTCACCTTGATCCCCCAGGGCTCGGTGGCCTCATCGATGGAGACCTGGAGGCGCTGGTTGATCTCATCACGTTGGGCCAGAAGCTCGTCCAGCTCCGACTGGCCGATGGTGCTGCGGAGGGTAGTCTGGGCGATGAGGGCGGTGGCCCGGAACCAGTTCTCTACCTTCACCACTGCGTCCTCAGGGTTCACGATGCGGAAGTAGATCACCGCATCGACCTTAACCGTCACGTTGTCGCGGGTGATGATCTCCTGGCTGGGTACGTCCAGGGTGATGACACGGAGGTCGATCTTCTGCATACTCTCTACGAAGGGGATGATCAGGAAGAGGCCCGGCCCGCGGGTGTCCACCAGGCGGCCCAGGCGGAAGATGACCCCCCGTTCGTATTCCCTCAGGATCTTCACGGCCACGAAAAAGAAGGGGAGAACCAGGAGCCATCCCAACCGGGTGAGGACTCTGGCTAATCGGCTGGCTTCCATCGGCTGGCTAGTAGTCATCGCCTGCTCCTTTCCTGTTTCCTTACCATCAGCTTAAGGCCTTCGATTGCCGTAATCACTAGTTCCTCGCCTTCCTCCACTTTCCCATCTTCCACGGTGGCCGACCAGTATTCGCCATCAACAAACACCATACCATCGGGGTCAAGGGGCGAGCGAGCTACAGCGCGGCGGCCAATGAGGGTGTTAATGCCCGTCACCGCTGGCTGGCGGCGGATGCGAATAATTGATGTTACCACAAACAGGAAGAAGGCGCCTGCTGCCGCCGCCATGCTAATGACCAGCCACCTGTTCACCTGGAATTCGGGCGGGTTGCCCCAGGTTAGCAACAGGCCGCCCAGAACGAGAGCCACTACGCCCCCGATGCCTAATATGCCGCCACTGGTCACGAAGATCTCGGCGGCGAACAGGGCGAAGGCCAGAAAGATGAGGATGACCCCTGCCCAGTTGAAGGGGAGGACGCTGAGGGAGAAGAAGGCCATGATGAGGGCGATGGCTCCGAAGACGCCGGGGAAGATCTGGTCGGGGTTGATGATTGCGAAGAAGATGGCTATCGACCCCAGGCTGAGGAGGAGGAAGGCGATGTTGGGGTCGCTGATGATGTCCAGGAAGCGCTCGGCGAAGTTCATGTTGTTGTGGACGATAGGGGCGTCCTTGGTGGCAAGCGTGACGCTGCGGTCAACCAGTTGTACCTCACGCCCGTCCACCGCCTCCAGAAGGGAGGGGAGGTCGTCGGCGACCAGGTCCACCACGTTGAGGTCGACTGCCTCCGTCTCCGTGGCTGAGACAGCCTCGCGCACGGCCTGCTCTGCCCATTCAGCGTTGCGGCCGCGGTAGTTGGCGATGCTCTTGGCATAGGCCACGGCGTCCTCGGTCACCTTCTTGCCCATGGTGCCCTCGATGTCCTCACCGCCGGCCCCCACCGGGCTGGCAGCCCCGATGCGGGTGCTGGGGGCCATGGCGGCGATGTTGGCGGCCATGGTGATGAAGGTCCCCGCCGAGGCAGCCTTTGCCCCCCTCGGCGATACGTGAACGATAACTGGTATGCGGTCTTTCTCGATACGCTTGACGATGTCCTCCATGGAGGTCATAAGACCGCCGGGGGTATCCAGCTCGATGACCACCGCCACCGCGTTGGCGTCTTCGGCCTGGTCGATGCCCCGGTCGATGTAGCGGGCCATGACGGGGTTCACGTCACCATCGGCCTTCAGAACGTGAACAGCCCCCTCCGGCCCGCCGGGGCCACCGCAGGCGGCGGCCAAGACAGCCAGGGCGACGAGCAGGAGGAGCAGACGGCGCACAAAAATCAGTCGCCGCATCCAGGGCATGACCAAGAGACGATCCCTCATGAGCGAAACCTCGTCTATCGTTATTATAGCCGTTTGGCCGCTCAGTTCCTACTGCCGCCGCCAGTTCCGGAGGAGCGAGCGGGAGTGCAGCAACGCTACGGTTTGCGCTATGATTTGCAGGTAATGTTAGCAGATAAAAGGGCCCCTTGGCGGCTTCTTCTGGTGGCCTTGATAGCGGCTGTAGCCTGTTGCGTCGGCTGCCGCACCTCTTCTGAGGATGCAGCGCCGGGCAGCGTGGAGGAATCGGTAGGGTCGCCGACGCCTCTGCCCACGACCGAGAGGCCAGTGACCCCAAGCCTCTCTACCCCAGTACCGTCGCGCGCAAGCCCTCGTGCCGAAGAGGCGGCAGTGCCTTCCCCTGAGCCCAGCCAGTCGGCAGCAGCCGTCTGGTGCGCAGATGAGGAACCCCTTACGGGGCCGACCGGGGTCCCCCTCTCCTCGGCCTACGCGCCAATGCCATCCCATCGCGATGCTGGCCTGGAGGAGGTTATCCGGAGCAGCCTCGGCGATGAGGTGGACAGCTACGGAGTAGTGGTCAAGAACCTGGTCAATGGGGCCGTAGCGGAAGTCAACTCGCATAAGCGTTTCGAAACCGCGAGCCTCTTCAAGCTCTGGGTGATGTATGAGGTCTATAAGCAGGTGGAACTGGGTCTGCTGGACATGGACGAGGAACTCCTGGTGACGCCGTACTATGCCTTCTGGGACGCAGGGACCTTACCTGTTGAGGTATGCGATACGCTGACGGTACGCGAGGCTTTGTGGGCCATGATCACCTATAGTGACAACGCGAGCGGCTTCCTGCTCCGGGATAAGGTCGGGCTGGGGAACATCCATCGGGATCTGCAAGCGTTGGGGCTGACCGAAAGCGCTTTCAGGCACGAGAACGTGACTAGTACAGCGGCGGATATGGTGCTCTTCTTGGAGATGGTGGTCCTGGAAGCGGCCGTCAGCGGGGAAGCCAGCCGAGAGATGCTCGACCTTATGCTGGCTCAACAGGTGCGCGACCGCCTGCCAGCGCTGCTGCCCCCTGGCACGGAGGTGGCCCACAAGACGGGCAATCTGCCCGAGGTTACTCACGACGTGGGTATCGTTTACGCTCCGCAGCCCACCTATGTCATCGCTGTGCTGTCCGACGAGAGCGGGGAGGCGCAACTCATTGCCCTTCTCTCCCGCGCTATCTACGATTACTTCAATCGTTGAACGGCTCTGGCCCCTGCGGTAGAATGGGGCCTAATCTGAGTAGAAGAGGGTTGTCCATGCTCGAAGAGTCACCACGTTGCCGCGGCATGCGCGACCTGCTGCCCGCCGATATGGCTCGCTTTCGGCGGGTGGAGGAGG
>Ga0209979_1001561_pt1 | contig 24732 bp, 22 predicted proteins | sample AnhtaG_FD_183114 | JGI IMG/M metagenome (GOLD analysis project Ga0209979, IMG submission 183114) | Deep subsurface microbial communities from Anholt, Denmark to uncover new lineages of life (NeLLi) - Anholt_01485 metaG (SPAdes) (version 2) | ecosystem: Environmental > Aquatic > Marine > Oceanic...
TAATTGGCTCCAGGTTTCTCACCAATGAGGTTAACATGCCGCGCTATCGCAAATTCGGCATCGGTGTCATTACTTTCCTCTGGAACTTTGGCTCGAAAGTGAAGGTATCCGATGCCCAAAGCGGTTTTAGGGCTTACAGCAAAAAGATATTTGAACCTTTTCCCCTTTCTAAGAAAGGTATGAGCATTAGCATTGAGATCCTAGAGAAAGCCAGAAGAAAGGGCTTTGTTATTAAGGAAACGTCCATCTCTTGCCTTTATACTCCTTCAAGGCTTAATAGAAAAGCAACAAAGCACGGGCTCAGCGTAGCCTGCGCTGAGCTCACGATTCGTCTCAAGAGCTTATGGCAAAGGTCAGTATGACCCTTTAGGGAGAAAAGGAGGTTAGATTGGTCAGGATGTTGAGGAGACACGAATGACAGCAATTATAATTTTGCTCTATGTTGCCTCGTTCCTAGTTATTTGGCAGTTCGTGGCCTATCCATCTGTAATGGGGTTGATAGCTCTCTTATCAAACTCAAAGAGGAAGAAGTTATCCTATCAGCCCTACGTTTCAATCATCGTTGCCGCTTTCAATGAGGAAAGGGTCATCGAAAAGAGGATTGAAAATCTGCTCGAGCTAGACTATGCCAAGGACAAATACGAAATCATTCTTGTTGACGATGGATCCAGCGATAATACCTGCCAAATCGTAGAGCAGCTTATAGCTAATCGCAAGGCGGATTCGGAGTCGCCTCTAAGGCTGGTAAGGCACGAGGAGAGAAAGGGGAAAGCGTCAGCAATCAATTTGGGAAAACAATATGCCCTTGGCGACATTCTGCTGGCAACTGATGCTAATTCTGCTTTTGACAGAAATGTACTCAAAGAGATGATGCCGCATTTTAAGAATCCAAAGGTTGGGGCAGTTGGGGGTAGGTATGTCACTTCTAATCCTGGAAACAGCCTTGCCTCGTCTGAATCTTTTTACTGGGTCTTGGAAAATATTATGCGGACAGGCGAATCAGCCCTGGAATCAGCCTGCTTCTTCAACGGAGCGATAGCGGCATGGAGGAAAGGTATAGTGGAGGCGGATACCCAAATGATCGGCGACGACTTGGATATGGCAATACAAATTAAGCGTGCCGGCTACAAAATCCAATATGAGCCGAGAGCGATAGTCTATGAATCCAGCGCTACAACATTAGTCGACCAGGTGAAGCAGAGGAAGAGAACCACCGTTTCAACACTGCAGTGTATGTTCAAACATAAAGCCTATTTCCTGCTCCCCAGAGATTTATATAGCCTCGTAATATTCCCTTCCCACAAGGGCTTAACCATGTTGTCGCCATTTACCCTTTCCGCAATTCCCATCTTGTACATCATATCTCACAACAGTGAGGTTATAGTCCCACATCTTATCGTAACTGTATCCGTTTTTGCTCTACTGCTTGGCCTATTGATGCTCTTAAAAGCCAGGTTGGTAAAGCGTGAGAAGGGAGGGATAACCTCAATATCTTCTCTGCTCAGAATAGCATATTACGTCCTGCTAAACGAATATATCATATTGTTAGGTTGGGGAGACTTTCTGTTTGGTAAACGTTCAGTGTTATGGGAGAAAGCAGAATCAACAAGACAAGGAGAACCCACATAGCTACTTGCCCTTGAGTTGAGAGGTATAAGCTTGTTCTAAGAAATATCCGGATTTCTTAATCGAGAATAGACAAGGAGGAGCAAAAGGGATGAGTAAAGAAGCACTTATTACTGGCATCACTGGTCAGGATGGTTCATATCTTGCCGAATTATTGCTCTCCAAAGGATATGTGGTGCACGGACTTATCAGGAGGGCAAGTACCTTTAATACTTCTCGGATAGACCATATATATGTGGATCCCCATGAGCCGGAAAAGAGGCTGTTACTTTATTACGGAGACCTTTCAGACGGGACTCAACTAGCCAACCTGCTCTACAATATTAGCCCGGGTGAGATCTACCATCTGGGAGCTCAAAGTCATGTCAGGGTGAGCTTCGATATGCCGGAGTATACCGGAAATATTACAGCTCTCGGCACTACTAGGCTTTTGGAGGCTATAAGGAGAAGCGGGATAAAGACGAAGTTCTACCAGGCTTCCAGCAGCGAGATGTTTGGAGATTCGCCGTCTCCTCAGGGTGAGGATACCGCCTTCCGCCCAAGGAGTCCTTATGCAGCAGCTAAAGTCTACGCCTTTTGGATGACAGCGAATTATAGAGAAGGTTACGGATTATTTGCCTGTAATGGAATTCTCTTTAATCATGAGTCTCCTCGTCGTGGAGAAACCTTTGTGACCCGAAAGATAACCCGTGCCATTGCTCATATCCTCGCCGGTAAGCAGAAACATCTTTATCTCGGTAATGTGGAAGCAAAAAGGGACTGGGGTTATGCCCCTGAGTATGTACAGGCAATGTGGCTCATGCTTCAGCAAGAGCAACCTGATGATTATGTAATAGGGACGGGGGAAACCCATTCAGTGCGAGAATTTGTTGAAGAAGCATTCCACTATGCGGGGCTCGATTACGAACAATATGTCAGGATTGACCCCCGCTATTTCAGGCCCACAGAGACTGAGGTGCTCATAGCAGACCCATTAAAAGCAAAGGAGAAATTGGGCTGGCAGGCGAAGGTAAACTTCAAGGAATTAGTTAGGATTATGGTAGATGCAGATATGGAAGCACTGGGGCTTGAATCTTCGGGGGAGGGAAAGGCTATTCTTACCAAGCACGGTCTGAATACGGCTGACAAAGCCTTAATCAACCCGACTGGAGGGGTGGAGTGGTGAGCTGGCTTGCTACGAAAAGGGTCCTTGTAACTGGGGGGGCAGGATTTCTTGGCAGATATGTGTTAAAGAAGCTGGAAGAGATAGGCTGCAAAGAGGTTTTTGTCGCCCGAAGTAAGGATTACAACCTTGTCGAAATGGAAGCTGTAAAAAGACTATACCGGGATGCCAGGCCTGAGATTGTCATTCATCTCGCTGCCAAGGTGGGCGGTATTGGCGCTAATATGAAAAGCCCGGGAAGTTTTTTCTATGATAACCTGATGATGGGTGTCCAGATGATGGAGCAGGGGAGGGTCTTCGGGGTTGAGAAATTCGTGGCTATCGGAACCATCTGTTCTTATCCCAAGTTTACCCCGGTTCCTTTTAAGGAAGAAGACTTATGGCACGGCTATCCCGAAGAGACCAACGCCCCTTACGGACTGGCCAAGAAGATGCTTTTAGTCCAATCTCAGGCTTATAGGCAGCAATATGGCTTCAACTCCATCTACCTTCTACCAGTCAATCTCTATGGACCAGGAGATAACTTTAACCCGGGGTCTTCGCATGTTATTCCTGCTTTGATTAAAAAGATTTTCGATGCTCAGGATAGGGAGGAGAAGCATATTATAGTATGGGGGACCGGCAAAGCTACGCGAGAATTCCTTTATGTGGAAGATGCTGCTGAAGGCATTGTACTGGCAACAGAAAAATATGACAAAGCTGACCCTATTAACCTCGGTGCCGGCTTTGAAATATCAATTAAGGATCTTGTAGAGCTGATATGTGAACTCACCAAGTTTAAGGGGGAAATAGAGTGGGATACCTCAAAACCGGATGGTCAGCCTAGGAGATGCCTCGATACTACCAAAGCAAAGCAGGAGTTTGGCTTTGAGGCAAAAACCAGTTTCAGAGAAGGACTAAAAAAGACGATAGAGTGGTATGCTAACAATCGTGGGGCAATATGAAAAACAAGCGTGTTGAGCTAATATTAAGCCCGCTGAAGGGTAATGATAGTGTGCTGAGTGCAGATTGTGTATCTCGTAGCCAGGCCGAGGTGAGGGAAAATGCTTAAATTAGGTGATACCGGACTGAAGGTGCTTCATAAGATAGCGAGGTTAACCTACCGGATACCGCGGCTCTCCTTTGAAGCCAGACTAATTGAGTATGACTTTGCCCATAAAAATATTACCGGAGGAGCCGGGTCGAAAATACTGGACGTCGGCTGCTACGGGAGCAAGCTACCTGTCGAACTGGCCAAGAAAGGGCATGAGGTTTACGGAATTGATGTCGGGAGTTATCCGGACCAGGGTGCCTTCACCTTTATTCAGGGAGACATAACGCATATGCCCTTCGATGACGAATTTTTTGATGTGGTAATGACCATATCCACCATAGAGCATGTCGGCTTGGGGCGCTACGGTGACCCTATTGCCCCAGATGGTGATAAAGAGGCTATGAATGAGATAGAGAGAGTTCTTAAGCCGGGAGGGCAGCTGATTATGACCATCCCCTGCGGACAAGATACCATCTGCTATTCCAAAGCAAATATACCTCTTAGCAGAGTGTACTCTCCAGAATCACTGATTCGGCTGCTATCTGGGTTTCAGGTTATGGAATGCGCCTATATCGTGAAAAGGAAAAGGGTATGGCTTCCAGCCTCAATGAGGGAAGCCGAAGAAGTCGTCAGGAAGGCTAAACCAGAGAGGACAGGAATGGTAGCCATCGCTTTGATAGTAGCCTACAAAGATAAGAAGTGAAAAGGATATATCTAGATATAGCCGGCAGGATGCACTCGCTCTACAGACCGCTTGTTGACTATCCACCCGAAGGGTATGAATTCATAACTAAAGGACTATCCTGGGATAGGGTTTCCCGTGCCGCAAGCCGGGTGAATATGCTCATCTCATTTCAAAAGAAGGTCTTGGGTAGACTAATCCCGGTGAACCTCACCAAGGCTTATCTTGAGCGATTTAAGAGGCCGCCCCGGGGCACGGATTTAACCTATGCCGCTGGTCATCTCGTTTTTCGCAAAGAGCTCTGGGTTGTTGACTTGGAGTTCGTAACCCAGCTGGCTGGCTATAATCTGAGGCACTTTAAGAAATACAGAAAGCTTATCGAAAAGACCTTAGCCTCAGATTATTGCAAGAAAATCATCTGCTGGACCGAGGCGGGGGAAAAGACTGTCCTGGGTAATATGTGCTGTGATGGCTTCGCGCATAAAGTGGAGACGGTACCGCTGTCAGTGCGCGGAAAGAATTTCACCAAGGACTATGGTGAGAAAGAAAGGGTTAAGCTGCTCTTCGTAGGCTCGGTCAATATCCCCGGTGAATTTGAATATAAGGGTGGCAAAGAGGCCTTAGCGGCTTTTGTTATACTCTGTCAAAAGTATCCTAACTTGGAACTGGTTATTAGGTCGGATATCCCAAAAGCCCTAAAGGCTAAATATAAAGGACTGGACAACCTGAGAATAATAGATGAGATAATCCCCTGGGAACAACTAGAGCCAGAATTCAAATCCGCTGATATATTCCTCTTACCGACCCACTCAACCCCGGGGCTTGCCTTTCTGGATGCTATGAGCTATGAATTGCCGGTTATAACCACCGATGTCTGGGCTAACCCCGAGATGGTTGAGGATGGCAAAACCGGGTTTACTATAAGGAAATCCAAAAAGGTTAACTACTATGCCGAGAACTTTATCCCCATCTGGGACTATGATTCTGGCTCTCGATTCATGAAGTCTGTCGAGGCTGTTGAACCCAAGGTGGTGCAAGAACTGGTAGAGAAAACAAGCACCTTAATAGAAAACGAAGACTTAAGGAGAAGGATGGGGAAGGCAGGCAGGCAAGAAATTGAAACTGGAAGATTTTCCATTGAGAAGAGGAACGAAAAGCTCAAGAGAATATTTGATGAAGCCATAGGAAAGCCATTAGAAAAGCCAGAGGCGTTTAAATGAAAACTGCTGTAATCCTCGGAACCAGACCTGAAATAATCAAGATGTCACCGGTCATAAGGGAGTGCCAAGCCAAAGGATTGGACTACTTTATTCTTCATTCCGGGCAGCACTATTCGTATAATTTGGACGGAGTGTTTTTCGAGCAACTTGAGCTGCCAGAGCCTAAATATAACCTGGGAATTGGCTCAGGGTCTCATGCTGAAGAGATGGGGAAAATGTTAATCGGCATTGAGAATATCTTACAACAAGAGAAGCCAGATGTTGTTTTGGCAGAAGGCGATACTAATACCGTTTTGGCTAGCGCATTGGCAGCGGCTAAACTGCACATTAAGGTTGGACATGTTGAAGCTGGCTTGAGAAGCTACGATAGAGAAATGCCTGAAGAAATCAATAGGGTCTTAGCCGACCATTGCTCTGACTATCTATTTGCTCCTACTGAAGAGGCGAGGTTGACATTGGTAGGTGAGGGCATTGCGCAGGAAAAAATATTTGTAACTGGCAACACGATTGTCGACGCCGTTTACCGGAATTTGAAGATAGCCAATAGCAGTGAGGTTAATGCTATGAAAGAGTTACACCTCCAACCAAAAAGATATTTCCTGGTAACTGTTCATCGTGAAGAAAATGTCGACAACCCAGGCAGATTTGCTGGAATTTTAGAAGGGTTAAACAAGATTACCAATGAATCTGGAATGCCCACAATCTACCCTATCCACCCCCGCTCTAAGGCAAGAATGAGCGAGTTCGGTTTGCAAGCTAACCGGGTTAGATTAGTCGAGCCGGTTGACTTTCTGAGTTTCCTGCAATTGGAAGGTAGTGCCAGGCTGATTTTAACCGATTCCGGGGGGGTTCAGGAGGAATCTTGTATTCTAAATGTTCCCTGTGTTACCTTGAGGGACAATACCGAAAGACCGGAGACAATTAAGGTTGGTTCTAATATCCTGGCGGGCGCATACCCTGACAAAATAGTTGAATGCTCCAGAAAAATGCTTAGTGCAAAGAATGATTGGAGACAACCTTTTGGAGATGGGAAAGCAGGTAAAAGAATCGTAAGGATAATAATGGAGAGCTCAGTGTGACTAATCTAACTGTGTTTATTACCTGGCAACATAATTCAGGCGCTGGAAGGCGGCGAATCACTTCAGGGGAGGAGTAGAATTGGACCAATATCTTGAAGGTTATAAAGGCAAAAAGATAGTAATTACTGGTGGGGCCGGGTGCATTGGCAGCAATTTGACTCGAGCTTTGCTTAAAGCTGACGCTCAGAAAATTCTGGTGGTGGATGACCTCTCATCCGCCGAGAGGTGGAACATACCCGATAGCCCGAAAGTGGTTTTCATCCACGGGAGTATCGTTGATGAAGAAATATTGAGAAGAGCCTTCTCTGAAGGACCCGATTACATATTCCACCTGGCAGCCCACTTCGCCAATCAGAATTCGGTGGATAACCCTGAGACTGACCTTGAGGTTAACGGGCTTGGCACTCTGAGAATGCTGGAATACTCTCGTCAAACCAAAGTCAGCAAATTTGTGTTTGCTTCCGCAGGATGCGCTATGTATGGGAGCGACCCTCCGCTTCCTGTCCATGAGGACTTGCCGATTTCTACCCACATGGAAACCCCGTATCAAATAACAAAACTATTAGGCGAACTATATTGCAATTTCTTTCACAGTCACTATGGGCTCCCGATTGTGAACGCCAGAATTCACAATTCATATGGCCCCGGTGAGATTCCCGGAAGGTACAGAAATGTCATCCCCAATTTTATATGGTGGGCTATGCAATCACAGCCTTTACCTATCACAGGAACTGGTGAGGAGACTCGAGACTTCGTTTTTGTTAAGGATATTGTCCAGGGGCTGATGAGGTGCGGCACAGTAGACGAGGCTATTGGAGAGGCGTTTAACTTCTCGTCTAATAAGGAAACAAGGGTAATTGATATTGCCAATGAGGTAAACAGGCTGCTTAACAACAAAGCGGGGGTTATTCTTCAACAAAGAAGGTCATGGGATAACATGCTTCGAAGGAGAGGTTCCTTTGAGAAAGCCAAAAGAATCCTGGGATATGAGCCAAAGACGAATATGGAGGATGGAATAAGGGAAACTATAACTTGGTTTAAGGAGAATCGACAGAGAATAGGTCAGGCAGTACGGTTCTAAGAAATGCTCGGAATTTATCAGCCTAAAAGTAGTCCGACAGATTGAAAGTCGCCACGGAAATTCACGAGAAAGATTGAGGGGAATTATAGTCATATGAATAGAGATATAAGAAGCCTTTTAGTTGAAGGGAAAGCCAAACTAGGTGTGTGGGGTTGTGGTTATATCGGTTTTACCAGCATGGTGAATTTCGCAAATGAAGGAGTCTGTGTAATAGGGCATGATGTTGACCCGAGTGTTACGAGTTCCATAAGCAAGGGGGAGCTAAGAATTCCCAACTTGGACTACTGGATTGGGTTTCCTGTTAAACCTCTCATTCAAAACAAGATGATTCAGACTACAGCTAACTGGGAAGATATGCTCGATAGAGATATTTGTGTACATCTTATTGCCGTCCCTACGGAAAAGGAAGGCGAACCATGGCAGGAGCCTTTACTTGATGTTATGGGTAAACTGAGCAAAAGGTCCCCGACCCCTGAAGAGCCAGATTTGATTATCATAGAAAGCACGCTTACACCAGGAACGTTTGATAACATCGTCATAAAAACTTTAGTGGATGCGGGGAAGTCTGTGGGGCAAGAATTCTTGGTTGGTATTGCCCCTAGGCGAGACTGGTTTGACTCACCTGAAAAAAACCTTAAGGCACTTACAAGAGTGATCGGAGGGGCAAATCCTGAGACAACCGAGATAATGCTGGGGGTATTGGGTATTGTATGTGATAACCTGATATCTGCTTCAGACCATCGTATTGTTGAAATGGTGAAATCAGTGGAGAACAGCATACTGCATGTTTGTGCTATATATGCCACACAACTGGCCTGTGCTTATCCAAACCTAAATATAGTCGAGGTCTTGAAACTGGCTTCAACACACTGGCGTATTCCTTTATATTATCCATCTGTGGGAACAGGTGGATATTGCATTCCGCTATCAAGTAAATATATAAGGGATGGAGCTTCTCATCCCGAGGTTCTGAAGCTTATTGAACAAACTATACAATTTGACCAGAATCAACCGTATTTTGTTGCTGACTTGATAGCCAAAAAGGTGAGTGGTAACAAAATCGGCATATTAGGATTAACCTATAAGCGCGATTTAAAGGTTCACATTTTATCCCCCTCTTTAAGGATTATTGAGCGACTCAAAGCACACGGGCTTAGTGTTAGTGTTCACGACCCTTACTATACCTCGAAGGAAGTTTTTGACTTGGTAGGCGTTAATACCTTTAGTTATCCTGAGGAGCTGTCAAAATTTGATGGACTAATAATTGTCCCCCCCCATCGAATATATGCCCAGACGCCAAAGAGTATACTGCTTGATAACCTTCACCAAGGCCAGGTTGTGCTTGATAACATGGGTGTATGGGCAAAATGGCAGGAAGATATGATAGAAAAAGGTATAGATTATCATCGAGTTGGGGATGCAGGGTGGGCTTAATATAGATAGTGCCCGGCAAGTCTAGCCGTTGGCGATAGTCTCGGGTAACGGAAGAAGTCAGGATAAGATTGGCAATAGCACTGATCAAAGACGAAAATTATGCATAATGAATCCTTAGAAGGTGTTCAGGTAACCTTGGTAACTCCAAGTCCGAAGCATAAGGTAGCTGCGGCGCGGGTAGGAGGCTTCATTAATATCCTTAGGACCAGAGGTGCCAGAATAAATCTGCTCTGTTATCTCCCTTATAGCGACAAGTTCGCCATCAAGCGCGAGAAAACAGATGGACTGGTGAACTCAATAACGTTATGCTTCCCCTCTCGCTGGCCACGCTTTCTCAAGGGTTTACTATTGCTGGCTTTCAACTCTGCTTATACCTTGAAATACTCGAGAACATCACATGTGATATTGGCCGGTTGCGGGTCGATGCTTTTAAACGCACCGGTAATAATTGCGTCGAAATTGAGTCGTAAACCCTTCATTTACGATTGGCAGGATTTAGAAGTTGAGAAAATACCCGAGGTTATTTTCAAATACTTGCTGAGGCAAGCTACCACTGTTCTGGGAGTCAGTCATTATTTGTGTGAAAAAGCCAGGGGTTACGGGTGTAAAACTGTTGTGTACACCCCCTGTTTTGTTGATGTAAATCATTTTCAGATTGATGAGGAGGCAAGAGAAAAAGTCAGAAATAGATGGGGAGTAAAGAGAGATAACGTTGTAATTGGCTACGCCGGCCTCTTGCACAAGGGGGAGGGTGTTGCTGTTTTGCTCCAGACATTTAAGGGTTTATTAACTAAACATAAGCATATCAGATTGGCTATTCTGGGTGTGCTAATACCTACCGGGGAATGGGTTGATGTACCACAGCTTACAAAAGACCTGCATTTAGAGGATACCGTAATTATTGTTCCGCCTGTTATTCATTCGGAGGTGCCAAACATTTTATCGGCGTGTGATATTTTATGTGCACCAAAGCTTGATACGGAAGTTAACAGAGCTGCCATTCCAATAAAGGTTATTGAATATTTATCAATGGGTTTACCTACTGTAACCACAACAGTTGGCGAGCTTAACAGAATTGTTATAGATAGAGTGAATGGTTTTATGGCTAAACCGGGTGATGTTGAGGACTTAGAAGCTGTCCTTGAGGAGATTATATTGAACCCTGAGCATTCACAGGAGGTAGGACGAAGGGGACGGGTGGGAATCGTTAACGAATTTGGAATAGACGCCATCGAGAATACCATAGTTAAATCACTAATCTCAATCTTAAGAAAGAAATAAGAAGTTAAAGAAGATGCTTGATGAATCTTCGGTAGCCGGAGGATTGAAAAGGCTCAAGGCGAAACATTGGTTTCTAGCTCTGGCAGTGATAGTCCTCGCAGCAGATATCTCAATATTGATTGACCTCCCCTTTTTCAGGCAGGTTTTAGGCTTCCTCTGTTTCACCATTATTCCAGGGCTGCTGGTATTATACGTACTCAAATTAAGAGAGATGGGCTTCCTGAAAAAGCTCGTTTTATCTATTGGGCTAAGCCTTGTTTTTCTAATATTTTCCGCTCTCCTAATAAACACACTACTTCCTCTAATCGGATACACTAAACCTTTGTCTACTGCCCCTCTTCTTGTCACCTTTAACATACTCATCGCCATCCTCTTTTTCTTTGCCTATCGAAGGAATAGAAATGATTCCCTAAATATAGGCATTCCAAGGTTAATAATTGGTGGCAGAAAGCTACTTTTATCACCCTTGCTTTTCCCAATCTTGTTTCCTTTGCTTACGGTGATAGGCACACACCTAATGAACTTATACGGAAATAACACTATTTTGCTAATAAATTTATATCTCATCCCAATTTACGTTATTCTGCTGATATTTTTTAATAAAAGAGTGCCCAGAGCTACCTATCCTGTAGCCCTCGTGATGATAGGCATAGCACTTCTTCTGCAGAGAGGGTTAACATCAAACTACCTTATAGGGGGTGACATATATGCCGAATACGCAGTATTCCAAAGTGTCTCGACAAACATGTATTGGGATATATCAGCTAATCCAGAGATGTGCTATGCCTCCCTTGGTATCACAATTCTACCAACTGTTCTCAACTCGTTAATAAACATAAATCCTCTTTATATTTACAAGGTGGTATCCTTAGTCTTGATATCAATTTCGCCGCTTATTGCTTATTGTATTTATGAAAGACACCTAGGGGCTTTCTATGCTTTTTTAACTTCATTCTTTCTGATGGCGCAATTGCCTTTTATGTATTTGCTAACCGGTCAGATACGAGTGGGTATCGCACTGGTTTTCCTTCTATGCGCTATGCTAGTTCTTCTTGATGATAATTTACCGGGACTAAAAAGAAATGTGCTATTCTTGGCTTTTGCTGTCTCCCTGGTCTGCTCATATTATATAACGCCGGTTATATTGTTCGCTCTTCTAGCCATTGCCTGGCTTCTACAAAGAATACTCAAAGCACTATTTCAATACCCAGTGCAGGCATCACAGAGCCTTCGATTACCTACCGTTGTCCTTCTTGGCACACTTATTTTCTTGTGGTGGGCCCAAATAACTCCTGCCGGATTCGAAGGCTACGTGGACTTTATGGCTAAAACAGCTAGTAATCTGGGTAATCTCTTTGCTGAGGGATTCAGAGGTACAGGCGTAACGCGAATGTATGATTTCTCAGGGACATTACTGCCTAGTAAAATAACCGCTATTTTCAATGATATCAGTTTTGTTCTTATTGGCATCGGAATATTGTCTTCCTTCCTTATCAAAACTTTAAGGCAAAAATATAGTTCAATCTTACGCATAACAATGTTTTCAGCGCTGGTATTACTGGCGGCTATAATTATTCTGCCCTTTGTTTCCGTAGGCTACGGCCCAGACAGGTTTTACCTTCAGGTTATGGCGCTGGTAGCTCCTGGACTTATAATAGGCTGTGAGATATTCTCCAGAATCACTCGGAAGAGATTAAGCCTCGTAATAATAGGGCTTGTACTGATTCCGCTCTTCTTCTGTAATTCCCGTCTAGTTTATGATGTTTCCGGATATCCTTCGAGTGAGGTCTATAATACGGGTAGCCATGCTCGTATCGAGAGTTACGTATATGAAAGTGAAGTTACCGCCGCATCATGGCTAGCAAGATATAATATCGAAAACCTCCCGGTTTACATTGGCAATCAAGCACAACCCCTTTCCGGTGATGTCTTCGAGTTAACAAGCCATGGCGTGACCAGACAATTCCCGGTTCTTTCCTTCGAAAGGCTAAAATTCATTGAAGAGCGAGGATTTTCTGAACAAAATTTCGTATTCTTGAAGCATGCGAATGTTGTTGATAAGCAGGTGTTTGGACTCGAGGACCCGGATATCCCCCCAGGCGAGCCGATTCCCATAGAGAAATATTCATATCTTTACTCTAGCAGAGACAGGATATATACTACAGGTGATACTGAGATATACAAGTGACTCGATTCAGATTAATTGGATACCAATGAGTTAACAACTCCTTGAGAAGACCTAGTATTACAAAGGCAACCAGATATGAAACCAAAACTAGGGCGGGAGATTTAGGGAATGAAGGCATTTTTCTTGATTGTCTCACCCCTTGCTGGGGAAATCGCATATTCAGTGGCGAACCAATTATCTAAAGAATCAAAACGGTGCCAGATTATCGCTTTCATCATAAAACCGGATGACTTTCACGAAAAATTCCCGTCTACACTAGATAAATTAACTCAAGCCAGCAACATAACTGTAGCCAGCGAAAAGGATTACCCCAAGTGTGGAAAAGTCAAGATACTCCGCACCATTAAACCCGACATATATATTACCACTAGTGATGTTGCCCCATTAGAGCTTTCTTTTGTGATAGCAGCCAGGCATCTCAATGTGCCAACCCTTCGGATTCAGCTTGGAATCACCGGTGAATTCCCTTTCACCTGGAGAAAATTGAAGGTGGTTGCCAGCCTTTTTACTCGGTTTAGGCATATTCTACATGAATATAGCCCTATATGGGAAACACTGGGGGAGACTGGGCAAAATGCCTTACATAGAAGTTACTTTATTCTCAAAGATCTATGGATGAACTTTCGCTTCAACTACAGTAACCAGTGCGATAAAGTGGCCGTCTCTGGAGACTTTACTAGAGAGCTATTTATTAAGCAGGGTACGCCGCCGGATGAAATCGTCGTCACCGGTCTGCCGAGGCTGGACTCACTCGTCTCAGAAAGTTCAACGAAGGATGAGTTCACGCTGCAGCTAGAGTTATTAAAGAGAGACAAAAAGATTGTGCTGTTTTTAACAAATGTCGCTGCCAAACATAATATGGCATCTTATAAAGCTGAACTGGATACAACCTACCAAGTCATAAATGCATGTAAACAATGCCCAGAAGTTCTACTAATAATAAAACCACACCCAGGAGAAGCCCCTGAATTCTACAGTTCCATAGTGAGCAATCTCAAATCCGATGCCCTGATATATAAGGGAGTCAACCTGCATGACTTAATTAGAACCAGCGATGTAGTGATTACAGGTATGTCTGGGACAGGTTTGGAAACGCTTGCCTTGCGTAGACCATTGATAAACATACATCTACATAACAGGGGAGGCTCTTTCCCTTGTAAATGGGAACTTATTCCCTATATCAGCAGCGGAGTGGCTTTTGGGGTTCATCACCTGGAAGAACTTCCGGATGTTATTAAGACGGCGCTTTATAATAATGAGGAAAAAGAAAAGCTAATGGCTAGAAGCAGTGACTTCGTCTATCGGCATCTCTATAAGTTGGATGGGAAAGCATCGGAAAGGGTCGTTGATTTGATTCTGGAAATGGCTAATGGCAGAAGTGAAGGCACAGCCCACCATGTGTAAAGACAGAATCAAATGGGTGCCACAGTATTAGCCATTAGCGACAAGCCGAAGTGAACTTAAGGAGGAGGTAGCTTGATGACGCTTGAAGACAGTGTTACATAGTAGCGGACGGTATAGAATACTTGACAACGACGAATACCAAACCAGAGAGGCATTGTGCGAAACGAAGAACACACCCTATGTAATTTGACTAAATGAAAGAGAGTATTTATTAATGAAAGCATTTTTCTTGATTGACACGCCCCTTGCCGGGGAAATCGCATATTCAGTGGCGGCCCAATTATCTCAAGAATCAAAGCGGTGTCAGATTATTGCTTTCATCATGAAACCGGATGACTTTCACGAAAAATTCCAGCCTACACTAGATAAATTAACTCAAGCCAGCAACATAACTGTAGCCAGCGAAAAGGACTACCCCAAATGTGGAAGAGTCAAGATACTCCGTACCATTAAGCCCGACATATATATTACCATCGACGATACTGACCCATTAGAGGCTGATTTTTTAATAGCAGCCAAGCATCTCAATTTGCCAACCCTTCGGATTCAGCCTGGAATCACCGGTGAATTCCCTTTTACCTGGAGAAACTTGAAGGTGGTTGCCAACCTTTTTACTCGATTTAACCGTATTCTCGATGAATATAGCCGTATATGGGAAACACTGGGTGAAACCGGGCAGAACTTCTGGCAAAGGGGCTACTTCATCTTTAGACATTTGGTGATGAGATTTCGCCGTAAGTATAGCAGCCAGTGCGATAAAGTAGCCGTCTCCGGAGACTTTACTAGAGAGCTATTTATTAAGCAGGGTACGCCGCCGGATAAAATCGCTGTCACCGGTCTGCCCAGGCTGGATTCACTCGTCTCAGAAAGCTCAACGAAGGATGAGTTCACGCTGCAGCTAGAGTTATTAAAGAGAGACAAAAAGATTGTGCTGTATTTAAGAAGTCTCGCTGCCGAACATAAAATGATATCTTATAAAAGTCAATTGGAAACAACCTACGAGGTCATAAATGCATGTAAACAATTCTCAGAAGTTCTACTAGTAATAAAACCTCATCCAGGAGAAGCCCCTGAATTCTACAGTTCGATAGTGGAGAGTCTCAAATCCGATGCCCTGGTATATAAGGGAGTCAACCTGCACGACTTAATCAGAACCAGTGATGCAGTGATTACGGGTATCTCTGGGACAGGGTTGGAGACGCTTGCTCTGCATAGACCGCTGATAAGCATAAGTCTGCATACCAGAGGGGGCTACTTCCCCTATAAAAGTGAATATATTCCCTATATCAGCAACGGAGTAGCTTTTGGAGTTCATCACCTGGAAGAGCTCCCCAGCATTATTAAGACGGCGCTGTATAATAATGAGGAAAGAGAAAAGCTAATGGCTAGAAGCAGCGACTTTGTCTATCAACATCTCTATAAGTTGGATGGGAAGGCATCGGAAAGAGTCGCTGATTTGATTCTGGAAATGGCTAATGGCAGGAGCGAAGGCACAGCCCGCCATGTATAAAGACGGAATCAAATGGGCGCCACAGTATTAGCCATTAGCGACAAGCCGAAGTGAACTTAAGGAGGAGGTAGCTTGATGACGCTTGAAGACAGTGTGATACTAGTAACTGGCGGCACTGGTTCTTTTGGACAGAAGTTCACCGAGATAGCTTTACGGGAGCATAATCCCAAAACGATACGAATATTCTCTCGCGGAGAGCTACTCCAATGGGAAATGCAGCGGAAGTTTAATAACGATCCCAGGCTACGCTTTTTCATCGGCGATGTCAGGGACAGAGAGAGAGTATATCGAGCTATGGATGGCGCAGATATTGTGGTTCATGCCGCAGCTTTAAAGCAGATCCCTGCTTGTGAATACAATCCCATAGAGGCAGTTAAAACAAATATTAATGGGGCGATTAATGTGATTGATGCCGCAATTGATAGCGGCGTTGAGAAGGTGATGGCTATAAGCACCGATAAGGCAGTTTACCCGGTTAATCTTTATGGAGCAACCAAGCTAGTTGCGGAGAAGCTTTTTATTCAAGGGAACTCGTATGTCGGGCCTCGAAAGACCGGGTTTAGCTGCGTGCGATACGGCAATGTTATCGGTAGCAGAGGTAGTGTTGTGCCTCTCTTCCTTGAACAGAGGGGGGAAAATGAGATTACCATTACCGATGAGCGAATGACAAGGTTCTGGCTCACATTAGAGCAGGGAGTTTGCTTTGTTATCGACTGTATCGGCAGGATGCAAGGCGGTGAAGTATTCGTCCCTAAAGTCCCTAGTATGAAAGTCATCGAATTGGCTGATGTAATTGCCCCCAAAGCTTCAAGGAAAGTTACAGGAATACGCCCCGGCGAGAAGTTACATGAGGCTCTTCTGCAGGAAGAAGAGGCAAGGCATGCCAGGGAGTTTGATAATTACTTCGTTATCAAACCTGAGCACTTGTTCTGGGAAAAGGATAATCTTGAAGGTGGCAAAGTCCTCTCAGATGGCTTCAGATATACCAGCGATAACAATAACTGGTGGCTGACCAAAGAAGAACTAAAGAAGGTGTTGAAGGACTTGTGAAATCTTCCCCGAACGAGGGAGAGGAATAAGAAGCCGAGACTACAGGCAGTGCAATGACAGAAAAGCTATTAATCACCGGTGGTAGCGGGTTCTTAGGAAGCAATATTGCCAAAATGGCAGCAGAGGATTTCGAGGTTTTCGCCACCTATAACTCTAGTCTGAAACAGATGCCGGAATGTAGGTTTGTGCCTTTAGATATAAGAGACAAACAGCGAGTGCTCTCCACGTTTGAGGAAATAAAGCCTACCCTGGTAGTTCATACTGCCGCTTTAGCCGACGTAGATTACTGCGAAGGCCACGCCAATGAAGCCCGGATGACCAATGTGCTGGGAACAGAAAACGTGGCCCTAGCCGCAAAGAGAGTTGGGGCCAAAATGATCTACATCTCTACAGACTCTGTCTTTGATGGCAAAAAGGGGATGTATGTCGAAGAAGATGTTCCATGCCCACTGAATGTTTATGCCATGACTAAGCGGGGGGGTGAAGAAAGGGTGCAGCACTGGCTGCCAGACGGCATTATTGTTCGGGCGGCTTTTTACGGATGGGGGCCAAGTGATAGGGCAAGTCTGGCTGAGTGGGTGGTTAGTAGTCTGAGGCAAGGTAAAACCCTCAAAATGTTTACCGACGTGTTTTTCTCGCCAATATTTATTGATAATCTGGTTGAAGCAATGATAGAACTATATCGTAACGGCGTCCGCGGCATATATCATATTGGTGGGAGGGAAAGGTGTAGTAAATATGCTTTTGGGCGAGAGATTGCTCAAGCTTATGGACTGGATAAGTGCTTCATCCAACCCTCCTCTATTGCTGAAGTGGGTTTAAGAGCACTCCGGCCAAAGGACATCTCGCTCGATATCACCAAGGTATCCGAGGCAATTAATACCCGATTGCTTGATGTCAAGGAAGGAATCGCCCGGTTTAAGAATTTAGAGCACTCTGCTAAGGAGAAGCGGTAGGATGAGAAAAATTAGAATTGGAGAGCGATGGGTAGGTGAAGAGGAGCCAACCTACATCATAGCCGAAATCGGCTCTAACTTCGATGGCAGTCTGGCACAAGCCAGGCACCTGGTGGACTTAGCCAAAGAGGTAGGGGCTGATGCTACCAAGTTCCAGAGTTTCCTGCCAGACAAAATTATAGCCAGACGAGGGTTTGAGGCCAAGACCTCATTTCAGTCAAAGTGGAAAAAGCCAGTTTATGAGGTATATTCTGAAGCTGTTCTGCCCCGTGAGTGGCATCAGGAGCTGGCCGAGTATTGTCATAAAAAAGACATACATTTCTTCTCCTCGCCCTATGATAAAGAAGCCGTGGACCTGCTGAGCGAGATTGGAGTTCCAGCCTTCAAGATAGGTTCAGGAGATATAACTAATCCGGCTCTTATTGAATATATTGCCAAGAAAAATAAACCAGTGCTCTTGGGAACCGGAGCCAGTTCAATGGGTGAGACAGAACAAGCTGTCAATACTATAAGGGCTACCGGCAATCAAGACATTGTGCTGCTGCAGTGTATCACTAATTATCCGTCTCCCTTTGAACATGCCAATATTAGAGCTATGGTTACCTTAAAAGATGCCTTTCAGGTGCTCGTAGGGTATTCAGACCATACTCCAGGAAGCGTTGTCCCTCTGGGTGCAGTCGCCCTCGGTGCCTGCGTTATTGAGAAGCATTTCACCTTTGACAAAACGAGAAAAGGCCCAGACCATCCCTCCGCTATGGATGTTCCCGAAATGAAGGCTATGATAAGAGATATAAGATTGCTGGAATCTGCTCTGGGGTCACCGATTAAACAGCTAACGCCAGCAGAGACAGAGACAGTAGTCATACAGAGGAGAAGTCTTTATGCCAGTGTCAACATCCCGGCTGGCACTACCATAACTATGGAAATGATAGAACCTCTACGGCCAGCTACAGGCATTACACCTCCGTATCTGCATCTGGTCACGGGCAGAAAGGCAAAGGTTGATATTGCAGAGGGCGAGTCCATAACATGGGAGAAGATTTAGTCCATGAGGGTAATTTATTTCTCGCAGGATTACACCTCGCATGATCATCAGTTCCTGGCAAAGTTAGCTCAGACTCCGCATGAAGTCTGGTATCTCCGCTTTGAGGCTAATCCGACACCCTTTGAGATGCGCCCCATTCCATCAGGTATTAAGGTCATAGATTGGATGGGAAGCAGAACCTACAAGTCGCAAAGTTGGGATAAGTTAAAATTATTCTGGGACTTCCGACGGATACTGCGACAGATTCATCCCGATCTAATTCACGCCGGTCCCGTTCAAAGCTGTGGCTTTTTCACTGCACTGGCCGGTTTCAAGCCACTGCTCCTCATGTCGTGGGGTTCTGATATCCTGACTAAAGCTAACAAAAGCCTTATGTGGCGATGGATAACGAAATTTACCATTAGACGCTCCAGTATGATAGCCTGTGATTGTTCAGCCGTGCGAGATGGCATTATGAAGTTGGTCAATTATCCCGCTGACAGGATAGTTGAATTCCCCTGGGGAGTTGACCTGAGTCAATTTCGGCCGGCTCTTTCCCAATCAAGGCTGAGAGATAGACTCGGTTGGCAAGAAAATAGGATATTGATAACCAATCGCGCACTGGAGCCTATTTATGGAGTAGAGTTGTTTCTCGAAGCCGCCAGGAAAGTAATTGAGAAAGCCCCGGATAGTCGCATATTAATGCTGGGTAGTGGTTCACTGGAACCCGGGGTGAGAACTTTCATCGCCCGGCATAACCTGGAGCATGCGATTCACTTTGCTGGCAGGGTTCCACATAATAAGCTGCCAGATTACTTAAATGAAGCGGACGTGTATGTAAGCAGTTCATATAGCGATGGCACATCAGTATCTCTTCTGGAAGCTATGGCCTGCAAACTCCCGGTAGTAGTCACTGACCTACCGTCTAATCGACAGTGGGTAGCCCCAGACATCAATGGTTGGCTTTTCCCCTCCGGAGATGCCGAAGGGCTCAGTTCGGCAATCCTTGAGGCCCTGGAACAGAAGGACAAGGCGGAAATCATGGGAGAGACCAATATGGCCGTAGCACGCCACAAGGCGGACTGGGACAGAAACTCTGCTATCTTGCTAAAAGCATATCAGCAGCTCGCTGGGGGACATTAGATGAGGTTTTTAGTTGTCGGTTGTGGTTCTATTGGAAAGAGACACCTCAGCAACCTGAAGCTTCTCTCGGCAGGCGAAGTGATAGCTTATGATACCAGGCAAGACCGTTGTGACGAGGTCAGGGGAAAATATGGGGTGCAGGTTTTCTCCGATTTTGAGGAAGCTATGCAGCAAGAACCAAATGCGGTGCTAGTATGCACTCCCACCAGCTTGCATATGGAATACGCCTTACCCGTAGCCCGTGCTGGGTGTCACTTATTCATTGAAAAACCAATCTCTCACACTGTGGAAGGGGTGGATGAGCTAATTAAAGTCGCTTCATTAAAAAACTTGGCTATTTTGGTCGGTTGTAATTTTCGCTTTCACTGGGGGTTAAAGCTGGCAAAGAAGTTACTGGATGAAGACAAAATCGGCAGGCTGCTCTGCATTCGCGCCGAGTATGGCCAGTACCTTCCCGACTGGCACCCGTGGGAAGACTACCGGAAAGGGTATAGCGCCAATAAATCTTTAGGCGGTGGTATTATCTTGGATGCCATTCACGAAATAGACTATGTTCAGTGGATGATGGGTAAGGCTGATGCCGTAGGCTGCTTCGCCGATAAGTTAAGCTCTCTTGAGGTAGACACTGAAGATATGGCGGAAATACTGCTGCGCTTTAAGGACAGGCAGATAGCCAATATCCATATGGATTGTGTTCAACGAGCCTACAATCGCTCATGTAAGTTGATCGGAGAGGAAGGGACTATCACCTGGTCGTTTCAGGATAACCAGGTCAGGCTATATTCAGCTAAAGATAAGGATTGGCAATTGTATACTCCGGATGGTCCTTATGAAGTTAACGATATGTATGTTGCTGAGATGGAACATTTCTTGCGCTGCATCAGAGGAGAAGAGAAACCCGCACTGGATGCCAAGGAAGCCAAAAGTGAACTGGAGATTGTCTTGGCGGCTAAGGAGTCGTCTCAAAGTGGGAAAGTTGTTAACTTATAGTGGAAGGGAGGTTTCTCCTTGGTAGTAGCCATTGTTCAAGCTCGTATGAGTTCCACCCGGCTACCGGGGAAGGTCTTGATTGATATTCAAGGTAAGCCACTACTTGAGCATGTTGTAGACAGGGTAAGCCCATCAAAGTTGATTAACCAGCTAGTTATCGCTACTACCGCCAACGAGAAGGATAAGGCTATTATCGACTTTGCTCAACGGCGGGGAATTGCGTATTATGTTGGCAGTGAGGATGATGTGCTGGATAGGTTCTACCAAACAGCGAAGATTTACAGGGTAAAAACCATTGTCAGGATTACCCCTGACAACCCTTTTAAAGACCCTGAGGTTATTGATAAGGTCGTTGGTTATTATCTCAACCATAAGAAAAGTGTAGATTACGTAAGCAACACGATAAAGCCAACCTATCCTGAAGGTCTTGATGTGGAGGTCTTCTCCTTTACAGCCTTGGAAAAGGCGTGGCGAGAGGCTAAGCTGCCGTCAGAGAGGGAGCATGTAACCCCTTACATATGGAACCATCCTGAGCTTTTCCACGTTGCCAATGTAGAGAATGAGGAGGATCTTTCCCATTTACGCTGGACGCTTGATTATGAGGAAGACCTACGCTTTGCACGAGAGGTGTACGCCCGGCTGTATCATGGACAGGTGTTTCTTATGGAGGATATACTGGCCCTCTTGCGTGCCGAGCCCGCGTTGAGGATGATCAATCAGGGGATTGCTAGATACGAAGGGTATCTTAGGTCATTGGAACAGGAGCAGAACCTCTCGAAATCTTGAGAAGGAGGAGTGAACTTATGAGGACACTAGACAAGTGGTATGACCTTAAGAGCAAAGTTGTTATGTTAACTGGAGCCGCCGGAAAGATCGGCCACAAATATGCAGAGGTATTGAGTGAATGTGGGGCAGATGTGGCATGCATACGCTTAAAAGAAGAGGGATGTAGAGAGCTAGAAAAACATCTCACAGAGACCTACTCCACTCGGCCTATGGGGATGAGTGTGGACATAACCAATAAGACTGAGGTGCAGCGAGCCGTTGATAGTATAGTTAAGCAATACGGGAAAATAGATGTGCTTATTAATAACGCAGTATATGAGCAACTAAAGCATGTCGTAAATGACCAAGTATTGTCATTTGAGAACTTTCCATTGGAGGCTTGGCAAGCTACAATTGATGTGAACTTAACTGGTATGTTCTTATGCTGCCAGGCGGTTGGTAAGGTCATGGTGCAACAAGGTTATGGGGTAATATTGAACATCTCGTCAGTGTATGGGATAGTTGCTGCGGATCAGAGAATTTATGGAGATTCAAAACTAAATTCAAATGTAGCCTATGCTACTACGAAAAGCGGGGTGCTCAATTTTGCCAGGTATCTGGCTTCATATTGGCAGGGCAAGAACATCCGAGTCAATTCCCTCTCACCCGGTGGTGTATTCAGTAATCAAAACGAGGAGTTTGTGAAGAATTATTCCGACAGAACTATGTTAGGCAGAATGGCAGACATTGATGACTTGTGTGCGGCAATGCTTTATCTAGTTTCAGACGCCTCGAAGTATGTTACCGGGTTTAACCTAATTGTGGATGGTGGTTGGACGGCATGGTAACTGACTTACTGGAGCCTGCATTTCGTATGAAGGTGTTCCGCCCGCAAGGTCACCCGCTCCACGGTTCTCTATATGAGGGCCGTGAACAAGAATACAACTCAGGTCTGTGCCCTGCCGCAGAATCCGTCCAACCAAAACTACTGCAGTTCAAAACTAACTATATGGATATGGGCGTAGCAGAAGGCAAAGTCGAAGCCCTAGCCAAGACAATTGGTTATTTTGGGAAATGATGGAAGCGACAGGAGTCACGAGCCAAGGAGTCCAGGCAAGGGGGAGAACGTAGGTGACTATGGAGCCAAAAGCAAAAAGGAGATGGAAACGAGCTCAACTTTCCGAGCGTAAATATCACCAAAGGTTCACAGAGGACAGACCTAACTTGTCTATGGAGAAATCTAACGAGGATAGGAAGTACTTCCTAGAGCGCTATTCAGTGGATATTGACGCCCTCCTATCCCATAAAAGTTGCTTAGAGATTGGCGGGGGCCCTTTTGGAAGCAACCTAGTTCAACGGCTGTGCCAGAGAGTGAACTGCAAAGTAGTCAGCATAGACCCGCTTCCTGCGCTGGCGAGACCTAGTCATACCGGCCAGTCTCTTCAGCTTATACGTGGAATCGGTGAGTTCCTACTATTTAAGGATGCCTCTTTTGATATTGTGCTTTGCTCAAATGTCCTGGACCATGTAATAACCCCCGTCGAAGTTCTCAAGGAAATTAAGAGAGTGTTAGCGCACGGAGCGAGTCTCTTTCTATGGGTGCATTCCTACAAGATTCCAAAGCCTATGCTCCGGTTGCTCAGTCTTTTTGATAGTCCACACCCCCATCATTTTTCTCCTCAAGAGCTTATTCTGATGCTTGAAAGGGAAGGCTATAAAGTTGTTTTCCATCGATTCACAAGACCTAAACTAAGCATTCGGGCTTGGGTTAAGGCATCGAATTGGCTATCAGCAGTTAAATACTTAACGGCCTACATTTTCTTTAATATATTTGAATCTTCCTTCTGTATCACGCGACCTTGACAGCCTAGCCCTCCTCTCCACCATAACTCCTTAAGCCAGCCTCCAATGGCTACCTTAAGAGAAGCCTCTTAAAGAAGTTTATTTCTTCTTTTTTAAATCCCCTCAGCAGGAAAAGGGTTACACCATAGATAATTACTCCGAGTATAACTGTCAGCACAGTAGCTAGACCACTCTGAGGCTGCATCAACCAGATAATTAATGCCATTACTGCTGAGGCGCTCACGCTCTTAATAATGAAATACAAATCAATAGGGAACTTGAATTCTCTGAAGGAATAGTAGATTCCTACGCTGAAAGCCAACAGATAGCTAATCAGGGTGGTAAGAGCTGCGCCCAGAATACCCAAATAAGGCACAGCTACGATATTAAGCCCAAGGTTAACCGCAGCCGCGGCTACCCAGATAAGTCCTACTATTTTAGTTTTCTTAGCCATAAACAGGATATGCGATATTACTGAATAAGAGCCGTAAAACAAAGTGCTTATGGCAATCAAAGAAGTGACGAAATACCCTTCATTCGCTATCTCGGGAGTGGAGAATAAAGTCAGGACGGGCTTGGATAGTATGGCTGCCCCGATGGCAAAAGGAATAGCCACTGCCAAAAAGTACTTCAGACAATAGCTCAAATGGGTTTTTACCTCAGTGATTCTACCTTCATCGTAGAGCTTCGACAAAGCTGGGGGTAGAACGAAGCCTAATACCCTGGAGAGAATTAAGACAATGTTACCTATGCTGTAACCCGCGGAATATACTCCCACTGACGTCACCCCGAGAAAATAGGCAATAACATATCTATCGCCGGAGCTAACCATCCAATTAGCCAGGTTCCCAAAAATGGTGGGCACTCCAAAAGCCAGATATTCCTTTATTCGAAGAAAACGAGGCCTTGCCATGCCAATCTGTAACTTGATTAGGATGAAGAGAACAACGAGGATTAATACTCTTATCGCCAGGACACCAAGCATTATACTGAAAAGTCCATGCCCACCTAAAATAAGATAGACAATCAGGCCAATCTGAGCATAAACATCGGCAATGATGAAAACAGAATACCTTTTCATTTGCCGAAAGGCTCTCAGCAGGTTCAGCAATACCAGGTTTAACGACCCCACCAGGATAATAAGACCAGTTATCCTGACTATCTGTGTGGCACCCTCAAAAAAAGCCCCGGCAATGAAATTAGCAAATACAATGAGGATGATTGAGACCCCCAGAGCGACCAAGAATACCAGACAAAACGCT
>Ga0209979_1001562_pt1 | contig 24681 bp, 20 predicted proteins | sample AnhtaG_FD_183114 | JGI IMG/M metagenome (GOLD analysis project Ga0209979, IMG submission 183114) | Deep subsurface microbial communities from Anholt, Denmark to uncover new lineages of life (NeLLi) - Anholt_01485 metaG (SPAdes) (version 2) | ecosystem: Environmental > Aquatic > Marine > Oceanic...
CTCAAAGGCAATGTAGATGCTTTTAATGTCACCGATGGGCAGACTGCTGTAGTGCGCATGGCATCTTGGGCAGCTTGCCTTATCGGTAAAGAGGAGGGTTTAGACCCTATTGTCCAGATGACCTGCCGTGACCGCAATCGCATTGCCCTTCAGATGGATGTATTAGGTATAGCAGCACTGGGCATAAATAACATGTTGTGTCTCACGGGCGACCACCAGAAATTCGGTAATCATCCTATGGCCAAAGGTGTTTATGATGTTGATTCTATTCAACTGGTTAAGATGGTTAAAGACATGCGTGACGAAAGAAAGTTCCAGTGTGGCGAAGAGATGGCAGTTGAGCCTCGTCTCTTCATTGGAGCTGCTGCCAATCCCTTTGCTGACCCTTTCGAGTTCAGGGTGGCACGTCTTGCTAAGAAAGTAGCAGCAGGGGCAGATTTCATCCAGACTCAGATTATCTACAATGTAGATAAGTTCGCTGAATGGATGAAGATGGTACGGGATAGAGGATTACATGAGAGGGTAAAGATACTTGCCGGTGTTGCTCCCATAAAGTCAGTGGGTGCCGCAAAATATATGAAGGCCAGAGTTCCCGGAATGGATGTGCCTGACAGCATTGTTGCCCGGCTTCAAGGAGTGCCTAAGGAGCAAGTGTCTGGAGAGGGCATCAAGCTTTGCATTGATATTATCGATCAGGTGCGTGAAATTGAGGGTGTGGCGGGTATTCATCTCATGGCTATTGAGTGGGAGGAAGCAGTGCCCGAGATAGTAGAGGCGGCAGGCCTTTTGCCCCGCCCTAAGGTTGCCCCATAATGAAAAACCGACATTATTCATCACATGGTTCCCGGGAGCCGGGTTTTGGGCTTTCCTATAAGCTTGCTTGTGAGCAGTTGACCAAAATCAGTGATATACAAGAGCAATGCCATAAAAGCGGTGCGCGGTACTTAGGGCCCAACGAGATAGTCATTAATTATCTAAATCAGCCATATCATATTACCCTTCCCAAAGACATCCCCTCCTGTCATTGCGAGGCTGACGTAGTCAGCCGAAGCAATCTCGTGGAAGTTCCGCTGAAGGACAAAATCCTGATACTGCACTATTTCACTTTGGCAAAGGACACACCTGCTACCGATATATTGATTACCTATAAACAGCTACCGGGAGGTATTAGTTATTTTCCGGCATTTTCCCAAAGAGCGATAGCCCCTTTTGTAAACCACTTTGGCAAAAATCCCGAGCTGCTGATAAAGGCGGCAGCAAAGTTAGGAGGCCGCGAGGCAGACTACGGGGATGTGTCTGTGACCGTCAATGCTTTCGACCATGTGCCTATAACCTTAGTGTTATGGAGAGGTGATGAGGAGCTTGCCCCCAATGGGAATATATTGTTCGATGCTAATATTTCTGATTATCTTTCCACTGAGGATGTAACTGTGCTTAGCGAAACTATCATCTGGAAGCTAGTTAAAGACATTCCCTCTACTTAACCTAGTAACGGAATTCAGGGTCAAGGTGACATAATGTATCTAGTGTTCGTTGAGAAAGGAATAGGCAATGGCTGAGGAAGGCATAATTACATTAAATATTGATGGTGAGGATGTAAAGGCCAAGCAAGGACAGACGATATTGGAGGCTGCCAGAAGCGCAGGAATTTACATTCCCAGTCTTTGCTACTATCCCGGTCTAAAACCGCTACCCCAGGTAATCCCTAACGAGGCTTGCCAGCTCTGTATAGTGGAAGCAAATGGCAATATCGTCCTTTCCTGTGTTACTCCCGTCTCTGAGCGAATGGTAGTCAAGACGAGGACAGCAAAGGTACAAGAGCTACAGCAAAAAAAATTGCTTGTCATTTTAGCTAGACAACCTGCTGGTATCTGCCTTGAGACAAGGAACTGCGAACTTCAGAAAGTTATCAACCATATCGGTTTAAAGGAGATATCTGTCCATGTTCCTAGATCTTTACCTCCTTTAGAGGATAATCCTTTCTTCGCCCGTGATTCCAGTTTTTGCATTTTATGCCATCGCTGTCTTCGGGTCTGCGATGAGATAAGAGGGGGAACGGAGTAATTGAAACAGGGGAGCATGGTTATAAAGGGAAGAATTTCTAAGAAAGGAGATAACATGTGAAAATAAGGGATATGAAGCAGGAGGTTGAGAAGGAGCTCTTGGGGGATTTTGAGCAAATTCGAAACATAATCAGCGAGAACCGCGAAAAAACTGGAGCCCTGATCCGCGTCTTAGAACAAACGCAGGAATTGATCAGTTATTTGCCCCCGCAGGTACTGGAAGTCATTTCCAGGGATCTGAAGATTCCACTAAGCGAAGTATATGGAGTGGTTAGCTTTTACAACTTTTTTACCATGGTTCCTAAGGGTAAGTATACTATCGAGGTCTGCCTGGGTACTGCTTGTCATGTGAGAGGGAATCCCAGGAATCTCGATGCCTTGAGGAAGGAGTTCGGAATTGAGCTAGGAGAAACAACGAAGGATGGCAAGTTTAGCTTAGATATTATCAGATGCTTTGGATGCTGTGGTTTATCACCTATAGTGCGAGTTGGGGGTGACCTTTATCGGCGTGTTAACCCCACTAAATTGAAAAGGATACTAACGCAATATGAATAGCGGGGATCAAACATGAAAAGGCTAGAATCTGTCGATGAATTGAGGAAGTGGACGGATGAAATTCGAGCAGATATGTTGGTTCGTGAGAGCAAAGCTCGGGTTATAGTTCATATGGGGACATGCGGTATAGCAGCAGGAGCAGAGGCTGTCTTGGATAGCTTCCTCAAAGAGATAGAGGCTAAAAGGATAGATGCAATTGTATCACAATCCGCCTGTATCGGGCTATGTAATTGGGAGCCAGTAGTCACAGTTATTCATCCCCGGAATGGGCATGTGATCTATAAGGAACTAGTCCCGGAAAAGGTTCCCCGAATTGTTGAGCAGCATCTCCAAGGGGGCAAGGCTGTTGAAGAGTGGGTTATGGATGAAACCATGCCATTTTTTACACTTCAGGTAAGAAGGATACTTGCCAATCAAGACATCGACCCGATGAGGATCGAAGAATATATTGCTCGTGATGGCTATTATGGGCTGGCTAAAGCTTTAACTAAGATGAGCCGCGAGGAGGTTATCGAAGAGGTCAGTAAGTCTGGTTTACGTGGAAGGGGAGGGGCTGGCTTTCCTTGTGGGAGAAAATGGATGGCAGCATATCGTGCCCAGGATAATGTAAAGTACATAATTTGCAATGCGGATGAAGGAGACCCCGGTGCCTATATGAACCGCTCTGTTCTGGAAGGAAACCCTCATTCAGTAATAGAGGGTATGACTATTGGAGGCTATGCTATAGGTGCCAGGCAGGGTTTTATATATGTAAGAGCTGAGTACCCGTTGGCGGTGGAGACTCTAAACCACGCGGCAGCTCAAGCTAGAGAACGCAGGCTTCTGGGGAAAAATATCCTAGGAACTGGCTTTGAATTCGACATCGATATATTCTTAGGCGCAGGCGCTTTTGTCTGTGGTGAGTCTACTGCCCTAACCCTTTCCATAGAGGGGAAAAGGGGCATGCCAAAGACTCTGCCACGCCCCCGCACCACCGAGGTAGGGCTCTTAGGCAAGCCAACTGTTCTCAATAACGTAGAGACCTTTTCAAGCATACCTCTTATCATTTTGAAAGGAGCATCGTGGTATAAGGAAGTTGGAACGGAAAGCAGCACGGGCACAAAGACCTTCTGCCTGGTTGGTAAGGTAAGTAATTCAGGGCTAGTAGAGGTTCCTTTGGGAATCCCTATGTCTCAGATAGTGCTCGACATGGGTGGGGGGCCTCCAGAGGGAAGGAAATTCAAAGCTGTGCAAATAGGCGGGCCCTCTGGTGGCTGTATCCCCCGTGAGCACCTCAGTGTTTCTGTTGATTATCAGTCTATCCCTAAGCTTGGGGCAATTATGGGTTCGGGAGGGCTTGTTGTGATGGATGAGGATACTTGCATGGTAGATACAGCAAGGTATTTTCTCCAGTTTACAAAGGATGAGTCCTGTGGTCAGTGTATTCCCTGCCGGGTTGGTATCCCGAGGATGCTTGACATCCTCAACAAGATAACTGAAGGCAAAGGCTCGATGGAGGATCTTGATACCTTGGAAGAATTGGGGGAGATGATTGTGGCAACCTCCCTGTGTGGTCTTGGTAATTCAGCTCCTAATCCGGTTTTAACTGCGCTACGCTATTTTCGAGATGAATTTGAAGCTCATATCATTGATAAAAAGTGCCCTGCTGCCGTTTGCCAGGCTTTATTTAGAGCCCCTTGCCAACATGTCTGTCCTGTTGAACTTGATGTCCCTGGGTATATCGCCTTGATAAAAGAGGGGAAATTTGAGGATGCTTACAATCTAATTAGGCAGCGACTTCCTTTCCCTTCCATCTGTGGAAGGATATGCCATCACCCTTGTGAATCAAAATGCCGTCGCAGTCAGGTTGATGACCCTCTGGCAATCAAGCATCTCAAGAGGTTTGTCACCGATTGGGCACTTGAGCACGAGGTTGAATATGCCCCTCAGTTGAAGGGTGGAAAGAAGGAAAAGATAGCCATCATTGGAGCTGGTCCAGCGGGGCTCTCAGCAGCTTATGACCTTACTCGCGAGGGGTATCAGGTCACGGTATTTGAATCGCTTCCTGTAGCTGGCGGAATGGTCATGGTGGGAGTTCCGAGATACAGGCTTGCTAAGGAGCTGATTGAGAAAGAGATCGAAGCAATAGGGAAAATGGGGGTTGAGATAAAGCTGAATAGCAAAATTGAGGATATAAACGCCCTCTTCGATCAGGGCTATAATGCTGTTTTCATTGCTACGGGCGCTCATAAAGGACTCAGGTTGAATATTCCCGGTGAGGACCTGGATAGTATTTATCAGTGCGTTGAATTTTTGCGAAGGATAAATCTGGGGGAGGAAGTGAAATTGGGGGAAAAAGTCATTGTTATCGGTGGGGGCAATGTAGCTATGGATGCAGCTAGATCTGCCCTCCGCCTTGGCTCAGAAGTGGAGATAGTCTGTCTTGAATCAAGTAAGGAGATGCCAGCATGGGAGTGGGAGATCGATGAAACTCTTGAGGAAGGGATTAGTATTATTCATTCCAGAGGTCCAAGGCGGATACTATCTACGGATGGGAAGGTATCGGGGTTAGAGGTGGTGGAGGTCAGGGCGGTCTTTGATGATGAGGGTAGGTTTAATCCTACATTCTATGAGGATAAAATTTCTGTAATTGAGGGGGATACGATTATTTTGGCTATTGGCCAATCTCCCGATACATCATTTATAAAGGGGGGGGATGGGATCGAGTTGGCGAGACGTGGTTGGATTATCGCAGACCCGAGGACCCTTGCAACTAAAAAGAAAGGGGTTTTCGCCGGTGGGGATGTGGTAACTGGCCCCAAGAGTGTGGTAGAGGCTGTGGCTGCTGGGCAAAGAGCAGCTTGCTCAATTAAAAGGTATCTTGAGTCGGAGGAACTTGTTCCTAGAGTGGAAAGAGAGGATGAAAGAACTTTTGAGATTCCTCTTCTGGTGGAGGAGGTCGAGGAACAAAGCAGGGTTACGGTTTCCAACGTTGATCCATCGCAAAGGAAGTCGTCTTTCTGTGAAGTGACATTGGGCTACACTGAGGAGCAAGCTAGGGAGGAAGCGAGAAGATGCTTGAGATGCGACCTCGAGGTTTGAGGAGGAAAATGAAGGAAATAACCTTAACTATCGATGGCAGGCAGGTTAAAGGGAAAGAAGGAGATACCATTTTGGATGTTTGTAAAGCTAATGGTATTTATGTGCCCACCCTCTGTCACAAAGATGGTTTGTCGGATGTAGGTGCTTGCAGGCTTTGCATGATAGAAGTGGAGGGGGATGGTAGGTTAAATCCTTCCTGCACCTACCCGGCGAGAGAGGGACTTGTAGTGAGAACTCACACTGGAAAACTGGAAAGGTATCGTCGGCTAATTTTAGAGATAATTTTATCCGAGCATGAACATAATTGCTTGTTTTGTGAGAGGAACGGCAATTGTGAGCTGCAAAATCTAGTTTACCACTACCATATTGACGGGGTTAGCTTTCCTGTCGATAAATTGGTTGAGCCAGTTGACGATTCCAGCCCATTTATATCGAGGGATCCAAATAGATGCATCCTTTGTGGGCGATGTATCCGTGCCTGTGCTGAGATTGCTGAGCAAAGGATATTAAATTTCGCCAATCGAGGCAGTAAGACTATTATCGTCGCTGATTTAAGCTGGCCATTGGCTCAGAGCAACTGTATCTCCTGTGGAGCTTGTATTCAAGCTTGCCCAACCGGCGCATTGACTGAAAAACAGGCTCGTTTTCAAGGGAGGAACTGGGAATTGAAAAAGGTGCAGACTACCTGCCCTTATTGTGGCGTTGGTTGTCAGATAGAATTGAACGTCAAAGACAATCGGATTGTGAAGATTTCCGGGGTTGAAGGTGGGCACAATAAGGGAAATCTTTGTGTTAAAGGGCGCTTTGGATTTGAATACGTTAATCATCCGGATCGCCTCACTACCCCGTTGATAAAACGCGATGGAAGATTTGAAAAGGCATCTTGGGATGAAGCACTAGAACTGGTGGCGAAAGAACTGAAGCGCTATGCACCACACGAAGTAGGCGTCATCGCATCAGCTAAGTGCACCAACGAGGAAAACTATGTCATGCAAAAATTTGCTCGGGCAGTTCTGGGCACTAACAACGTTGACCACTGCGCTCGGCTGTGTCATGCCCCTACCGTGGCTGGTCTGGTGCAAAGTTTTGGCAGCGGAGCAATGACTAATTCCATCAATGAAATTGGCGACGCCGCTTGTATTTTAGCTATTGGCACCAATACTACAGAAGCCCATCCTGTGATTGGGCTTGAGGTGAAAAGAGCAGTAAATAATGGAGGGAAGCTAATCGTAGCTAACCCCCGCGAGATCGACCTCTGCCGCTTTGCCAGCCTCTGGCTGCAGCATAATCCCGGCACAGATGTCGCCCTGCTCATGGGGATGATGCGGGTTATAGTTGATGAGAAATTGCTTGACTCGGCCTTTATCAAGGATAGATGTGAGAACTTCGATGTTTTCAAAGAGTCGTTAAAGGACTTTGGTCTTGATTTTGTGGAGCAGGTCACTAAGGTGCCGCGGGACAAGATAGTAGAAGCTGCTCGTATATTTGCTACCAATAGTCCTGCCACCATTCTGTATTCCATGGGCATCACCCAGCATTCTCACGGCACTGACAATGTGCTGGCTACTGCCAACCTGGCAATGCTCACCGGGAATGTAGGCAAGCCCTCAACCGGGGTCAATCCACTCAGAGGGCAGAACAATGTGCAGGGTGCTTGCGATATGGGTGCCTTGCCTAACGTTTACCCCGGCTATCAAGCGGTAGACGATCCAGCTATTAGAGAGAAATTCGAAACTGCCTGGGGATGTGGATTGCCCCCATCTCCAGGACTGACCCTGGTCGAGATGCTTGAAGCCGCCTATCGTAAAGAGATAAAGGCGCTATATCTGGTTGGTGAGAACCCGGCATTAAGCGATCCTGATGCCCAACATGTCCGGGAGGCGCTGGCTAGACTTGAGTTTCTCGTGGTTCAGGATATATTCCTTTCTGAGACAGCAAAGTTTGCCCATGTTGTCTTGCCAGCGGCAAGCTTTGCCGAAAAGGATGGCACCTTCACTAACACTGAGCGCCGGGTGCAGCGAGTAAGGAAAGCTGTTGAGCCAATCGGTGATTCCAAACCTGATTGGTGGATTATTTGCCAGGTAGCCCAAAGGTTAGGGGCTAAAGGCTTCGACTACAGCCATCCGTTTGACATAATGCAAGAAATTCGCAATCTTACTCCTAGCTATGGTGGCATAAGTTACCAGAGGTTAGAGAATGGTGGACTCCAGTGGCCTTGCCCTACTGATGACCATCCCGGTACACCGATATTACACACGAATATTTTTGTTAGGGGGAAAGGCAGATTTATCCCCTTGAAGTATGTGCCCCCGGGGGAGATGCCAGATGAGAACTATCCTCTGATTCTCACCACAGGGCGCAGCTTGTATCATTTCCATACTGGGACGATGACCCGCAAGGTAGCTGGGCTTAATATTATAGAGCCTGAAGGTGTGGTGGAAATCAGCCCTGAGGATGCTTCGCAACTCGGCATAGCTCAAGGTGACAAGGTTAAAATCAGCTCCCGGCGCGGTGAAGTTATCACTAAAGCTAAAGTAACTAAAGCATTGCCACCGGGATTGGTATTCATGACTTTCCATTTCGCCGAAAGCGCTGCCAATATTCTCACTAATCCCAAGCTTGACCCGGTATCTAAAATTCCTGAACTCAAAGTCTCAGCAGTTAAGGTGGAGAAACTCTAAGCACTTTACAAGCAATAGCATTGCAGTGAGCCGAAGCCTCAGGCGTAGCGAAAGGGAAGCAATCTCTTGGGCCGCTCTAACTATTGCTCTGATTATAAAGCTTCGGACGAGCCCTTGCGTACCTGGCTTACCTCTCGATTATCCCAGGAGAAGTGGAGCCACTAGCACTTCTCTTCTCTCCCCCATCCCTTTTCGGCTGCCAGCTTTTTTGCCCTCTCCAGATCGTCCTGGCTATTTATGTTGAAAAAGCTTAAGTGCTTTGGGTCAAAGCTGTTTATCTCGTCCTCTTCAACGTACTTCACCTTGACCATACTAAAAAGTTCGCTAATCTTCAGTTCATTTTGCTCCAGCAACCCTTGGATGGGGACTAAACAATTCTTAGAATACACTGCGCAAAGGGGCTCTAATTTGTTTTTTATCCGAGGAACAACAACATCAAATGTAGAACAGATTTGGATCATATATTCAAGCAAGCTAACGCTCAGAAACGGTGTATCACAGCCAACAACGATAGCCCGCGAACTAGATGAGGCTATTAAACCTGAGTAAATGCCCACAAGCGGACCCTTTCCAGGATAAATATCGGCTACCGTTTTTATCCTTACAGCCGAGGAGCAAGGAATTGCTTCGCCATGAGCAGTCGCTATGATGATTTCTGTGCTGAGGATGGCAAGGCGGTCAGCCACCCGCTGGATAAGGCTCTTACCCTCAATAACCTGAAGAGCCTTGCTCCGACCAAGCCTTAGACTTTTGCCACCGGCGAGAATAATAGAAGTCATGCTCAAAACGCCTAAAATACAAAGCTACGCTAACATACTGGACAGCGCCAGGCAAGCTGTTATTGCTTGCCTAAACTTTCCTTCTCTATTAGAATACTAACATAAGCACATGACAAAGCTTTACTGCAAGTTTCTAGCCAAATCAAGACAAGTAGTTTTTCCCTAACAGACCACAATGGAAGAATTTTACAAGACAAAAGTAAAAGAGATAATGATACCTGGGCGTGATACCCCATTTATAGAAGAGAATGCGATTTGGGCGGAGTTTCTCACCAGGCTTTCCCTTAGGGCACACGCATGGGTGGTTAACAATGCTGAGGACATGAGAGTGGTTGGGGTAGTAACGGAACACGATATGCTGCGTTGCATTATTCCTCCTGGGGAGAAGAAGGAAAGAATATTCGGAATTCCCAGGGCTGAGATATTGCATAAAGAAAGTGTTGTCCAGGATATCATGACACATAATCCTGTTGTATGCTCGCCGGAAGAAACTGTGGCTCACGTCTTAAGGAAGTTTTCCTCCTTCAATATCCGCAGATTACCAGTTGTTGATGAAAATAAAAGACTCTTGGGAGAAATAACAATCCAGCTCCTGGTAAAAAATCTCAGATATAAGTTCATGAACATGGTATGAATATCTATGTGCTTGTTGCTTTAATTCTCATACTTGGATTTATACTCGGAAGGATATTACGCAAGCTACGTTTAACAGAAATTTTAGCATATATTCTCGCGGGTATTATCATAGGACAGGTTTTGAATTTCAGCGCGCCCGAACAATTCAATGTCATTATCACTGGAACCACGCTTGCTCTTGTTGCCTACATAATAGGATTGAGCTTTTCCTTCGCTTTTCTAAAAAGAATGGGTAAGCAGCTAATTATTATACTGTTTGTGCAGGTTTTTATAACATTTATTGCAACATGGGGTTTTGTATATTTATTAACGAGGAATCTCCCACTTTCCATAATTTTGGGTTCGCTCGCCCCTGCAACCGCTCCGGCAGGAACAATAGCAGTTTTAAGAGACTTAAAGGCAAAAGGAACACTTACAGACATAACTATGGCTCTTGTGGGATTGGATGACGCACTTGTAATAGTTATTTATTCGGTGGGGATTATGTGCACGAAGATGTTGTTAGGTGGAGAAGCAAGCATTTCATTTTCCTTTACTTACCCATTATGGGTGATTTTTGGTGGCTTAGGACTTGGAGGGGCAATTGGATGTGCTATTTCTTACTTCACGAAGAAAATACATCTCTCTTCTGACCACATCTTTGTTGTTTCTATTGCGGCTGCTATTCTGTGTTGGGGTCTTGCGGAAATGATTGGAGTTTCAGCAATTCTCGCATGTATGGCTTTAGGAACCGCGGTAATTAACCTCAATGTCCAAATCGGCAGTCGCTCAAACGAATTGATAGATAATATCATGACGCCGATATTTGTTTTGTTTTTCGCCGCTATTGGTATGGCGATGGACTTCTCACTTTTTCATCTCATGTGGCCGCTTATAATTATGTATTGCGTTGGCAGAAGTATCGGCAAGATAACTGGGTGTAGCTTAGGGGGCGTTTTATCAAGATCTGAGCCAAAAATCAAGAAGTATCTTGGCCTTGCAATGCTAGATCAAGCAGGTGTTGCCATAGGTCTTGCTTTCCTCGCAGCTCAAGCATTATCGGAATATGAGCTCGGAGGCACAATAATCGCACTTATGGCGACCACAACAGTAGTTCATGGACTCCTTGCACCACCTCTAATACAATATGCTGTTAAGAAGGCAGGAGAAGCGAATATATAACATTTTTATGAGTGTGTACTCTGCTAAATATGGTAGCCAATGAGAGAGGCAAAGGGCGATTTATCATTGTAAGCAGGGAAGCTCCTCCTCAGCTTCGGGGAGTATTGCGGCGCCAGGATAAGATGTTGTTCAGGATTATGCCAAGATAGTGGCGGCAGTTCATGAGAACGAAAATCCTGGGTATTGAAACCTCTTGTGATGAAACTGCCGCTGCCATAGTGGAGGACGGCAGCAGAATTATCTCTAATGTTGTCGCTTCACAAATAGACATTCATGCTCGCTATGGCGGCGTAGTCCCCGAAGTCGCCTCAAGGCAGCATCTCCTCACTATTATCCCGGTTATCAGCCAGGCAATGACCGAAATCTCCTGGCAGGATATCAACGGTATTGCTGTGACTTTTGGCCCGGGGCTGGCCGGGTCGCTGTTGGTAGGTGTTAACGTGGCCAAGGCAATTGCCTTAGCTAAAAAATTACCTATTACCGGGGTTAACCATCTTGAGGCACATATCTATGCTAATTGGCTGGACTTTTCTTCCCCACCTGGCGAAAAGGGGAGAGTGAATTTCCCCTGCCTCTGTCTCGTTGTCTCCGGTGGGCATAGCGATCTAGTATTGATGAAGGGACATGGGCAATTTGAGAAGTTAGGGCGGACCCGAGACGACGCTGCCGGCGAAGCTTTTGACAAAGCGGCTAGAATCTTGGACTTGGGCTACCCTGGGGGTCCAGCTATTGAACAGGCAGCTCGCTCTGGGCTTCCTTGCTTGCCCCTCCCTCGAGCCTGGCTCAAGGGAAGCCATGATTTCAGCTTCAGTGGCTTGAAAACTGCCTTGTGGCATCTTGTTCACAAGGGAGGGGTCTCAGTGGCTGATGTCGCAGCAAGTTTCCAGTTGGCCATAGTCGATGTTTTAGTTGCCAAAACAATTGAGGCCGCCAGGCAATTGAAGGTGGAGCAGATTTTGCTGAGTGGTGGAGTAGCAGCCAATAAAACATTAACCCAGCATTTCCTTGCCAACTCGCCAGTCCCGGTTCTTATTCCCCCTCCTCACTTATGTACTGATAATGCTGCTATGGTGGCTGTTTGTGGCTATTATCATTTCCAAGCTGGCAAGATAAGCGGTTATGACCTGGATGTAGTGCCCAGCCTTGGCCTTGGTTAACCCCTTCAATTTTGAGGCGTGAAGGAATCCCTTCCTTCACGATTTCGTGCTGGAGATTGCGGAGCCTGTTCCGAAGCGTAAGCGAGAAATCTCGCTCCTCGCAATGACAGAAGGGAGTGTCATTGCGAGCCCCGACTTGTCGGGGCGTGGCAATCTCATTGGCTAAATTCCAAAATCCAATCTCCAATCTCCAAATAAGCCCCTTCAAAATGCAAAAAACAAAGATAGTGGTAGTAAAAAGAATACAGAATCCAGTAGCCAGTAGGGGAATCTTTTGACTACTGACTACTGTCTACTAGTTTCCGGATTCGGTACCTTTAGGCTATAGCAAGAAAGCCTTGATGCTACGGTGTAGGACTTTTAGGCTATAGACAGGCTGTAGAACTTTTATTAAGATTTTAATACTGAAGGGGATAACCAATCGAGGGAGTAAGAAGTTGGAGATGGAAGCAAAACGCCTCCACGACGAGGTCGTGACTCTTAAAACGGCAATCGAGGAGGCGATAAACAGGGGACAGAAATCCACGGACGACCTTAACGATATTCCTAGGTCCGGCCTGGTTTCTAAGAGACTTTGCCCTCACCTGCGTGAACGCAGGTTCGGGGGTTGTCGGCTGGGTCGATGATTTTTGAGCTTACGTCTCAGTATTCCTCAACTAGCTAGAGAACACACGCTGTATTTTCCCTCATCGGCCTACCCTCTGGGCAAGGACGGTTATATATTGTACCTCTTGAATTGCACGAAATGACGAAATGTGCAGTTTTCTAGTCGCTTTTAAGCGCTAAGAGTCCTTTTCCTAGCCTTCCTAGTCATGGACAACGGAGTTAACAATACGATGGATTGTGCAATCATACTATGCTTAGGGTGGCCAGCACCACAGGCTGAGTGGTGAAGCCAGGGAGACTCTACTTAAGAGATAATACAGCAAATACTATGGCCACTACTATAGCCGCGCTCGCTAGAATAAGCGGCAAAATCTTTACCCACCATTTCTCTGACTTGAGATCCCTAATGTCCTTTTTCAGCTCGCTGATGGGACTTCGCGAAGCGCTGCGTGGCAGATAGTCTGCAATGTTCTCTTTGTCCTGGTATTTACCCTCATAAGGGTGGGTCGGATGTAATAACTTAGTGAACTCTATAGTTGCATAGTGCTGTCCCCGTTTTAGCTGGACGGTATCACTTGAGGTATTAAATAGGAGGCACCATAGTCCTCCTCGAAAGCCAGGGTCAACCTGTGGCCCGTTAGACATGATTAGTCCCTGGAGGAATAAACTGACAGCGACATCAAATCGACCGGCTACATCTCTAGGTAGATTGCATGTTTCCTTGCTTCTAACAAATGCAAACTCGAATGGTTCTATCTTAATAAAGGGATATTGCTCCGTTAAAGCTACTGGTTTACCACCGTAATAGTGATCATCTGCCAGCATTAGGTCATACGAAGCCCCGCTGATATTTTCGAGTTGCGCGTTCTCAAGTAACATACCACACTCTATCATAAGCTTGATTAGGCTTTTAGGTAGTATTCCTTCGTTGTTTCTAAATTGCCAGAGATTGTTTATCAGCGCGACAGTCTTAGCTAAGTCTGTATTAATGATAGAATAGATACAAGACTTCTCATACTCCCTGTCATTTAACCTTTGGTCTTTTATGCTCTCTGTACTTTCCTGCCCTCTCTCCTTCAATCTATTGTCAAGTGTATCATCATGTGCGTCCAGGAAAATTGTGAGAAAAGACAGTCTCACGTTTGGTTTATTCAGTTGCGTTTCTTCGAGCTTCTGCACCGATTCCGGGGTAACTACCATTACGGGAACTCGACCGTTATTAACCAATTCATGGAAAGTCTTGTTGGCAATCCCATAATTATCGCCTCTGTACTTTGACTTGATAAGCAGGTCTCCTTGTCTGTCCAATTTCTCAAATTCCTCTTCGCTCAAATAAAGATACGCGCCTGCCTCATCGTCTTCGCGTTGTTTTCGTGTAGTCAATGCTTGAACTAGTGCAAACCCTTCACCTATTTCGATAAGTTTTCGGGCAACACTAGTTTTACCCGCACCACTCGTCCCAGTTAACACAACACCTTGGTAGGCCACTTCATACCTTCCTAAACAGGTATATTCTCTCTCGCTCTAGGGTAGCCCATTTTGCATTATGCGCTCGTCTTATGGTAGGTAGTATCCTCTCAAACTCGTCTTCCTTGATTAGGTCGAGATCCTCTAACTTCGACATAATCTTTTGGACTATTTGTCTGCGGTTCTTGCTGTTATCATTAGCAGCACTGAAAACCGGCATTACATAACAGGCATAACCACCCCTCTTTAACTTCTTAGCAATAGCTTCATTAGCATGTTGCATATCTTCAGAATAGAGAGCTAGGGCGTCTTTCCTTTGTCTTCTACTTCTAGCTCCAATCTCTAGACGCCAATCGTTAGCCATGTCAAACCCTGTGAAGTAATAAGATAGCCTTTGGGAGTTTACGTAGTCTGTCATGTTTGGATAGGGTGGAGAAGTTACCATCAAATCTACGGAGCTTTCTCGGATTTCCTTACACCCTCGTACATCATTGTGAAATATCGTTTGCTGTTGTGAAAGGTCCCTATAGAGTTCATCATAACCAGGCTTGGTGTATTTCAGATACTCGCATATATCATTGAGTAGTCTATTTATATGCCTATTAAATAACGTGAGCGCTTCTTTGTCCTTGATCTTGTCTTCCTTGGGTAATACGTTATCGGCTATGCATCCCCATCCCCTGTCTTGACTGCTCACAGACTGCAAAATGGCTGATATCGATATCCTCATGGCTGCTCTTACCATCTCATCCCTACAACGAGCCTGTTCAGCAAAGAGAAAGGCGAGCTGATTTAATGTTTTCAAAGAATACCAAGGGCGCAACTTGCCAATGGATATTCGGCTATCCTCACTTGAAGTATAATCCGAATCGGGTTTGTAAGAGGTAACAATCATCTGAACCCTTTCTTTAATCTCATTTAGATCTATCCTCGGGTCAAATAGTCGGAATAAAGCTCGCATAAACTCAACACTCACCTTACAGATTTCCGTAGCAAGCGGTTTCCGATTCAGCAGAAGTGCTTGGAAATAGGTTGTCCCTATTCCAGCGAAGGGATCATATACTACAGCATTTGGCAGAGATAATACCTCTATTAGGGTAAATGGTATTTCTGGAACAAATGTAGCCGGACACCAGTGGTGTGCACTGCACTTGAAAGGGCGCATTTCTTCAGGGGAGAAGGCACTTCTTTGGTAGAAATTCCAGTTTACGTTCTTAAGTATAGCCTTCGAACTCTGCGAGTCTTTTGTGAGTGCACTTGCCCCAATGTTACTGGCCTTCTGTAGCCTCACCATAGAGCTTGACCTCCTTAAGTTCCCTGTCACCCAAAGCATCGCTTAGTACAGCCATGATTTCCTGACGCACATTACTGATGGTACTCTCAGGAATATTGCTTATATCGTACATATTTAATCCTGCATTCTTGAAAAATGTCCCGATAAGAAGTTGGTTAGAACGATTGCCTATACTGACGGCCTTCCCATCGTCCCTCCGGATTTGGACCTGCCTTTCTGTCTTATTTATATCAACGATTATGTGTAAAGCTATCATAGCAGATTTGAAGCGAGAAGGGAATTTAGATCGTATCGCGGAGCTTAGTTTCTCTTCCAGTGTAAGTCGTTGCCCTCTGTCGAGGAGTACTCGTTGAATTTTGGTATTTTGAGTTGAAAAAATCCCTATAGAACCGTATAGGTCACCCCGCATAAGGCGAGAAACAATAGAAGACGTCTCTGATGATACCCTAGACAATTGCTGAAAAAGCTCAAAATCAACATCATGCCAATTGAAGGCATGGGCCTCCTTAGACTTTGCGATTTCAATTGCCTCCGTAAGCATACATTTGGCAGAGAACTCCTCAGGATTCAATAGTAGGAATTGGTAAAGTCTCTTTCGCACCCTATGCCAATCCTCAACAAGAGAAATACTCTCAGTTTTCAAGACCAATTCGCCATCCTCTGTCCAGAGTGACTTTGCAAGTCTCAGTGGAGTTTCGGCAGATCTCACTATGCCAATGTGGTAGGCAAGTCGAAATACGTTATCAATATTGTCCAGATCCATCGTGGAGTTCATAAGTGGCCCAAAGCGCCCCTTACCAGCGATGATTTCGCCTATGGCTTTCAAATCTTCCATAGGTATCTTTGTGGATATGCTCCTCGGCATCCCAAAGAATATGGGTTCCAGCGTAATAGACTTATATAAATAGGGACCACCCGCCTGGCCTAAAACTACATGTGAGAAAGCTTCCTCATGATCGAACCCAGCTTGTGACTCAATGTATTCAACAGAATGGCCAAAAGCCGCGCTTGCTATATCATGTAAGAGCGCAGCCAGTAAGAAGTGTTGTCGCTCCTGCAGGCTAACTGGATTCAGTAACGGCCATGACTCGAGGCATTCTTGGGCTAGCTTACACGTTCCAACTGCATGCTCATACCGGTTTACATTTGCCCCACCAGTCAAGCAGAATGAGTTAATATTGCATAGCCGAACTTCTCGAAGTCGCTGTAGCTCTGCGCTTGGAATGACATCCCAGACGAACTCCGGTAGATAGCAGATGCCGTAGAGAGGGTCATATATGTATGTTTTCCTTGAAAACCTAGTCACGACTGTCTCCAACAAGGCTTTCTGCGCAAATAATACCTGAGCAAAAAGCTTGTGCTATTCCTCTGAACTGTCCTACGCAATCGCCGACAATATATAACCCCGGACGAATCGAGAAATCAGCTTTGACCGGGAACGAGATCCCAGCATAGTCTACTTCAGGAGCAAAAACCTTCACTTGTTCCCACTGTTGCGGGGGTAGAAGCCTCTGAGCAAAATACGTTACTGCTTCTCTGACCTCAGTCGAGACGGGCTCTGGAAGACTACCGTTTACATCACCCCACACACAGAACGAATCCGAATTCTGCTTAGACATATTAGTCTTGGCCACCATCGCAGTACGGTTCAAGTATTCTGTTAACCTCTGGCACACCAGCTTGCCACTCCGCTGCTGAATGGATCTTCCTCTTATGTCCTCAAACAAGTTCTTGTTTCTGTCAGAAGGCTCATATCTTCTGACGATTCCCAGATTGGTGAGTCCACTGCTGTTCCTGAGAGAAAGATGCCCTTCGGTAAAAAACACGCCATCAATAACGTACGGTGCTATGTTACCATCCTTACAAACGCAAAATGTCCTTGCGTTTTTGAATAAAAGCTTCAAATCTCCGTGATACCAAGCTGCCGGCGGAAGCAAATGTGTGGGGAACTCTAATCGTACTCCAACGTCAATTTGGCCTGCTTTCCCCCCTAGGCCCAGCAGAGCGTTCATCCGCTCGAGTACGCTTTTCCCAGATCGGCCAAGTCCAAGGATAAGATATTCCGTGTCAATTATGAACTCTGTACCATCTTGCTTGACTCTCAGCCTAAAGCCGTGTTTCCTTTGGTCAACATCCATCAACTTCGTGTTCAGCAACACCGATACACGGGCAGACTGCAACTGCGAATGAACCTTCTCATATGCCTTTCTTAGTTGTTCATGGTCAAATTGGTAAACATCAAAGTATTTATACACAAATCCCATTTTCCCGAATAGCTCTCTCGCCATGTCAATCTTAGCCTGTTCTATGTCGGGCTTTTCTAAGGGTACAAAGGCGTGCAGCATGCTGATCACTTCTTTCACTTTTCCGCTAGCTTTACTGTCGTCGCCCAAAATAGCTGCAAGTCCACTCCCGGCTGGAAAAGCACTTATTTTGCCACCACTTAGGAGCGAGGAACCACCAAATCCACAGATAATCTGACAGGGTGTCTCTCGTTTGCACACGCCGCCTAAAAGAACAGAACAAGTTCTATTACTAGAGGATCCACCCTGATCCAAGCAGACTAACTCAGGTGCCACCCCCAATTTTGCTAGGGTCAGAGCCGCACCTAAGCCAGACGGTCCAAGTCCGACTACACAGGCCCGGTATCTGCTGGAATTTGTCATCCTTGCTTACCTTTTCGGCTTGAGTAGCTTAGTATATTATATTTTTATTATAGCCTAGAACTCTTCATCCATGAAACACCTAATGGATTCCACTCTAAGTCAATTTGTGTTTGCTTTACCGGATTTTGCAATAGTAATAACCGGGTAGATAGCAATTGCTGAATAGTCTAACAGGTTGTGCAGTTTTCCAGTCGTTTTTAAGTGCTAAGGGATAAATTCAATTCCGCTCAAGTAAAGCTGCCTACGTTTAATTCCAGAGCGCAAAAGATAACCCATCGTTTCGGCACATGCAGACCAAATAGACCCAAGGTTCACCACCGTTGTCGCAACTGGTCTTGTTCATTGAAGCAATCGGCTTGCCACTTACCAAAGGCGCGACATAGCTCATCCGCGGCTTTCCGTAAAACCTTGTTAGGGCGTAGGGCCAGATCTACGGCGCTACTCTCAATGCTAAACTTGATTTCTCGTTCTAAAAGTGCGGACCATCGGTGTGATGAACCGCCATAAGGCAATATGAACGGACCGTAACTTCCTACTGGAACTGCGGGGTATGCCTTTGCTTCCGCAGTTTGTAACACTGCAAATATAGTCACCGGGCCATCATAACCGATATGCTGATACAACTGCCCAGCAACCTCGAGCCACCGTTGCCATATATGGAACTCACGCACATAAGCTATTATGAATCCTTTGCTTTTGTCATCTACCTCTCCAGAAGTGTACTGATGTGTGATTACCGCACCATTGCGGTGCATCTCCACAATTTCTTGGTCATTGTCACATCCTCCCTCCATCCGTACTCCGTACATCGAGGGGAGCCACATACTGACCCCTCGGAGGCCTTGCAGCCACGCTTGCATGGCCGGTTCATGAAACACAATCCGATTGGGAATAAATAGGTGCGGAACGACCATGAGCGTTGTGACTGGCCTATTTAGCGGAAAGGCCTGCAGGTTGTGCCACGCGTCTTTCGACTCCATGAACTGCTCCGCGGCGCTTCGGAGTTCAATGCGACGCCGGTACCGTTCCTCAACGTCACGTTCGGTCATGATGATCGCCCTAAATTCACCACGCCTGTAATAACGGTGGTCTTGATAGGCAGACACCATGTGAGGGCCGACCCAGCTCTCAGGCGTCCACACCAGATAGCATACCTTGCCAGGATACTCAGAGAGTGGAACTGGGCAAATCTTATAGTCTGGAAGAGGCGGCAAGATAGCTGAGCTGTACACGTTCTCCAAGTCTTGTTCAAGGCTAGGCACCGGCTCGATACCATATGGCCGACAGGGGACCGGCCCTTTCTCAGTGTTCTGGGACTCTGGGATGCCATAAAGCAATACCCCCCCAAGCTCATTGGCGAAGGAGGTAATGTCCTTCGCCCATTCCCGCTTATTTTTGCCAGGTGAGGCCTTGTAATCTAGCCGCCGATTCTCAGGATGCGACGCGTCAACCAGACTCCTAATCCATGCATCGAGCTGAGTGGGGGTATAACGTTCTGGGTGTCCTATGAGCATAAAGCCTCCTACTGCCCGAATTCCAGGGACACCATACCAATTAGGCCTACTATAAATTAGGTATTATGTCCCCAGAATACCTGGCTCCTGAGCATAAGACGCTCATAATATGTACAGGCTGGAGCACATCAGGTATAATTATAATAAAGATGTAACACCAAGACAAGGAGGCTAAATATCATGACCATTCCAGTTTTTCAACAAATAATGCTTCCTTTGCTTCAACTCTTACAAGATAAACAAGAGCATTCGCTGCGGCAAGTTATTGATTCATTAACTAACCAATTCAACCTCACTGAAGAAGAGCAACATGAACTCTTGCCAAGTGGGAAGCAGGCAATCTTTGATAATCGGGTTGGGTGGGCTCGGACACATCTGAACAAAGCAGGCTTGCTTGAGTCGACACGACGAGGGTTCTTCTGCATAACTGATAGAGGATTGCAGGTATTAAAGCAGCAACCAACGAAGATTGATGTGAAATTCCTTAACCAGTTCGAGGAGTTCAGGGAATTTCGAGCCATTAGGCGGGAAAAACCAACGGAATTGGATGTGGAGGAGCCAGAAACAACACCTGAAGAAGCGCTGGCGAATGCCTACCAAGATCTGAAAAATAATCTTGCTAGTGAACTTCTTCAGCAGCTTAAAGCAAGTTCTCCCAGGCAGTTTGAGAATATAGTCATAGACCTTCTGGTTGCGATGGGATACGGGGGAAGTCGCAAAGAAGCTGCCAAAGCGATAGGGAGAAGTGGCGATGAAGGGATTGACGGCATTATCAATGAAGATCGATTGGGCCTGGATGTTATTTACGTACAGGCTAAGAAATGGGAGGGCACCGTCGGGCGACCAGAAATTCAAAAATTTGCCGGCGCTTTACAGGGGCAACATGCAAAGAAAGGCATCTTCATAACCACTTCGAACTTCTCAAAAGAAGCTGCCGATTTTGCATCTCGGGTGGATAATAAGATTATTCTGATTGACGGCGATACCCTAGTACAACACATGATCGATCACAATATCGGTGTGACCCCGTTTGTTAATTACGAAGTCAAGAAAATAGATTTGGATTATTTCACTGGGGAATAGTTGCTACCGAATTCCAGGGACACCATACCAATTAGGCCTACTACAAATCAGGTATTATGTCCCCAGGATGCCCTACGGCATTTTAGTGTTGCACAGGGTAGCGCAGTGTTCAGCGGCCGAGAGTGGGAGAGCGCCGTCATTATCGTCTGTCTACTCATCGGACTCGCCCGTTATCGTCAGGCATGGCTCCTGGCTGTGGCGTCTGCTTTTTCTATGAACTTCTCTGCTGAAGCAATAACCGCTTTAGCTCCGGACTGAGAAAATTCAGCCTCGTAATCGGCAGCTTGACGGAGGTTCATGGCATTGAGGAAGTCCCGAACTAACTGAGCGTCCATTTTGCCTTCGTCTACGAATAGCGCCCTCAAAGCTACAGCCAGGCAGTAGTGGCTCTTTTCACGGTAGCCCTGGGAGTAGACAAGCGCTCTGGCAGCATGAAACATCGCATAATAGCCTTGAATAGTTGACCACTTGTAACGCTCATTTTCATAACCTGCTTTTGCATCCGACAGGTCACTTCTGGCGACTGAGAGCTCCTTCTTAACCAGTTTTTTGCCTCTGGCAAAGGACACAATCTTCTTGCTTTCGAGGCACTGTTTAAACTCTTGATTCACTTCTAGCCCTTTCCCATAATACTATGCCACGCTCAACTTCTTCCATGAAAGTCTGCTCTGACTCCCCTCCCTCCAATAGCTCGACAGGCGTTCTAATCACTGACTGAATATTAATATTCTCAAATCCCCTGGGGAATGCGAAATTACTGACAACATTTGACACGTCCTTTTTGTTGTTAGATACGACGAATAAATCTAAATCACTCTCCGAATTATCCGTCCCAAGAGCACAACTACCGTACAATATTATGCGGCTTGACATCTTCTTTAGTTCTTCTACTAGCGGTTCAACCAGCATGAGATTTACCATTTTCTTGAACTCCGTAAGGGCGGCAGTCGAGGAATCAATAGAATAGAAATACATTTTCCCCTCTCGTCGGCGCTTAATTGCACCAGCAGAATATAAGTCTTTGACGGCACGGTGTGCCGAGCCATAACCTATGCCAAGCTTGCGGGCGATTTCTCTTTCATAGAATTCCCTATCCGCGAACTTGGCAAGAAAGCTAAGGACTCTTTGGTTAACCGTAACAATAATATGTGTGCTCAACACCAGGCAATCGCTCCAATCAAGGAGTATATACTCATTATAGGGAGTGATCGTAGGGAAGTCAAGAGCTAGTACACGATTATAGCAATGGCCTAACTATTGCATTCTGGCGGCTTGTTCAGCCCGGAAGCACTTGCTTTGTGCCGATAACATCTATTGTAGTTCCGGAGTTGTCATGAGAATGCTCAACTAGCCAGAGGACACTCTGAGCATCTGCCCTCACGACAGTAGTTCCTGAAGATGTGAATTAAGCCTTGCTGATGACAGGCAGTCAAATCAAAGGGTTCTTCGAAGCCAAGCTGCTTCTTCATATGCCGTGTTATGCAATTCTCAGCCAATTTGGGATAATTACGGTAAAGCTCTATAGCGTTCTCTGTCAGCTTCGCCTCATTAGCTAGTTTCCCCCAGGAGAAAGCAAAGGGCAATATAACGTTTACTGCAATTTCACCTGCTTTGCTATTTCCCAAAAGAGCCGATATTTTTGTTTTACTTCTGACATCAAAATCGAAATGGTCCCGCCAGTAGCCATCGCCAGCCACGGTTAAACCGTTCTCCAACGCATGGTGCCCCTTGGGCATAGGTGCTTCCTTCACTAGCTGCAATATCCCTGCTAACAGTTTTTTTTCGCAGTAACGCTCAAGAAGGTAGCTCTGGGCGACAATGCGTCGCACCGGAGAATTGTTGGGGTATATGTGCGAGAGGTTCCAGTCACCTTCCTTCATGGTTTTAACTTTTTTACCCGCCGACTGCCATATTTGCTCCAATTCCTGGACTTCTTTTTCCCTGGCAAACTTTCCTTGCCATCTTTGAGAGGGTAATAACCCGGCTGTGCCTAACAACAAAGCTTGCTTTAGAGCCAATCCCTCTCTGGATTCGATGCAATTGAGGGGCATTCTGTCAGCAAGGTCTTCAAAGGGCTTTGTGTTTTTAGCATAACCCAGAGCCCTCATTATGCCTCGGAAAAGCACCTGCCCTGCCTCCTCCTTCTGAGCGAAGCGAAGAATCTCGGCTTGAAAATGCATCGCCTTCTGCTTAAACCTTTCTTCACCGGCAGTGTTCAATAGCTTTCCTAAAGTTTGCCTATTCACGTGGTCCAGTATCTGGAAGCAAGGGAGCTGGTAGGGCAGTAAGTAGGCTTGGTGCCGCAATGCCTTCGCCAGACATAGCATAGGGACTGGCTTGCCGCTTTGTAGTAAGGTAGCTGAATTACAATCATGCCACATCACAACATGAAGGATGACATTATTATATTCAGCATCAGTATGATGCTCATGGCTATACCAATCGCTGGATTTAACGTGAACCTCTACATCCCCTTTCGTCAAATGAGATTTATTTACAATAACTGCGTCTCGAAAATCGGGGCCGTTATCACCATTAGTCCTTCCAGGATAGATTACACTGAATAGCTCGTCTTCCGAGGAGGGCAGATCCCTTCCCACCACTTGTTGCCATATTAGAGCTGCTTGCTTTTCCGGGAATTTTATCCGATTACGTGTAATCATGGCACAAAAAAATTACTTGTCACTTTATATCAATTGTTTAAACATTAGAGCATTGCTCACAATATTTCCTCTTGCCCTTGGAAAAACCGCAGCAGCCGACCTTAATTTGATTCATCGTGCTTCTCTTCGGCTCTGTAAATAAAACCACTACGCTCAGCAACTATGCTGAGCAAGGTAGCCGATGCCCCGCGAGGTCGATACATCCCCTTTTCCCATTCACTGATTGTTTGCTGCCGCGTGCCTAATTCCTCGGCTAGCTTCACTTGAGTTAAGTTCAGGTGTTGCCTCAGTGCCTTGACCTCTTCTTTACTCCATTGTCTTTTTTTCTTTTTTCTTCGCTCCATCTCTCAAAAATTATACACGGTTTAGTGTAATAATTCAAGAAAAATTGCCGAATTTTAGTAAAAACCTCTTGCATTTTTGGGTTTTCTTGATATAATAGAAAGTTAGCAATCTCAAGGGTAGAGTGCTAAAATAAATCCAGGAAAGGAGGGAACATGGCTAAAATTGAACCTTTGGGAGACAGGGTAGTGATAAAACCCACAGCCAAGGAAGATGTAAGCAAAGGAGGGATAGTTTTACCAGATACAGCCCAAGAGAAGCCCCAGGAGGGGAAAATTATTGCTGTCGGTCCAGGCAGGTTGACTGAAGAGGGCACACGTATAGCCATGGAGGTAAAGAAGGGAGACAAGGTCATCTATTCCAAATACGCTGGCACCGAGTTTAAGATAGATGATGAAGAGCTGGTTATCATGCGTGAGGGCGATATTCTGGCCAAGAAGAGTTAAGAAAAGGAGGTAAGCGAATGGCAAAACAAATTATTTTCGGCGAGGAAGCAAGGAAAGCCTTGAAGAACGGCGTAGATACCCTGACTGATGCTATAAGGGTGACTCTGGGACCACGCGGGCGGCCTGTAGCATTGGATAAGAAATGGGGCGCTCCTGCGGTTCTCAACGACGGCGTTTCTATAGCCAAAGAAATAGACTTACCTGACCCCTTTGAGAATATGGGGGTGCAGCTAGTAAAGCAGGCAGCCACCAAAACTAACGACCAGTGTGGCGATGGCACCAGTACATCCACTATTATAGCCCAGGCTATTATTAGTGAGGGCTTCAAGAACATCGCTGCTGGAGCTGATTCCATGGCTTTAAAGCGTGGGATTGATAAAGGGGTAGAGGCTTTAGTTGATGAGCTCAAGAAAATGTCTATACCGGTGGCTGGTAAAGAGCAGGTAGCTCAGGTAGCCGCTATATCAGCTATTGACCAGGAAATTGG
>Ga0209979_1001563_pt1 | contig 24663 bp, 23 predicted proteins | sample AnhtaG_FD_183114 | JGI IMG/M metagenome (GOLD analysis project Ga0209979, IMG submission 183114) | Deep subsurface microbial communities from Anholt, Denmark to uncover new lineages of life (NeLLi) - Anholt_01485 metaG (SPAdes) (version 2) | ecosystem: Environmental > Aquatic > Marine > Oceanic...
ATGCCCGTCTGAAACAAAAATATTACCAACACCGAGGATTGGTTAAACAACATCGTCATCCGTATTTCACATGGTATCTACATCTTTGTCCTCGTTAAAAAACCAATACCTTTTGAGCATTATGCCCATTCTGAGCGAAGCGAAGAATCTAACAGTTTCAATAAGTTAGAAAATCGAGATTCTTCGGCTAACGCCTCAGAATGACATTATGACACAGCCAGATTGTGGAGAGGGGGATTCAGGGGGAGAGGTCACTCGTATGTGGTTAGAGAAGATCCAACCTTTTTTGCCTCTATATGTTTCCACCCGATAATTGCCCGGCTGGCCAGTAGAATATTCTAAAGTCTTCCCCTTTTCTTCTTTGACAATGTCTCCATTACATAGAAGCCTGATCTTACATTTTCGTGGAGTGCGAACGAAAAAAGAAATCTTTTCTGAGGAAGAGATACTATCACCCACACCGGCAAGTTGATTTTTGCTTTCTGCATAGAATAAAAATCCTCTGGCATCACCCCGGCGATAATTGGAGATAAACAGATGACATCCTCTTACCGCATCAATCACCTGTCTTTTGGCGATCTGGTTATCCGAAGATAAGGGTTCTTTTGTGATCAGATGCAGTCTAAGGGATTGGAATTGAACTTTGTAAGGGAAGATCACAAACGTGAAGGGACCAATTTTATAAGGGTAAGCATGCACATCCACTCCGCTGATCCCGCACACCTTTCTTTGTTTATTCAACTCATCCCATATTTTTAGAGTCTTGGGGGTGGGGCTGGTCAGGAATCTGCGGGGAGAAAGAAACATCTTGAGTTGATTGAGTCGGTTTATCCCCTCCATCCATTCGGACATCTGATTCCAGATTTCTATTCCATCGAATCCTTCTGCATCCCAGGCGGTCCAGGGATAAGGTGGAAATTGAGGTAGGTCTCTTGTCTCATCCGGATGTGCGATTATTCCCAATCCACCCATCTGATTTACCCCTTTTACATACTCCTTTGCGGTAAGTTCCCCCGGCAAAATCTCATTTACATCGAATGCTAAAAAGTGATTTATGTTGTTCTGGTCATGTATCTCATAGCCGATGAGAACAAAAGTGTTTGCGTGCCATCCCTCCAGTCCCAGATGAAAAGAATTTAAAGTCATGTGATCGGCGAACAGAAGAAAGTCCAGACCCAGTTTCTGCCCGATCTTTATTACCTCCGGAACAGATTCGCTTCCATCCGAATCGGTGGAATGAATATGGGCAACCCCCACATATTCGTGCCAGTTCCATGTATTCCGTGGATGTGGCAAAGCTCCTCCTTCAACCGAAGGTGGTCTATGTCTTATACACCAAAACTTTTTTCTCGAACCGATCCGGAACCTTGAGCAATATGATAAGACCTACCACCATCATTAAAATCAAAATTCCCACGGCAAAGCGATATTGAATGGTCAAAATGACCTGATGGGAGAAAGCCAAACCAAAGCCCTTCAAAAGTGATACCATATTTTGAACTACCCAATTGTCGGCTTTAAAGTAAAGAACCGCCGCCCCCCAGAGCAGTGGTCCTATTACCGCGGCGACTTTTCCGGATAAGGCATACAGACCAAAAAATTGGCCCAAGGTCTCCTTGGGAACCAGCTCGGTCAAAAGAGGACGAGACGCGGTCCAGGTTGATCCAAGACAGATGCCTATCAAGGGACCCATGATCCAGAAAACGGTTCTGTTAGCTGTGAACATAATCACCAATAAACATAATATCCACCCCAGAACAACAAATACCAAAGTTTTTTTGGGTCCGATCAAATCGGTAACATAGCCGCACAAAAACGAGCCAATTACCGCAAAGGTGGTGGCCACGATGAAAAACCAAATCTTTACCGAATCCGGAAAGCCCATCACCACCTGAGCATAGACCGCCATGAAGATAGTTATGGTGGCAATAGCATCCGAAAAAAAATAATACGCCAGAAGAAACCTTAAGACCCCGGGGAATTTTTTGGTGTTGGATATCCCCTCCCATACTCGCCTGAAAGCTTCCTTTATCCTGATTTTCTCCCGAATTTGTATTCCATTTTCTTTAACCCATAAAAATATGGGCAGACTGAACAGAAGAAAAAACAGTGCGGTGGGGATAAATGCATTCTGTCTTCCACCCTGGGTAAAAGGGAGTTGTAAGCTAAAGATGTGACCATCCACGAAAGGCTTGACCAGAAGCAAACCTGAAATGGCACCAACGTATCCCAGTGCCACTCCCCAGCCAGAGACTTTGCCGATGCTCTTGGGGGTGCTTACCTCAGGAAGAAGGGCATTGTAAAAGGTCAATCCTCCTTCATAACAATAATTGGCTATGGCAAACAAGATCAAAGCTAAGATAACTTTGGTGGCAACATCTGTCACCGCACTGCTGGTTATTCCCAAAAGAAGGGTTGTTAGAATACATCCCGAAGTTAAAATAAAAAGAAAGGGCAATCTTTTTCCTTTCGCATCGGAGATCGCACCCAAAGCCGGCATGGTTATAGCCACCAGAAGCATGGAGGCGGCATAACTGATGCTGTAATATATATCCTCCATCTTGTTGTCCACCACCACCCACTGAGCGAAATACATGGTAACTATGTTCATGGAGAAGATAGTGTTGGCAAAATCATAGATCGCCCAGCCAGCGATAGCTTTTTTATTTTCAGTTGATAGATTGTTCATTGACCTATGATGTAGAGAAAGCGTAGCCCTTCTTTTACCTCTCCCCCCTTTGTCCCCCTCTCCATTTTATGGAGAGGGGGAGATAGGGGGTGAGGTCTAGAATTCAATCTCATCTTGTAGCAATCCACAAGCCCAGCCCGATGCCCAGAATATCTGCAATCAAATCTTTATAGCTGAAACTTCCCCGAGGAGTTTTCTTATCGTAAAACTCTTTTCCCAATCCTGCGCTGAAAGTCAAGGCAGCGGAAAAATATATTGATGACTCTTGGTGATTGTGGTAAAAATCACGGAAGACGCTGTAGGAGACCCCGGATAGAAAAGCGCTAACTCCTAAGTGTTCCGCTTTGTCCCATCCTATCCATTTATCGGGAATTTTGAGCGTATCCAATTGCCAAGGATTATCAGAGAAGGAGACTTCATGAGCTGGATCAGCCCAGGAGGATTGAACCAAAAAGGACAACCATAGAAAAAGCAAAACAACCTTCTTGAGTGGGAAGTTGATCTTTTTCATTACATCTTTTGAGTCTCTTAACAAACCTTAACTTCCATTCTTACCCATCTTCACCCTTTTGGCAACTCATAAGGACCTTGGACTTCTTGAGTGTCAATAAATTTTTCAAGGCTTTTTTAGTTTCATTTTATCCCCAGATACTTTTTCGTTTCCTTCAGTAATTCTTCGGCTCTTTTAATGCTGACTTCGCTTTCTTCTTTGTTCAAGGGAGCCGTCTCATAATCGCCCTTACGCCTTAGATCAAAGGCTTCTCTTAAATAGATGTGCAATCTTTCAGGCATGATTTTTGTCTTGACGAATTCTTTCCCAAAATGGGAGATAACAGCAGAGTGTTTTGAGAAGCTTAGGTCTTCGCTGAAAAGTAAAGCCTCTGCACAGTAAAACATAACATAGTAAGCTCTTGAGACGGAAAAATCGTAGTATTCCCCTTCAAATAGAAGTATGGCAGCTTTTAAGCTTTGCTCCGCTTTCTTTACTAGATCTTTTATCGCCACTTCTTTGTTCATATTTTTGTCCCCTCTCTTCTTACATTCATTAAAAAAGGCGTCTCCCATGTTTTGTAGGCATCATAGATATAATCAAAACAACTGATAACGATGTCGTGTTTCAAACTAAGGCCAGAGGCTTTCAATGAAATTTTATCTTTTTCTTCTCTTGTAAGTTTCTCCTTCACCACAAGCAAAACATCTATATCCGAGCCAAATTCGTAGTCCCCCCTTGCGTAGGAGCCAAAAAGAATAAGTTCAACAAATTTGTCCCTTAGTATGTTCTTTATTTCCTTCTTGAACCCTCCAAGTATTTTTTTTACCTCAGCTTGGTTTAAAGTCTCAAACTCCTCCATTTTTCAACCCTTTCATTATTATAAGGAAGCAAAGCTTCAGACGATTGTATTCTATTTCCTTCTTACTATTCAGATTTCTCGGGTGGGGTCAAATGATCTACAACTATCCAACAAAAAGGTGGCTTTACCCTTCAGGGTAGGAGGCGCAATCGCAGGCTAACTTGTCCTGAAGGATGCAGTCCGAAGGAAGCCTGCGGCTACCGAATAAACAAAAGAACCACACCTATAACCCTAATTCTTCATCGATGCTTTGCATCCCCTCCAGAGCAAGTTTTATAAACTCGTCTAACGATAGTCCGATCATTTCGCAGGTTTTGATATCTTCTCTGTTTGCCCCTGCGGCAAATCTTTTTTCCTTGAATCTGTTTAAGACGAACTCAACGGTGACGTTCTTTAGCTTTTTGGTAGGATGCATCAGGGCGGCGGCAACTATCAAACCGCTCAACGGATCTGCGGCAAAAAGGGTCCAGTCCATCTTGGATTTTGGCTCCACCTTCCGGGGATGACATTTTATGGCATAAAGTATTCTCTCATCCAGGCTATAATCTTTTAGCCATTCGCAGGTCAAAAGGGAATGACGATCGAAATCGTTCACCGTCTCATCATAGTCCAGATCGTGCAAAAGACCGGTTAGTCCCCACATCTGGACGTCCTCGTCAAAATGCTCAGCCACCCTTTTCATGATCGCCTCCACCGCCAGCATGTGCTTGACCAGATTTTTCCCCTCAACCTTCGATTTTACCAAACCCAAAGCTTCTTCTCTTTTCATCCTTCACCTCCTTTATCTAAATTAGTCCAGATAACTGTTTGGAGTGTTCACCTTTAGGTGAACCAGACTGAAGCATTTCGTCTCCTGAGGACTCTCTGGTCAAGCTAAAGCTTGACACTCCCAAAGAAATGTTAGTCAAAAAACTCCCAGTAAAATCCCCACCAGAAACTTCTTTCTGGCATGTGGTAATCACGTGTCAGCCGATAAACCTGACCAGTGATATTACGAACCATATAATAGAAATGAAAATCCAAAAACCGTATGGTTATCTTCCCGTTCAAAATGGCCACACCCGGCTCTTTGTCCTGCTCATATTCATCCATAAATCGGTCGGATAGGATATTTGTCTCCAATCTCAGTTTTAATCCGATCTCCCTTTTCAAAAACTCGTTCTCAAATTGAATGTAGCCGAAAAGAGAATGCTCTGGAGATTGGGGTAGTTGGGTTTTTCTGTTTAAATCTTTGCTCTGTTTGAAGCTATACGAGATGTGTGATCTTATGTGATCGAAAAACTCAAATCCCAAATTAATATTTGCTCCCCAGATTTTCGCCTCGGTATTGACCGGTTCAAAGTGTCCATAATAGATGGAAGTGTCCACGTTTGACCAGAAGATAAAATCATCTATATCGCAGTTGAAGACATATCCACTTATTTTGTAATTCTTTTTTTGAACATTTGCTCCAAAATCAACTGTGAAATATTTTTGCAATCTTAGACTCTCACTTCCCTCCTCCATGTAGTCTGCCATAGTATCTTTGAAGCTCACAGAAAAAGGTAGCCAATATCGGTCCATAAGAGTTGGATAACCGACAGATCTTCCCAAAGTGGAAAACAGGTTAACGTCCTTTGTGACTTGATATGACATCCCTCCGCATGCAGAAACACCAGTTTCCAATCCCTCCTCCTTTTCCACCCTAGAAAACAGAAGTAGCGAAAGGTTTGGACGCATTTGGATCATATCCGCAACCGAAAGATAGCCATCGTAAACTGCCCGTTTTGTCGTCAGCGCCTCCAGGCTTTTTCTTTCCCCATAGCCTTCAATTTTCATGTGGTGCCTGTCGTTCAACCTCAAAGTCTGAGTTGCGGTCAGACCAAACATCTCTTCGATCTTTTTGCTTTCGAAGTCATATGATCTGCTCTTGACTTCTTGATTTTGCTTGTCATAATGAAAATCCAGATTCAATGTCGAATTCTTATTTTTCTGCACAAAAAGAGAGCTAACCACTCCCCAATTATTCACCTTCTTTCTGGTATCTTGGAAACTTGCGTCCGGAAAAGGAGGCAGTCCCATTTCGGTTTTGTACTGATAGGCCGAAAGTCTGAGATCCATTCGCCTCTTCAACTTAAAGGTGGTGTTGCCGGAAAAGGACATACCATCATAATCAGCGTTGGTCAAATAACCGTCTGACTTCTTAAACTCGGTGGTAAGATAGAACTTTCCCCGGGAGGTGAGAGCTCTTCCCAACTCCACCTGGGTTCTACGAAATCCATAGGGACCTCTATTGGCGGTTACTCTGGAGTATGGTTCAACTCCATCGAAATCTTTGGTAATGACATTTATTCCCAAAATCCCTGCACCTTTTCCCCATAAGTTAGCCAATCCCGCAGGCAAAAATTCCACGCTTGAAATATTGGACAAAAGGATTGAATTCAAATCCATATTCCCGCTTTGAGGAAAGTAGAGGTCTTGCTGTTGAAACGTATGCCCATCTATGGAGATGTTAACTCCTCTTAAATTTCCGCCAAAAGAGCCTATCTCCGGCCCTCCAGTTGGACCTATCTTCACGACGTCTATCAGACTTCTCATGTCGAGAATCTCGCCGAAGCTTTCCCCAATGGAATTGTCGATCTCCTCAAAAGTGATTTCATTCAACAAAGAAAAACGGCGGACGAGTTCATCTCTGAACCCATCGCTTTTGAGAAATCCTCCTATGTGGACTACACAAACTGCTTCAGCGGTATCTCTCTTGACCACCGCATTCAGGGAATCTGAATCGGCGGTTAGAAGAGAGTCCTCCGGCTGGGAGAATCCCTTCGAAAACAGTAAAAGGAAGAGAAAGATAAATGAAAGTTTTTTTCTCAATCAGGTTTCCTTCGGAATAGATTTGTTTTCTCCAATTAATCTCTCCACCGCTTCCACCACCATCTCCGGGCCTATCAAATCCATGCAAAATCTGGACTTTTTGCTACATCTTTTTTCACCATGCAAACTGCAAGGGCTGCATTTGACATTGGCGCAAAGCACCATATTTTTAGAACCAACAGGAGAAAAACCCAATTTTGGATGGGTGGGACCAAATATCGCCACCACCGGCACCTGCAAGGCTGATGCTATGTGCATGGGACCTGAATCATTAGTGATAAGACAATCACACCTTCTGATCAGGCACATAAATCTTCCTAAAGGCAGGCCCACCGCGTTGATCACCTTTTCATTCGGCAAGTCTTGTTTTATCTTTTCAACTAACTTTTCGTCTCCGGCATCGCCCAGCAACATGATTTTGCAGTTATCTCTGTCAATCAAAGCCTGGCAGACTTGCTTGAATTTCCCTTCATCCCATCTTTTGGTCTCCCATCTTGCGCCCGGATGCACTCCCACCATAATATCATCCTTTTTCACCTTTTGTTCAAGCAGAAAATGATCTGAAAATTCCACATCATCCTGGCTCAGGAAAATCGAGGGATTCTTTTCGGATATGTTCATCTGCATCTTTTTTAAAACCCTCAGATAGGAATCCACCGTATGAATTGCTTTTATCTTTAAAAATTTGCAATGAACCATCAAGAATCGGGAAAGCCAGCGCTTGTTGTATTTTAGTTTGATTTTGGACTTTGTTAGATGACGAACAAAAAAACTGCGCAAATTAGCGTGAAGATCGACCAACAAATCAAAATCATAAGATCGCAACTGAAAGACCAGTCTCATAAATCCGGAAAAGCCTTTGTGTTTTTCCGTTGGATCCAATTCTATCAAAGAAAAAATTCGGGGATCATTTCTTAATATATCGCCATATTGAGCTTTGGTCAGAAAGAATATCCTGGATTGGGGAAATTTAGTTTTCAGCACTCCGATCACCGGAGTGGTGAGGATAACATCTCCTAAGGAGCTGAAACGAATTATCAAGATTTTCTCGATCTTTTTTGGCATCGGCTTATCGATTTTTCTATCCGGATGAAGAAGGCGGAACACAGCGTTGGAGTTCATTCTGCCCTTCGGTTATGCCTTGCACTAAATCCGCTTCCTTCGATATTGAGCGCGTAGGCCCAAGTGGGCCAGCTCATACCAAGCCGTAAAGGCTTGGCTACGTAAATCAAATAATGTTCTCAAGATCAATGAATTGCCAAATCTCACCACTGGATTACAAAATATGAGCTTATCTCCCACCAAAAACTCACCTTGAGAAAATCAGAAAGAAAAGCCCTACCGCAAAACAATAATACCCAAAGTACTGGAATTTTCCTTTTTTAATTACGTTTAAAAGAAATTTGATGGCTAAATATCCAATCACGAGGGCGGTAATTGCTCCGGTTAAGTACATCTTCAAATCCTGATCTGAGTTGGCGTGACTTAGCACCTCTTTTAATTCAAGCAAACATGCACCCAAAACAGCAGGCAAAGATAGGAGGAACGAAAACTCTGCTGACTTTGATCGTTCCACCCCTTTAAAAATTCCGGTGCTGATGGTGAGACCGGAACGAGAGATGCCGGGAAGCATGGCTAAAGCTTGTGCTAACCCCACCAGAAATGCATCACTAAAAGTTAGTTTTGCCCGTGTGGCCTTGAAGAATTGGGTCAGAAGCAAAACCGTGCCGGTAAACAACAACATCACGGCCACAAAGATGACCGACGAAAAACTTTTTTCCACATAATTTTTGAATAACAATCCGGCTACCCCGGCGGGGATAGATCCCGCTATGATCAGCCAGAACAAATTCCAATCCTCAGTCCCGGACGATGCAACTTTTCTCACAAAAATTGATTTGGCTCTAAGCCACACTGCTTTGAGCATCGACCATATAGTGCGTCTGAAAACGATCACCACGGAGAGAAAAGTCCCGAAATGAAGAAACACCTCAAAGCTTATATCATCAAATTTGACCCCAAGCAGGAATTCACCTAAAACCAGATGTCCGGAGCTGGATATGGGAAGAAATTCGGTCAAACCCTGAACGATTCCCAAAAGGACTGCTTCAAGCAGGCTCAAAGCCCCTCTCTTTAAGTTTGTGAGCTTGTCGAACTATTCAAAAAAAGCTTTGGTAATCCAAAGCTCGAATCGGTTTCCTCAACTAAAGTCGTTAAAACACATTATAATTTACTCCACCTACGAAACCCACGTTGTCATCTATTTCCAACTCGCCAACCAGATAGAGATCTGATGAGAGTTTTAGTTCTGCCCCTAATGCTAAAGCCACACCCATATCGTCACGAGGTCCCTTTTTCCAACCCGGGGGCGGGCTCCCTGATCCTTTAAAGCTCTGCCTTTCCCACCTCATGTTCAAACGACCGTAAGGGGTAACGCTCTTTGTTTCATCATATCTGATCTGATAAGAAGCAATGACATTTCCTCCCAAAGAGAAGAGGCTATAATCTGATACATTCAGATATTCCGTTCCTGCTCCAACGGAGACATCCAGCGGATCGCCGGTGCGTTGTTCCATGAACCAGTATTTAACATCGCCGCCTATGGTGAGACCAGCATTGCTTTCACCATATCCCGGGTCCAGATCGATCATCCCCATCTTGAAGCCCAGATCAAAGTATGTGGCTATTCCATAACGAAATTGTCCGAATAGGGAGAAGGCATCTTCATAAACGCCCAGATACGCCCCCAACAAGGCATCTCCTTTATGGACAGTTGGCGCCGGAGTGAGCTGTCCCAGAAATTGAGCCGAGGCAGAGGGAATTGAAAAAAGAACTACGAGTATAACAATTACAAAGATATTCCTCATGTCATCCTCCTATGTTATGATCAACACGGCAAAATTATAACATACGATCTTCCATTTGTCAACTTCTGCTTAATAAAGTTGTCCGCAGGATCCATCGGAACATTTTGAAAACCTCACCCCCTATCCCCCTCTCCATCCTTCGACAAGCTCAGGACGGTAAGCGAAGTCGAACCGTAAAATGGAGAGGGGATTCACCCTGAAGGGAACAAAGGGGGAGAGGTTCGGATCTTCACTATTTCAAAAAAGATGACTCACCATTTTCCGATACCCGTCTTACGGACTTAGGGACAACTTTGAACACATCTTCGTGAATTTTAAGGAAGGTTAAAGGTAAGCCCTGCCAGGAAGGTGGTATAGCGGGTGGGTTCGTTTTCTGTCTGAATGGAGGTGTATCTTACCTCAGCCAGAAGCTCAAGCGGAGAGGCAGGAAAAGATAAGACAAATCCTCCTACCCCGTGAAACCCTATTCTGTTCTGATCCTCAGGCACATATACAGAGTAAGTTTCATTGGAGATCCCGTAAACCAATCTGTGTATTCCCACGCCGGCTCCAACATATGGCTTCAGCACCGGAAAAGAGAACATATACTTGGCGGTGCCATTCAGGGATAGATCATTTATAGAGAAATCTGCTCTGACGAGATTCTTGCTGATGGGATCCTCCAAGACGATCTCTTTTTCCTTCCATGCATATTCCACCGATGCTTCCAGATGAATTATGCGCAAGGTCCCGATTTTAAGATGCACTCCCACCAGGGGCATCTTTTCGAGCCAGTCCTGATTTTTAGTGGGGATCAAATTCAAGTTATCATTCTTGTAATTCTGTATCATCCCGCCTTTTATTCCTATGCCTAATCCGGTTATGCTCCAAGCTTCAGAGCAAAAGAAAAGCAACGCAAAAAGCCACGAAATAAAGAAAGCTTTCTTCATCTTCTCTTCTCCTTTGTCGAGGTTGACGCCTTGTGAACTAATACAGACGCACGAAAATGCGTATGTATCTTCGATTTGTTACATTTGACTTGATTGCCCCTCACCTTTCCCCTCTCCCCACAGGGGAGAGGGATACGGAGACCCGCCTGGGAGGGAGAGGGGGCAGCTTCGTATCAGAATTTTCGTATGAATGTGCGTATGCACTCATACGAGCATACGCAAATGCGTTTGTATTAAATAATTTTCATTTCAATCCTATAAATCCGATCATTCTTCCCGCATTTTCTTTTTCCCGTCTGTATGAATAAAACAACTCCTCGTCACAAAAGGTGCACCTGCCGGTGACAAATATCTTATCCTCTTTTACTCCACAACTTACCAATTGTTTCAAATTGGCACGGATTAAATCGAGCGTAACTTTGCCATCCCTGGCCCGGTTTACGCATTTCTCATCGAACAGAATTGCCACCTCGTCTGAGACCTGATAACAACAGCTCCGGATGCAGGGACCGAACAATATGGTGAAGTCACCAGGCTCACAGCCAAGCTGATGCTTTGCCTCTTCTATGGTCTTTCGGGCAATTCCCAGGAGCGTTCCCCTCCAACCAGCATGGATCAGACCGATCACCTGTCTCTTTTCATCAACCAGAAAGATGGGCAAACAGTCAGCCACCCACACAGAGATAAAGATATCATTCCGATCGGTCAGAAGAGCATCCCCTTTGTATCTTCTTTTGAGTCTATCTTTTGAAAGTATGATCCCACATTCGTCCTGGTGCATCTGGGAGAGAGAGATGAGCATCCTCTTCTCTGAGGTGATTTTCTGGAATAAATTTTCTATTTCTTGTGTTTTAGCATCCGGAGGGAAATTTCGGTTTTTGATGACGAAACCATGAAGAATGAAGGGATAGGCATCCAGTGGGGGAAAGGATAGCCATCTGATACCACAAGCCAGATTGACCACGAAATCACTTGATCTCATCTTTTTGCGTTTCCTCTATCCTCTCCAATCCTTTAGATCTTTCCACCTGAACCACCCCTTTGACTTTTTTAATTTTTTTGATGGTCTTGTTGAGGTGGTTTATATTTTTTACCTCGATGATGAAGCTCCCGGTGGAGGCAGTCTCCCCTCCTTTTATCTCCGCCCCTCGAACGTTTGTATCAGTGTCTGATATAGCCTGGGTGACGTCTCTTAACATATTTTTTCGATCCTCCACCAGAACCTCCAACTTCACCAAAAAAGACTGATCCTTTCCCACATCCCACCTTACCTCCATCCTTCTTTCTTCCTCCATCAGCATCTGCAACGCATTGGGGCAATCAGAACGGTGAATGGAGACCCCACGTCCCCGGGTGACGAATCCCACGATCCCCTCTCCTGGCACAGGTTGACAGCAGGAAGCGAAGTGGAACATCATGTTCCTCATTCCTCCAATCCTGATCCCCTTGGCACCTCCTCTGGCTTTGTCCACGAATTTCCTGATGACCGAGGGCTTAGCTTCTTTCTCTTTTTCCGGTGGAGCAAGTGTGGAGAGGATATGTTTGATGGAGGCATTTCCATTTCCCAATGCAGAGAACATCGCCTCCGAGTTACAGAAATTTAGCCCCATAGCTAAATCGGACAGCTCCGAATCCGAGGGAGATTTTTGGTGTTGTTTCTTCAACTCTCTTTCAAAGATCTCCCTCCCTAAATTGACGCTCTCCTCATATCTTTTCTGTCTTAACCAGTATCTGATCTTGCTTCGCGCCCTGGGGGTCTTGACGATTTTGAGCCAGTCCTGGGAAGGTGACTGATGGGAAGAGGTGATCACCTCCACCTCCTGTCCGCTGGAAAGGATAGTGTTTAAGGGCACCATCTTTCCGTCCACCTTGGCGCCAATGCAATGATTGCCAACCTCGCTATGAACTGCATAGGCAAAATCCAGAGGGGTGGATCCTTTAGGAAGTTGCTTTAACTCCCCTTTGGGAGTGAACACGAAGATGTCATCCCGGAAAAGATCGATCTTAAGATATTCTAAGAACTCAGAGGGGTTGGTCAAATCCTTTTGCCACTCCAGAACCTCCCTCAACCAGGTCATCTGTTTATCTGATTCGTCCGGTTCCCTTCGTCCCTCCTTATATAGCCAGTGAGCCGCTATACCATAATCAGCCGTTCTATGCATCTGGTGAGTTCTTATCTGTATCTCCACCATTTTCCCCCGAGGGCCGATCACCGTAGTATGAAGCGACTGATACATGTTGGACTTGGGCAGAGCAATGTAATCCCGAAAACGATCAGCCACCGGCATCCACAGGGTGTGAACTACCCCCAGTGCGTGGTAACACTCCCCTTCTGAGTCCACCATGATGCGAATGGCGAAAAGATCGTAGATCCCCTCGAAGGGCTTTTGCCTCTTTTTCATCTTGCGATAGATGGAATCAAAATGCTTGGCTCTTCCGGTTATCTCTGCTCCTATCCCGGCTTTCTCTAACTCCTTTTTCAAAGGCTCGGTGATCTCCCGGATGTAAGCTTCCCGATCTTCCCTTCTGGCATTGATCTTCCGCACCAATTCTTCATAAGCTTCTGGATCAAGGTGTTTTAATGACAAATCCTCCAGCTCCCATTTTATCCTTGCCATTCCGAAACGATGAGCTAAAGGAGCGTAAACCTCCCGAGTTTCGGAAGCTATCTTTCTTTGCTTGTCTTTATCTAAAGAATCTAAGGTCCTCATATTGTGCAATCGATCTGCCAGTTTAATGATGATTACCCGGATGTCTTCAGCCATGGAGAGAAGCATCTTGCGGAAATATTCTACCTGCTCCTCTTCTAAGCTTTTGAATTTAAGCTCTCCGATCTTGGTAACCCCGTCCACCAGGTCAGCTATCTCATCCCCGAACTCCTCTTTTACCTTTTCGATGGTCACATCGGTGTCCTCCACCACGTCATGCAAAAGTCCCGCGGCGATGGTGGCAGAATCCAGGTGCTGCTCTGCCAGGATGAAAGCCACCTCCAGGCAATGCTCCAGATAGGGCTTTCTCGATTCCCGGTATTGCCCGCTGTGAGCTTTGGCTGAAAACTCGTATCCTTTCCTGATCAGGGGAATGTCTATGTTGGCATTAAATGATTCCACCCCTATGATGAATTCCGCCAGATTCACTTATTTCACCTCGCAGACGGTTTTTAGGCTTAATTTCTCTTACAAATTATTATAAAGAGAGCTCTGAAAAGTCAAATGGGAAAAGGTTTTATTGGAGTGTCAAGCTTTAGCTTGACCTGAAATCTTTTTCACCAAGATCCCCACCTTTGGCGGGGAAAAGACAACGAACTTTCACATGGTCCCGCTAAAGCGGGACACTCCAAATTCTTTTCTCCTTGCGGTTTTTCAGAGATCTCATAAAGTCTCTTCGACCTGTAGTTGCTCGATTTATCGAGCTTAAAACTTTATTTGTGTTGCTTAATTTATCAAGCGTTCAAAATGCCCGATAAATCGGGCAACTACGCCAGACAACTTCGTGCTTCTGGTATGGCCAACACTTCACATGATAAGTTATCTTGAGTGTTTTAAGTCTGTTTGACACCGTTTTTTTTCTTTAACACAGCACATACTTTGGAAACGATCTGCTCGGCTTTAATCTTTTCCATACAATCATAATGAGGACAGCTTTTGGGCTTGCACTTAAAACAGACCGGAACCGGTGGCAGAATGACCTGGTGTCCTTCTCCATAGGGTCCCCATCTTATGGGACCGGCGGCAAAGATGGGACAGAAGATGGCTACCGTGGGAGTGTCCAGTGCCACAGCCAGGTGCATGGGCCCGGTGCTGTTAGAGATCACCACATCACAATTTTTTAAAACCGCCGCCAGCTCTCTCAGGTTCGTCCTCCCGGTCAGATCAACGGCGGTATGATCCATATTGTTCTTTATAAAATTAATCAACCCCTTCTCCCTGTCTATCCCGGTGAAGATTATCTTTGCGCCGACCTTTTCCACAAGTTTATCCGCAACCTGGGCAAATCTTTTTGCTGGCAAATTCAGAGATGAATTGCCACTTCCCGGGTGAATCACCACCACAGTATCCCCTGGTGTGATTTTGAATTCCTTCCAAATTTGATGTGCGAACGTCTCCTCTTCTGGGCAAAGATACACCCTGGGAAAAATCTTTTGTGGTGCTATTCCCAGAGGTTTCAACAGATCAAAATTGTAATCCGCCTCGTGACGCAGATTTATCTTTCTGTGGACATAAATCTTCTGATTGAAAAATATCTGGTAAAACCTGTAGCCGGTTCCGATCCGGTATTTTATTCCACCAAGGAAAAGCAGAAGCGCCAGTTTCAACGTGGGTCGAAGCAGAATGCCCACGTCAAATCTTCTCTCCTTTACCTCTTTGATCAGCATGAAAAATCCCTTGATTCCTTTGTGACGATCTTTGTGATCGTCAATTATCACATCGTCAAGATTGGGGTTGTTTTTAACCAGATCTGCTGAATATGGAGAGACCATGATGGTGAGGTGCGATTCCGGTAATCGTGATTTTATCGCCTCCAGAACCGGTGTGGACAGGACCACATCTCCAACCCGATCGGTTCTTACCACCAAAAATCTTTCCTTTCCTGTTATCTTGAGCTTTCTCATTTTATCCTGTCAGGGAAATCGCAAGCACATACATAAAATATACGAACTCATCCATCATGGAGCATGGATTCTTTTCAAGCCCTCAAGTTCTTTTTTGATCCGCTTTCATCATCTGTTTGATTCAAATGCCAGAGTTTCACATATTTGGAGAAAACATGAAATGCTGAGGAGATAGATAAGATCAGTCCCGGAACACCATCCAAGAATCCGCTTTTAAAAACATACATCTTAACAAAGGTGATCGGTGGCCTGAAAAGTATGTCCAAAAGCTTAGCTTTTCTTCCCTCTTTGTAAAGTTGAAGGGCATCCAGTGAGGTATACCGGTTCAATTTCTCAAGATAATGACCAAAGTCTGGATCGGTATAGTGCAGAAGATTATTTTTCAGACGTCCTGATCTTCCGCAAACTTTTACCTTTTCGTGCACCAACCGGTTGGTGAAGTTTCCTTTATCCTTTCTAAAAAATCGTATGACCAGATCCGGATACCATCCACCGTGTTTGATCCACCTGCCCAGGAAATTCGATCTTCTGGGAATGAAATGTCCATCCAAAGAATCCTCAGACTCTGCTATCTTTTGAATTTCACCTCGCAGTTTTTCTGATACCACCTCATCTGCATCCACGGAAAGTATCCATTCCCCCGAGGCTTGACTTCTGCCAAACTCTTTAGCTGGCCCAAAGCCTTCCCACCTCAGGTCGTAGATTTTATCCGTGAACTCAGATGCGATTCTTTTGGTATCGTCCGTGCTATATGCGTCCACCAGGATGATCTCGTCTGCCCAGCTAACGCTCTCAAGACATCTTCTTATGTTTTTAGACTCGTTATAAGTGATGATGACACAGGAGATCTTGCTCAAGGTTTTTCCTCTTTGGTTTTAAGATTTACAACCGTGGTCAACCCCAAAATGAACATGATCAACATATTCACCTCCGCATCGGTATAATAACACTGAAACAGGCTGGCGAAAAGGAAGGCGACGATGGCAACTATCCCACCCATTTGCACTGCGTGGCCAAAACCATTTTTTCTATTCTTAACTACCGCCCTGATAGTGGAATAAAGGAAGATCGCCCACATGCTTAAGTAAGCCAAAAGTCCCAAAAGACCAGAGTTGACCGCCACATTTAAAAAATCATTATGGGGATGACAGGTGGTATCATAGATTCCCTCCACCTTATAGCGGTTGAATAACTTGCCGAAGTTGCCCAGACCGATTCCCCAGATGGGCTTATCCTTTATCATGTTGATCGAAGTCTGCCACAATCTAATTCTGGTGGACTCTGGTTTATTCTTGGAGAGATCAATTTCCTTGATTCTGTCCCAACTGGTAGGCTCGATCACGTAGATCAACAAACAAAGAACAAACACCCCCAAGACCAAGAAGAGGATATACTTTCCGCCTTTAAGAAAGCCAAAGGTCAAGATGCCCACCACTCCCCCCAGCCAGGCACTGCGGGCATAGCTGAAGATCAAGGAAAACCCTAACACTATGGGGGCAGAAAAATCAACAATTCTATAGACACCTGCTCTTTTAGCATTAAGAAGAAACACCGAGGCGAGCAGGAAAACCAGCATGTAATACCCTCCGAAGGTGAGATGGTGACCAAAAAGTCCCAGGCTTATGAAAACCCCACCTCTTGGCTCCAGCAACCTGTTCCGATACAAATCCATTCCGAAATAATGCTGCCAGATGGCATAAAATCCAACCAGGGTGGAGACAGCAATTAAAATGGTCAAAAGCTTCTTAACCTTCACTTCCTCTTCGATATTGTTTACGACCAGAAAAAAGACCAGAAGCAACCATTCCTCTTTCAAAACCAGAAAGCTATGAAGTTTAAAGGGCGAGAATATGACAGAGATCACCAGTGTCACCACATACAGGAAAATTGGTAGATTCAACGGCGTGCGGACAAAACTCACTCTACCTAAGAAAAGTATTTTAGCTAGCCACGCCAAAAGCCCGATTGTAATCGCAGTTTGCGCTCCGGCAATGGACCAGGGAGAAAAAAAGGCAAAACCACAAAGGGAAAACCAGACACTCTTCTCAGCCGCTTTTATCCACTTCTCTTTTGACATCATGAAAGTACAAAAAGATTATGGTTCTTCTCCATTTCAGTTGCCATGATTTTTGCTAAGAAAAAGATTCTTTTTATTTGATGAAGTTGACATTTTGTAGACCTCACCCCCCGTCCCCCTCTCCCCCGCCTTCGGCGGGATTTTCAACATAAAATGGAGAGGGGTTCACCCTGAAGGAGAGATAGGGGGGAGAGGTAAAAAAACGGCAAAGCTCGTATGAATGCATACGTATTTTTTTGTTGCTACAAATATAAGGTTACGCCTTAGCAACTTTTTTGGAGAAGACTCAAGATCGTTAACTCAAAAGGCTAAAATACACTTCCTCTGTCTTCTGGGCAAAAACATTCTGACTGAATTTCTCCAGCACAATATTCCGGCTCTTTTCTCCGAATCTCTTTCTTTTTTGCTCATCTTGCAGCAATTCAATGAGAGCGAAAGCTAATTTTTGTGCATTCTTTGGTTCCACCACCAAACCGTTGACGCCATCTTCCACCACCTCTGGGATGCCATTAACACTGGTTACCACCACTGGTTTTCCCATGGACATATATTCCAAAGCCACCCGACAGATGGTCTCCGATCCCACCGATGAGACCACCCCTACGTCAAAAAAGGAGATGATTTCTCTAACATCTTCTATCTTTCCCACGAACCGAAAATTCTTTTCTATATTCATCATTTTCACCGTATCTTTGAGTTCCTCTGCACTTATCTGCGCATCCTCTCCGCAGATGACGAATATGGTATGGGGGATTTGCTTTAAAACATATTCTGCCGACTGAATAAAGTATTTATGCCCTTTCACCGGAGAAAGCCTTCCCAGGATTCCTACCACCAGGCTTCCTTCCGGGATACTTAATTTTTCTATCCACATCCTGTCACTATCTCTTGGTGAGAAGAAATCATGGTCTATTCCCACGCCGATGTTGATCACTTTGCTTTCCGGTATCTTCAGATTCTTTATATAGCTTTCCCTCAGAACCTGGCAGGTGGTGATGATCCTATCTGTGAGTTTATTATTCAGGTAACGATTGAGAGGATTAGCTTTAGGCGTTCTTACGTCTCCTCTGGTTCTTATCAGGGGGACTTTTCGTTTGAAAAAGCTTGTGGCAAGTGCGGCTATCAGATGACCTTCTCCCCTGTGTGCATTGATGATATCGATTCTTTCTTTTTCCACTAAATCTACGATTCTTTTGATGTTGTAGACTATCATCCAGGGACTGGTGTAGCTTAGGAAAAGATCTTCATACACTGAAAGTCCAAGTTTCTTAGCTTTCAGAATGGGTGGGCTGTGGGGATCGCCGGCAACTATCACCTTATGCCCTCCCTTTTTCAAGGCATAAGATAAACTAACCGCATAGTAGGCGCAGGCATTATACCACCTTACATTAATCAATTGCAAGATGCTGATTTTTTTCGACAAATCTTCTCTCTTTGGCTTTCTTGTGATCTTTCAGAAGTTGAAGGGAAACTTTTTGAACATCCTCCACGCTGATCAGGTCCAGGCAGGAAAGCTCTGTGCATTTATGCTTGATCTTCTCGCAATCGGGACAATTCACTTTTTTTTTCAAAAATTTGTGTTGAGAAAAGTCAGGATAAGTCCAGCTCACAGGATCTTGGGGTCCATAGATTGAGATGGTGGGTTTTTCCATCGCCACGGCAATGTGCTTGGTGCCATTATCATTTCCAATGTGAAGATCGCACCTTTTTAGAATGGCACCCAACTGAAAAAGATTTTCTGTCTCCCAACAGATTAACGGCTTTTCTTTCATTAGATCTTTTACCTTTTCCACCACCTCTCTTTCACCCGGACCCCAGACCAACACCACCGTGGCTTTGAACCGTGAAATCAGCCCATCAGCCAGTCGGGCAAATCTTTCCAAAGGCCAGCGCCGGAAATGCCTGCGGCTGGTGGGGGAAATAGAGATAATCAGATTATTCTGGTCAAGCCCATTTTCTTTAAAAAACCTTTCAGCAAAAACGCCAGCTTCATCCGGAATAAGAAAATCAAGTTTCAGATCAAAACTTTCTATCCCCAGTGCTTGCAATGCATTCAGTTTGTGGGCAGCCGCATATTTGGGCTTCTGGTCACTTTTTATGATTGTGTTATAGAAAAATCTTCGCAGGGGAAGATTGAATCCCACCCTTCGTTTTGCCCCGGAAAGAAAGGAAATGTAGGCGCTTCGAGGATTGCCCAGAAAATCTATCACCAGATCAAACCGCTTTCTTCTGATCTGCCAGATCTTTTTGAGAGAGTAAAAAGGATTTCTGTATTTCTCCCTCTTCAGAACCATCACCTCGTCCAGATAGGGATTTAAAGTTAGAATGTCAGAGGATTCCTTTTCGGTGATGAAAGCAATGTAGCTTTTCGGAAAATTTGCCCTCAAGGCACGTAAAGCCGGCGTGCACATCAGAACATCTCCGATTCGACGAAGCTGGATTAGCAATATTTTCTGCGGATAATTCATTACAGTTTCCTAGATTGCACAATCAAAAGGCTACGAGTTGATGACTTTTTGTTCTGTCCTCCAAATCATCATCTGGAGACTGTACCACTTTTAAATCAGACCAGATGAATATACTCTATGGATCTTGTGGAGAAAAGTGTTATTTTTACGGGATATGGAACAGTTGAAAAATCACAAGGGCAGGGCATTTTGCCCTGCCCTTGCATGACAGACCATCACCTCACCTGGAAACGGGAATTTGTCCCGCCCAAAAGATTTTAGTTTTTTCGACTAATACAAACGCATTTATTTCTGATACGAAGCTGCCCTCTCTCTCTCCCAGACGGGTCTCCGTATCCCTCTCCCCAGTGGGGAGAGGGGAAAGGTGAGGGGCAATCAAGTTAAATGTTACAAATCGAAGATGTATACGCATTTTCGTGCGTCTGTATTAGTCCACATGACATCTATCTTTTTACTCTTTCAACTTCTCCTCCACCTTCTGAATGTTGCCCCGGACAAATTCGATCTCCCTTCTGGCTTCAACCCTTTCAAAAAGGGAAAGCGCACGTTGATAAAATTCCTTTGCTTTGGCAAAATCCCCTCCTTGTTCCAAAACCGATCCGATATTGGTAAGATCAATTGCTTGACCCATAAAATCGCCAATACTCCTGTCAATCTCAAAGGCTTTACTGTGATATTCTAAGGCGCTTTCTAAGTCCTCCATATCCTGATAAATCAAACCAATGTTACTTAAAACGCTTGCCTCGTCCTTTTTATCACCCGCTTTCTGGAAAAGCAAAAGTGCTTGTTCATGCAAAGCCAGGGCGCTGTCCAGCTTGCCCATGGATCTATAGGTTAAAGCCAGATTGTTCATCTGCGCCGCCTGAGCCAAAAAGTCGAGTCCCGTTCCAGGTATTTCAAGAGATCTTTTATGGTAAACCGAGGCGCTGTCCACAGTACCCTTTATCTGATACATGAAGCCTATGTTAGCTAATGTATACTTTCCGCCGGAGCTGTTATCCATTTTTCTGAAAAGCTCCAATAAATTAAAATAATTCTCCAGGGCATCATCCAGCTCCTCTCCCAGCTGATGAACCAGGGCGAGATTGGAATAGACCACCGTCAGGGCGGTGTCATTGCCTGTATCGTTGCCGAGTCTTTCTGCCTGATAATAATAATTTATGGCTGAATTATACGCTTTTATATGCGCTTCAGAATTGCCCATCAATATAAAAAAAGCAAGTCTTTCCCCATCGGAGAGTTTCAAATCCAACGCTTGCCTGAAGATCCCCAGAGCTTCGGAATGTTCCGCTTTTATTTTGTGTTCCAGTCCTTGTCTCAAGAAAAGCCGCACCTGTGGTTTGTCGGTATCATCCAGTTCACCTATGTAATCTTGAAGCTGAGATAGAAGTCCTCTCTCCCGATCTTCCTGTATTGTAGTCGGTGGTTCGCCTTCGATCATTTCTACACTTTTTTCTTTGATCTTGCCTTCTTTTAAAAATCTGGTGTCAACTATTATTAAGACTATGATGATAAGAAGAAGAATTATTCCTTCCTTTATGATGAAGCTACCAGGCCTCTTTCGCTTCACGTCCATAGAAATCTTTATGATGCTGAGAATGAAAATCAAAATGACCAAAATCAAAATGATGGTAGACCACATGTCTATCTCCTTTTGAACTGGATGGTTATTTTGTAGAGGCGGACCGCCGCATCCGCCCATTTGGGCGATGACAGAGCAACGCCCCTGCACACCCTGTCTCATGAAAACTCAAAAATCAAAATAATTCTGATAATTGAAGCAGAAATTTTCTGGAAGATATTCGCCTAATCTGGGGATGAGTTTATATTTTCCTTTATACTCCTTTTTTGAAATCGTCTGAAGCGCTTCGATTAACCGATCTACATCTTCTTCTGTATTGTAAAAACCAAAACTTATTCTGACTGCACCCAAAAGATTGGCTTTATATGACTTCTTGATCTCTTCTTTGAGCTTCCCGGCCTCTTCTTCCTTTATGCCCATAAGACTCTGGAGGTGGGGATGAGTACAGATTCAGACGTAGCAACCGAGCATACCTTATTTCTATTTCTCTCGCTTATCTCCCTTTTTCATTGACGGCAAGGAAATCCTTGCGTCAATCGAGTATATAGAATAAACGGCTGTTTGTCAAGAGGAATGATGAGGCGATTTGGCGGACGATTTCCGAACCCTTCTCTTGGGGGCTTCGACTTCACTCTCATCAAACTTCTGTGAAGCTTGAGTTCTCAATCAAATCACTCTGTGCTGAAACGGTACTCTTCATATTTGTGGGATCCAAATTCGCTTGCAAAACAGGTTGATTTGTATTATCTTTCCGCTCAGGTTATTCAATCGGAGGAGGTATGCCTATGTTTCATCTCGATGTCAGCGGCAAGAAACTGGCGCTTAACGAAGAGGGGTTTCTAACAGATCCCAATCAGTGGGATAAGCAGGTTGCGGAGGTTTTAGCCAGAGCTGCAGAAGGTATCGATAACCTAACCCCGGAACACTGGGCGGTCATTGAATTCATTCGGAACCACTACCAGGAAACCAACTTGGCACCGATGGTTCGGTCCATTTGTAAGACCACCGGCCTGCCTCTGCGCCGCATTTACGAACTGTTCCCCTCAGGTCCTGCCAAGGGGGCCTGTAAGATTGCCGGCTTGCCAAAGCCGGACGGCTGCGTGTAGGTCTCCAAAATGTCTCTGTTTGCGGTACTGAAACTGGGTGTGGCAGCCTCGGTGCTGTTTTGCCTCGTCATTCTCACGGTGATGGTCGTGCGAACTTTCGCCTTCGGCCGGAGACCAACTTACGCGCATCGACGAGGCAGCAGCTTTGCAGGCATCATGTATGCCCTCGGACCGGGTATGCTCCCTTGGGAGAAAGAGAGTGCCTCCAAACATATTTGGACTTATATAGGCGGCATCCTGTATCACGTCGGCATACTGATGGCAATGCTATTTTTGGCAACGGTCCTGTTGCGTATCTCGCTTCCTGCGACATTGTTGCAGGCAGTACGAATACTATTGATCATTGGCGTAGTTAGTGGAGTGGCACTGTTTATCAAGAGAATACTTCAACCACACATGAGATTCCTCAGCGGCGGTGATGATTATCTGGCCAATGTTCTTGTCGACCTTCTCCTGTTATCGGCTCTGGCAACGACTTTCGCAGAAACTATGCTTGTCCCGTTTCCCGTTATAGCCATCATTACCTTTATTTATATTCCATTCGGCAAGCTTCGTCACTGCGCTTTCTTCTTTTACAGCAGGATTCTCTTCGGCGAGTTCTTCGGCCGGAGAGGTGTGCTTCCTCATCCCTCAAAGAAAGCTTAGCATATGGCATCCGAGGTAGACTCAAAAGATACTTATTTAGAGCGCATCCGCGGCCTCAAAGCGGAACAACTGAAGTCGGCCCTGGCATCATTCAGGCGACTGCTTGACCACAAGACAGTTGCCAACCTGCAGTCATGCGTCAACTGCGGCCTTTGCGCCGACTCCTGCCACTACTATTCAGCTACCAAAGAGCTTGAAGCTATCCCGGCCTACAAACTTAAACTGGTTACCTCGGTATTCAGAAAACTCCTGACCGTGCTGGGCGGATTGGCAAAAAGGTCTGAAGGTGATGGCATATTGGATAGCCAGACGGTTGAGCGATGGGTCGATTCGCTGTTAGGGCGCTGCACACTGTGTGGACGTTGCGCGCTCAACTGCACCATGGGGATTAACATAACACGTCTAATCCGCATGGCAAGAACCACCTTGGCTTCCATTGACCTGGTTCCACCCGACCTACAATCAACGGTGACCACCGCCGTGGAAAAGGGGAATAACATGGGCATTCCCCGGGAGGAGTGGCTCGATACACTCCAGTGGTTGAGCGAAGAGCTGCAGATGGAGGTAGGTGATCTGGAGGCGCAACTGCCGGTCGATAAGCCGCGAACAAAGCTCCTTTACACCGTCAATCCGCGCGAACCAAAATTCTTCCCGTTATCTCTTTTGTCGACTGCCAAGATATTCTATGCCGCAAAGGAGAGCTGGACCGTATCGGCCGACTACTATGACGTCACCAACTATGGCCTTTACAGCGGCGATGACGGCGCGGCGGGCTTGATTTCATCGCGCCTGCGCAAATCAATGGTCAAGTTGGGGGCAAAAACACTTGCCCTGGGCGAATGTGGTCACGGCTATAATTCCAATCGCTGGGAAGCACCCGAGTGGTTGGCTGCCCAGGACAGATTCGAGATCAAAAGCGTCATTCAAATAATCGCTGATTACATCCGCCAGGGACGCATCAAGTTGGATCGCTCGCGTAATCAGAAACCGGTGACGCTCCATGATCCCTGTAACCTGGTACGCCTGGGTGGCGTCATTGAAGAACAACGCTTTATTCTAAAGAATGCGGTCACCAACTTCGTTGAGATGTACCCCAATCGCGAGAAGAATTACTGCTGTGGTGGGGGTGGCGGTCAGCTAGCAATGACACGATACGCAAAGAGGCGACTGGAGGCAGGCAAGATCAAGGCAGATCAGATCCGCATGACCGGGGCACAGATCGTCGTTGCCCCGTGTCACAATTGTATCGACCAGCTGAGCGAGCTTAACCGCGAATATAAGCTGGGAATAGAGGTCAAGACCATATCCGAGGTGGTCGCCGATGTCCTGGTGATTGAAAAGAAGAGGAAATGACAATAGTGCTAATACAACTTGATATAGCAAAAATAAAATGTTATAATGCCTCCAAAACAGTTTATAAAGGAGGCATATATGGCACGAGTAAAATTGAGGGTTTTAAAACGAGCAGAGAAGCAATTGCTTG
>Ga0209979_1001564_pt1 | contig 24653 bp, 21 predicted proteins | sample AnhtaG_FD_183114 | JGI IMG/M metagenome (GOLD analysis project Ga0209979, IMG submission 183114) | Deep subsurface microbial communities from Anholt, Denmark to uncover new lineages of life (NeLLi) - Anholt_01485 metaG (SPAdes) (version 2) | ecosystem: Environmental > Aquatic > Marine > Oceanic...
GACACCTATTTATCAACTTTCTTCTTAGACCTTCCTTTCGGCTTTAATTTAAAAAGTCTCTTAAGCTGTCCTTCAAGTCTTTCCATAAAATCATTATGGAACCTTCTCTTTGGGGAACTACTATAAAGAGGGCATGATTTGACAGGAGACAGTAAGCTAATATGATCAAGTGATAGCGCTTACTTTCCTCTTTTAGAAGGGGAAGATATTTTCTTCGGTCGGTATCAAAAGCAAATATCTTTTGCCGATAATTCCCTCTTTGAGTGATATGGTGCGGGTACCTCGCTGCAACGACTCGTGCTATTCTTGGCATATATAAATTATATATGCTTCACAGAAGTGATGTCTATAAAAATAGGTGTCTGTCCCTATTTATATTATAGCCATTATTACCCCGATAATTACTAGAATAACCGCTCAGGCTGAACCATAACCCCATCGTGTATTTCCAAAAATAAGAGAGGGCTTTAAATGCCCTCTCTTACTCTGCTTATTTCATTATTTATTTTATAAATTCCACATTCTGTATATTAGCTGCAAAGGCTTTTCAAATCACCGACAGCTTGAGACTAAGTAATTATACCATCTTGTGTTAATTAAGAAACTCACTTCCCCCCTTTTTTCTTTCTACCCCAGATTAGATATATTGCTATTACTACAATTACAATTCCTATAATCCAATACCACATGTTCTCCATGCTATTTCACCTCCTTCTTATAAGTTTTTGAGCTTTTGCTTCTTCGATTACTTTATTAAAGAATAATATTTATTTATTACCCCTCACAATAAAACATTCGACATAATTTTTAAAAATCCTGCTTTATTTTATAAATTTTCTAAATTTTTTTAAGTAAATATATCTCCTAACTTTATATTATCTACTTTATTTTTTAATAGTCAACTTAATTTTAAAAATTTTAGATAGTGTAAAATTATAAAATAAGAAGTCTTCCCTGGGGATTAAACTTAGCATACAACGCTTTTCTTATCTCCTGTTTTCCCCTATAAGATCTTATGTGGTCATAACCATCTTTTTGCCAAGGAGGAGAAGTAAGGAGCGATTTTTCAAATGTCTTTAAAAGTTTTTCTTCAAATTCCCCTTTATATTCTCTTTTAATAAATCGTTGAAATGCATCGGGAAAATTATCCCAGGCTTCCTGTTCTTGACCGGGTGAAGTAGGATAAAAAAGTCCGTTATTTACTTTTACGGCTTTTAAATCTCCTCCACCATCACCAATCATTAAGACCTGTTTATCTTCATACTTACCGGCCTTTTTAGCTACTTCAATATGGTGTCCCTTTGACCCCATCTCCTGGCCAGCAATAATCTGAACATATTGAGCAATTCCCTGAGCTTCCCAGTAATTTGCTAAATCCGCATATGGAGTTTTAGAAACAATTAATATATCCGCATATTGAGCCATTAATTCCAAACACTCTTTGACTTTATCAAAGGGGGGAATTTTAGCAGAAATATGAGGAAACATTCGGTTTACTGCCTCACTCCAACCTAAAAGTTTATATATAGCTAAATCTTTAGAATTTTGATTGAGAAATCCCTCTAAACTCGGATTTCCCAAACCTGACTTATTCTCTTTGGTATAGGCAATATACTCGTTTAGAGGTCTTATATTTGGTAATTTTACATGTCTTTCCTGTAAAACTTGCTGAACATCTTTCCTGTTCTGAAGAGCAGTAAGGGTAAGCTGAATGGCAACAAATCTGTTACAACCCCGGTCCACAGAAAAAAGATTGTAGTATTCAGCAACTTCTCTAAAATAAGACTCAATCCCCCGTAATTGATAAAATTCCATAAATTGGGGGTGAAAAATCAGCATCTGTTTTCCATTCATATTATCAGTAACACAGCCATCGGTATCGATGGCTATTAAAAAATCTTTAGTCCTTTTAAAATTTCTTAGTTGTTGTTCCGGGTCTTCCTTTATTTGCTTTTCGCTAAGCCGTGGTAAGGCCATAATCTAACTCCTTTCTAATACAAGTAATGAGTGATGAGTGATAAGTAAAGAAATAAGGAATTATATTACTTATTACTTATTACTTATTACTTATTACTTATTACTTACTTTCTATACTCTACAGGTACATATTCTCGGCATTTTTTAGGAACAAAGGCTTCTTTAAATTTCGCAAAATGAGGGAGCGGACTTCCAATAAGAGGCAAAGCCCACTCAACAAATTCATCAGTTACATCTACTTTATCTATACTAATCCACTCTTGGGGGAACTTCCTTTCTGAATTTGTTACGACGTCCAGGGGCACTTTGTCATAGGTAATTTTATAAATTCCTCCGGGCTTTCTTATTATGGTTGACATAAAACCATTTTCTCCAGATAAAGCAATTTGGGCGGCATGTGCTCCCACCTGGTAGGCTTCTTCTCTGTCAACTTCCGATACATAGGCAATCTCTCTTCTTTGGCGGGTACCTGGCCTTTCCGAGCGAGCTATTCCTTTAACTATTAATCTACTTTGTGCTCTTCCCTGATTATCTTTCCTATCTATTCCGTTAAGGTAATTAGTAATTACCTGTTCTACGGTCTTTTCAGAAGCGCTGAATTGAGCATGTCCAAAGCTATCTCGTAGTATTCCCAAATCCCCCACATTTACTCCTTCTCCGACAACTACAATACACCTTCCCTGTTTTTTTAATTTTTCATTAACTTTTTCGGTAATAAATTCCAAATTACTTTGATAATCATCTTTGGATAGAGATTCTGGAAGAATTATCAATAACGGAATTTCTCTTTTAGGATCAGCCAATCTTGCTGCTGCCGGAATAAAGCCAATCTTTCTTCCCATCACCCCAATTACTAAAACCGGGTCACTGGTATAACTGGCTTTATTCTCCTCATTTGCTTCTAAAATATTAATAGCTAAATTCCGAGCCACACTTCCATACCCGGGGTCGTGATCACATATAGCAAATGTTCCGTCAGTTTGTAAAGGGCCTCCTACATCATTATCAATAGTTTTAGGTATGCCGGTACAAATCAGTTCTAAATTTTCTTTTTGGGCTAATTCACTCACTTTGTTAGCGGTATCCATGGAATCTCCGCCTCCGCAATAAAAGAAATATCCCACATTATGTTTTTTAAAAACCTCGATGATACGAGCCAAATCTTTATCATCTTTTATTTTGTATCTGCAACTACCAATGGTGCCAGCTGAAGGAGTTTCTGCTAATAGAGCTATTTGATGGGGTTCTTGAGCAGAAATATCTATTAATTCTTCTTTTAAAATACCAAGAATGCCCATCCTTGCTCCATATATTCTATCAACTTTCTTAGAGGCAATTAATTCATCAATCGCTCCTCTGATACTGTTATTTATTACCGAGGTGGGCCCGCCTGACTGGGCTATAATTACATTTTTCATTTATTTAATCCTCCTTTATGGTTGATTACACAGATTATTAAATTAGTTTTTACTTCTTCATCTTTTTATTTTTGTTATATAGTATACGAGACAAGAGAGATGAAACTTAATAGATAAAACAATGTGTTTAAATTTTAAATTTTGAGCTATAGCTTTACGTTTTGGGCTTTTCGTTTTTCATTATATGCTATATGCTAATTAGGGCTTACGTAAAAAGGAAATTCCTATACCATTATAATTATTTTATTTTATAAAGATATTTTCCCCCATTTTCAATCCAGAGTTTTCCTGGCTCAACGAAATCTCCCCGGTGAATTGAATCAGGATTCCGATAACCCAATCCTACTGATTCACAAATATCTTTAGAAATTCCGGTCGCTAAAGTTACTTTAAAAGCAAACTCTTCTTTTCCGGAATCAACATTAAAGCTTCCTGGTCCTCTCACATTTATCACATGAGCAGCAATATTTTTACTAAATTTTGGATTTGATTTTAAATAATTTTTCACATAATCTTTGCAATGATAGCCTATTTGCCTTAGAGCAAGATCCATCTCCGATCGAGAATGAAAACAATTTATATGGGGAGCATAGATAATAATCTCTCCGCCTGGGGACATTACTCCCGGACTCTGTAGTTTATAAGAACCTTTCCCGGCAGTCCAAATTTCATCATAACTCTGGTCAATAACCTGGACCGCATAGTTAAGAGGTTCGTCGATATAAACCACATGAAGCTTCGAACTTGCTTTTGCTGCTTGCTTATAGGCCTCAATAAAACCATCGAATCCTACACCTACATATAAGCCTTTTGGTATTACCTGATGTTCTTCTTTTTCTTCAAATACCATATTAAAAGAAATTGTTGGTGCTTTTATCTTGTCAAAGATATAAGAAGAACCTTCATTTATCACTTCCCGCGCTGAATTATCTACCGTACCGATAATCCAGGGAATCCCGATAAGCACCGCTACCCAGTGGAGTAAATCTATCACCTCTGGACCGGAAATACCCGGGAAAAAAACTTTTAATCCTCCGGCATAACCAGCTGCTTCATGGGGTAAAGTTCCACTTAAGGCAATAATTAAATCATAATCTTCCGTAATTAATTTATTCACCACTACTGGAATAGACTGATAGAATTCTCCCTGAGTTTTTTCCGCGACAAAAGAGGCGGGGATCTCCCCAACAGCTACCAGTTGTTGGGAGTCATTATACTTATGATTATAAAAATGAGTAAAATTAATTTGAGAAGAGAGCCCCAACTTTTCCCGAATTTCTATTTCAGTCATCTCTCTATGGGTTCCGCCTGCATTTAGAGAATCAATCTGACTCATTCCCTTACTTTTCAACTCTTGATAGATAAGGGGAACTAACCTATCGGTAAAGTCTGTTCTGGTATAATCAGGATGAATTAAAAGAACACGTTTTACTGTATTAAAATCTTTCAGGCTTTCCTTTACAATTCCCTCTAACTGTTCATCCGTCAATTCTCTTTGAAGATTCTCAATTGAAAGCAATTTTTTATTACCTCACAAAATCATCATTAAATATTTTTTTATCTTTATAACTATTAAGCTCTGGTATCCAGAAGTCAGTAATCAGAATTCACAATTCTAAATTCTGGCTCCTGGATTCTGGCTCCTGACTTCTATTTTCTTCACTATATACTATATACTATCGACTATATACTATTTAAATTTCCTTCTCCGGTCGTCCGGGTAGCATCCATTCCGTATGAAATTCCCTTATCTTTCCTTCCTTGGAGGTCATTACTTCCGGATCATCTCCCCCCACTAGTTTAAAGTAACCATGTGCTCCAAAATAATCTCGTTGCAGGGCAGATACCTGGGCAGAAACCATTACTGGACTGGCCAGCTGAAGAATATAATCAAAGGCATTATTCATAGCCGGGGCAGGCACCTTTACCCAATGAGCAATCTCGATAAAGTTAGCTAATTTCTTAAGGTCCTTTTTCACTATCTCGGCAAATCGAGGAGCAGCTAAAAGGTTGGGTAATTCCGGATTTTCTTCGTAGGCCTTGGTAACTTCATCTAAAAATTGAGCCCGAATTATACACCCACTTCGCCATCCTTTAACAACTTCTCCTAAATTAAGGTCCCATTTATATTCCTTGGAAGCAGCCTGTAATAAAGCCATACCCTGGGCGTAAGAAGAAATCTTAGCCAGATATAGAGCATTATGGGCAATCTTGATAAACTGTTCCTTTTCTCCCATGTATTTTTCCTTAAAAGTAGATAATTTTTTTGATACTTTTAATCTTAAATCTTTGTCCTGGGACATCTCTCGAGAGAAAACCGCAGCGGTAATAGTAGGTATGGGAACTAACAATTCTAAAGCGCTTTGCACTGTCCAGGTCCCTGTCCCTTTCATCCTGGTAATATCAGCAGTTAAATCAACTAAGTATTCACCACTCTTTTTATCTTTCTCTTTCATGCTTTCTCCGGTAATTTCTACTAAATATGACTGTAAGGCATCTTCTTCGCTATTCCATTCAGCTATAATATGAGCAATCTCTTCTGAACTCATATCTAAAGCATTTTTAAAAACCCAGACACATTCTCCTATCAACTGCATATCACCGTATTCAATGCCATTATGAACCATCTTAACAAAATGGCCTGCTCCATCTGGCCCAATATAAGATACACAGGGAACACCATCATAGGCTTTAGCCGCAATCTTCTTGAATACATCTTCTACCAGAGCATAAGCTTCTTTTTGCCCACCAGGCATTATAGCCGGTCCTTTCAAAGCTCCTTCTTCTCCACCGGAAATGCCTGTACCGATAAAAAGTAATCCTATTTTTTCTAATTCTTTATTGTGTCTAATAGTATCTTTGAAATAAGAATTGCCGCTATCGATAATTAAATCACCTTTATCTAATAAAGGAATGAGTTTTTCAATAAAATCATCAACGGGTTTTCCTTGTTTTACAAGTAAAATTATCTTACGTGGAGTTTCTAAGGAACTTACAAATTCTTCTAAAGAATAAGTAGGTAATATATTTTTACCTTTAGCTGCACCATTGGCAAAATCTTCTGTCTTGGCACTAGTTCTATTATAAACAGCCACAGAATAACCTTTATCTTCCATGTTTAAAATTAAATTTTGTCCCATTACACCTAAGCCGATCAATCCAATATTTTGTCTTTTCATATCTTTCCTCCTTATTTAGTCGTTAGTGAATAGTGAATAGTCGTTAGTATTTAGTTAGCCAGTTGTCCGGTTACCCGGTTTACTAGTTATTTAATTACAAAGAGTTTTTTATTCAAAACTGCGACCTGCAACCTGAAACTCGTTACTTATTACTCATTACTTATTACTGTTTTTAGACTCCCGAGAAAGCACTAAACCCTCCATCTATAGGAACAATGATTCCGGTTACAAATTTTGAGGCATCAGAGGCCAGCCAGACACAGGGTCCAATTAAATCTTCCGGGTCACCAAATTTATCCATTGGAGTGTGAGCAATGATAGTTTCTCCTCTAGGGGTTAAGCTGCCATCTTCATTGGTAAGTAAAAAACGATTTTGGGCAGTAAGAAAAAATCCAGGAGCAAGGGCATTGACCCTCAATTTTTTATTATATTCCTGGGCAAAATGCACTGCTAACCATTGGGTAAAATTACTTACCGCTGCCTTCGCGGCAGAATATCCGGGAATTCGGGTAAGAGGACGAAAGGCGTTCATGGAAGATATATTTATGATTGAACCACCGTCTTCATTTTCCACCATAATTTTCCCAAAGACCTGCGAGGGGAGTAAAGCTCCCCCAAAAAGATTAAGTCCTACCACCTTCTCTAAAGCGGAAAGAGGGAGGTCAAAAAACTTTAGTTCTTCTGAAGTAGTCGCCCCTTTTGTATTGCCTCCGGCGGCATTAAGTAAAATATCAATTTTGCCAAAATCTCTGATTACTTCATCTCTACAAACTTTTATTTTCTCGATATTCATTACATCTATATAATATCCTTTGGACTGTATCCCTTCTGATTTTAATTCTTGGGCGACTTTATCGGCATTTACAATATCACAAAGGGCTATTTCAGCACCTGCTTTTCCCAATCCTTTAGCAATGGCAGAACCTAAAACCCCAGCACCTCCGGTAATCACCGCAGCCTTCCCTTCTAAACTAAACATCTTCAAATTCCCTTGCATTAGCTTTTCCTCCTTGATTTCAACAGTTTATCAAAAATTTTCCCTCTTTCTGTCATTCCCTCTCCCTTTTATGTCATTCCCGCGGAAGCGGGAATCTATCCTTGACAGGCGATTTGTTCTAACTTTAAGTTTTGAGTTATGGTTTTGCGCTTTTCGTTTTTCGTTTTTAGCTATATACTAATTAAAAGTTCCAAATGTCTCCTGATATGATTAGACACTTCCCGATAATGGTCTTCTTCATAGTGGAATAGTACTTGATAAATTCTATCCTTAAAGATATGCTTTCCTTCACTATCCTTTGCCCTTAAAATAGAGCCATAAGTTATATGAATAAGTTGCCGAGAGTCATTCTGTTTAAAAAGATTTATTAATTCATCATCAGCAACTGTATCTATATCGGGTACACGGGAAAGATCAGTAGTTAAATTATAGGAAGCTCTATCTTTTTCAAAATTCTCCAAAGCAAATCGATGAATCTCCCGATAAAGATTTGGCTCTTTCATAGCAACAACTTTTACTTCTTCTAACCAGCTGGTCCCGGCAGTTTTAATATGGCAAAGACCGTCTGTCTCCTGGAAAAAAATAGGATAAACAGAAAACTTATCACTCCCGGTATGAAGGGAAAGTTTATATCCACTAATATTTTTAGTTAAAGCTGCATGCAGAGAAAATTCTTTGGCAAATTCCTCTACATTACCTATATATTCTATTCCCTTTTGCCAATCCCCCAAGAAATGAAGGGCTAAGTTCTGAAAATCTACCCCTCTTCTTTGAAGTTCCAAAACAATAAACAAATGAGCTAAAGGAGAAGTTACTGTGGGAGTTTCATCTACAGAGATCTCCAAATCAAAATCATTCTTCTTATAACTCTTCAAAAATTCGTAACATTTCACCACATGATTTATAGCCTCAGAATAAGTAAATATAATTTCTTTTAATGATTTCTCATCAAATATTAACTCTTGCTCACCGACTTTATACTTCTTATTTAAATATAATTTTTTTATTTCTTTACTATTAGAAATTTGATTATAAAGTTGTTCTAATTCTTGTTTGCTTAATCTTCCAATATCATCTCTAATAAAATCGGAAGGATCTAAAGTAAACATGGTGAAACCACAATCTGCTGCTTCCTTTAACTCTTTAATATCTTTTACATGATCTGCATCTGCCCCAAAAGGACCAATGTAACCTGACTCAAAACAACCCCATATTGCATCATCTAAAACTTTTTGCCAGTTTCTCTCTGTCCGAGCCATCTCTCTAACCGACTGCTGGGCTAAAATCGGAAATAAGTTTTTATCTTTGAAAGCCTGAAGATGAGCCGGTGTAGCTATCCCCAAACGGTCTCCTGTGCCAAAAGAAGCCCGAAGACCACAAAAAGAAGGATTGAGATGGGGAAATATTTCTCGCAACAGTTTGAGATTATGGTGATTTAAATAGCATATCTTTATTATCAGTTCATTCTCATCTACTTTTTTTTCTTCTAAAACTTTACCTTCAAATTTCCGAGCTACAGCAGCCACAGCGATAACTACAAGATATTTTCTCTTATCATCTCTAACCATAAAAAAATAATTATCTTCTTTTGATTTTACAGATAGAGGATAGACAATATATCTATCTCCGTATTTCTTAGAAAAATACTGCAAAATATCTTGTTTATTCATTAAGTTCCTCCGCTTTCAAAATAAAAATTAATTTAATATCTAATCTTTTTAATGGTATAAACTTATTAATAAAATGGACTTAAATAATATACTTCTTCCTTATTTTCATGATATCATCAGGATTATAAAACTTCAAACCTTCAAAAATTTATTTAATCAAAATTCCTGGTAACCACATAGCAAAAAATGGAACATAAGTAACCAATAACACAACTAAAACCATGACTATATAAAATGGCCAGAGAGCTCTCACTACCTGCTCGATCTTCATCTTGCCTACAAGGCATCCTACAAACAAGGTATTACCCACTGGAGGGGTACAAAGACCAATCCCCAAATTCATCAACATTATTATCCCAAAATGGATAGGACTTACCCCTAAATTAGTAACAATAGGTAAAAAAATAGGTGTAGTAATAAGGATAAGGGGAGCCATATCCATAATCATTCCCAATCCTAAAAGCACTATATTTATTATTAATAAGAGAATATATTTATTGCTAGACATGCTGAGAACTGCTTGAGCGATAGCATTCGGAATTCTTAGATAGGCCATTAACCAGCCAAAAGTGGACGCAGAAGCAATTAGAAACATTACAGCAATAATTGTTTTGCCTGAATCCCAAAGTATTTCCCAAAACTTTGAAAGAGGTATTTCTCTATATACAAAAAAGGCAATAAAAAAAGCATAAACTACAGCAATAGCTGCCGCTTCAGTGGCAGTGAATATACCACTCAATATCCCGCCTAGAATAATTACCATAGTAAAAAGCCCAAGAAAAGCTTCTTCCGTTGTTTTTAAGACATGCTTTAATTTAATCCCTTTTTGAACCGGATAACCTCTTTTAACAGCAATAATATAAGAAGGAATCATTAAAAATAGTCCAATCATAACTCCCGGGATAGCTCCTGCTAAAAAAATTCTAGCAATAGAAAGTCCTCCTGCTGCATAGGCATAAATTATCGCATTATGACTGGGAGGAATTATTAATCCCTGTGTAGATGAAGTAACAGTTACTGCAATTGAATAGTCTCGATCATAGCCTTTTTTTACCATAGATGGAATAAGGATTGATCCGATAGAAGCAGTATCAGCAACTGAGGAACCGGACATACCTCCAAAAAACATACTGGCTACGATATTTACAAAGGCAAGACCACCCCGTATTCTACCCACTAAAATACTTGAGAAATCCACAAGCCTTCTGGCAATTCCTGAATCTGACATAATTTGGCCCGCAAGAATAAAAAATGGTATAGCCATAAGAGAAAAATTATCTAAAACATCAGACATTTTTTGACCAACCACCATAAGTGGAATCTTTAAATAAAGCATAGTGAAGATTGAAGATATAGAAAGTGTAAAGGAAATGGGTATTCCAAAAAATAGGAGAACCAAAAAACTACCGAATAATATAATTATCGCCAAATCCATAATTATCTCCTCTCTTTAATTTAATTAAAAGTTCTCCTGCAAAAATTATCATGATTATTCCCGCAATAGGTAAAGCGAGATAGGTATAAGGAACAGGAAGACCGGTAGCCGGAATAACTTGAAATTTAGTAAGCTTCATAAACTGTATCCCACATACTGTTTCTATAAGACCAAATCCAATATAAAGAAAAATTTCACCATATTTTACAAATTTTTCCTGTTTTTTTAAGAATTTTTCTAAAAAAATATCCAGTGAAATATGAATATGATAACAGATTCCGAGAGAGCCTCCAATAAGCCCAAAATAAATCATAATAACCCCCACAGTTTCTTCTGCCCATATAAGTGGGGAATTAAAAACGTACCTCATAATAACTTGAAGAAAGGTAATAAGCACCATAGAAATGAGTAAAATTCTTAATGTAAATCTTAAGAACAGACTAAGTCTTTGGAATATTGTATCCATTTTAATATTCTCCTTAAATAAATTTGTCAAAGGAAGAGGTCAGGTAAAGATTTTATTCTTATTTACGTTCTAGTTAAAACTTTTTATTTCGCTAAACTCTGAATCTGCTCAATTAATTCTAAGTATTCACTCGCATACTTTTCGTAAACTGGTTTAACTGCCTCCATAAAAGGACCTTTTTCTGGTGTGCTTATCTTACAGCCTGCTTCTTTAACTATATTCATTGAAGTTACTTCATCTTTTAACCAAAGTTTTCTTTGAAGTTCCTGGGCAGCAACAGCGGCCATTTTAATTATTTGTTTGTCTGCATCAGAAAGAGCATTCCAAGTTTTGGCGCTCATTAGAGTTATCTCTGGGACCATAGCATGTCCATCGAGTGAATAGAACTTTGCCACTTCATAATGACTGGTTTCGTAATAGCTCGGAGCGTTATTCTCTGCACCATCGATTACTCCTGTTTGTAATGCGCTATAAACTTCTTCAAAGGCCATGGGTATAGGTTTTCCACCCATGGCTTCGACCATATCCATCATTACTGGGCTCTTCTGAGTTCTAATCTTCATTCCCTTAAGGTCTGCTGGAGAATTTATAGGTTTCTTCACGGTATAGAAACTTCTCGCTCCCGAATCCATATAGGCAATTCCTATAAATCCTACCTTTTCTAATTCAGCTAACATCGTCTGTCCAATTTCTCCCTCTAAAACTTTCCACATATGTTCACGACTGGCAAAAATATAAGGAAGGGCAAAAACAGCCATCTTAGGATAAACCGAAATTACGGGAGAGATTGAAACTCGGTTAATATCTATTACGCCCATCTGAGTTTGTTCAATAGATTCTTTTTCAGATCCTAAAACTGCACCAGGATATACATCAATTTTGATTCTTCCATTAGTCCACATTTCGGTTAACTTACTCATAAGTCTTAGTCCTTCAACTGTAGAATATCCTTCTTGATGATCACATGCAGCTTTTAGAATTATTACATCACCTTTTTTCTCCATAGCCATGCTAAAACTGGAAATTAACATTACAGTCAAAATTGCCACCGAAAAAATAATTAATAATCTTTTCATTTTAATTTTTCTCCTTTTAATTAATTTTTTTTATTATACAAGTATCTTTAATCTCCCTCAACCTGACCTCTTCCATCAAAAGAGATAAAAAATCTCTCATTCTTTTAAATAAGATATAGTTAATTATCATATAAGTTAGATTTTTCTGATTGTTTTGAATGAAAGAAAAGATAACAAAATTATCTACTTATTTATCAAGCTCTCCTTTTAAATTAAATAACCTCATTTGATTTTCATACATCAAAGCCTTTACTGCTCTTACTCCACCACTAGAGGTTATTTGTCCACTTGAAACAAGCTTTCCTATTGCTCTGCATGTTATCCTATCAAAAACCTCAAATCTACTTCCTTCGGATAAAATTTTCCTGCCATCACACACTGGACCTCCACTTGAAGTGAGGAGAGAAGTACCCGCAATATGAAGCAGATAGTGCTCCATTACATAAGGGTTATCATTATGCCACCAAGGAAAACCGGAATGAACATATGGGAATGCCCTTTCCAACATTACATTTGTGTGGGCAAATATTTGGTTCATAGGATACAATATTAAATGTCCTTGATTCTCACCCTCTCCACTAAAAAATTTTGATAATAAAGGTAGTAAATTCTCAATGATATTCACACTTTCAGCTGAAACATCACCTCCTACATCAGCTCCCCAATTTTTAAATAGATACTCATTAGCATTTCTAACTGCACCGTAATGTATTTGAGTAACCATACCTTTTTCTTGATTCATAGCGCAGAATTTATGCATCATATAAGAAATAAATTCTTTCGTTTCATTAGATCTGAGATTAAATTTTTCTTCTTTATTATAGGCTTTTTGGAAAATCTGCTCAGCTCTTTTTTGTTCGATTTTCAAACCATAAGGTTCCAATAAACTATGATCACTTGCCCTAGCTCCCATCTGGGCAAAATAATTATGTCTTATCCTTAAAGCATCAACCAATCCTTTAAGGGTAGTGTCTTGGCCTGTTAATTGGCAAATTTTTTCGACATTAGATTTCCAATTATCCTCGAAAATATTACAATAAGCATCCGGTCTAAAAGTGGGCAAAAAAATGATACCATCAATATTTTTAGCCATTTTGTGGTATGCTAAATCATCTGCGGGATCATCAGTAGTAAAAATAATTTTTGCCCCGATTCTTTTTAATATTTCCTGAGGTAACATCTCTTTTCGTTGCAAATGTTCATTGGTTATTTCCCATACTTTATCCGCGGTATCTGCACTCAATAATTCTTCAATACCAAACATCCTCTTTAAGTCTAAATGCATCCATTGATGTACATGGTTTCCTTCAAGGTTAGGGAAAACTTTGCATAAAGCAACCCACTTATTAAAATCTGAAATTTGAGGATCCCGAGCCAGAGCTTGAGAAAAACCAGGAATTTTTGCAGCTAATTGAATAATATAGTGATCACAATTTTTATATTCTTCTCTCGTCTCCAGAACTTCTGCCCTCCAAATATTAGGATAAGGCTTATTTTCTACAATTTGTCTTAAATTATGGTGAGTATGAGTATCAACAATTCCAACTTCTTGCCTGAATGGAATTGCAATATCATGATATAATTTAATTTCTTCTGGTCGGTCTAATAACCAGTTATCTCCTAAAAATTTTTCTTCCATCTTTTCCTCTAATTATTTTGATAATTCTTTAAAGAAAATAATATATCTATTACTTAATAGAATCTAAATGAGAAGATGTAATCACCCTCGTAATTTTAAATATTTCTTTTAACACTAAGGCAGCTGCCCCTATAACGGTACAATCTTTTCCCAAACTTACAGGTAGAATTTTAGCAACTTCAGCAGAAACAGAAAAAGCTCTTTTTTGTGCAATCCTTTTCAAAGGTTTAAAAATGAGGTCTCCTGCTTGAGTTACTCCACCTCCCACGATTACCAACTCAGGATTAAATAAATTAATAATATTAGCAACACCAGTACCTAAGTATTCTCCTGTTTCCTCCATAATATGTCGTCCTAATTTATCCCCTTGATTAGCTGCTTTAGATACAACTTCAGCACTAATTTGATTAAAATCATAATTTGCTACTTTAGAAATTAATGACTTCTCACCTTCTTTAACTGCTTTAATCGCCCTTTTTGCTATAGCTGGACCTGATGCCATAACTTCAAGACAACCTTTATTACCACAACTACACTTCGGACCATTATAATCAACGGTAGTATGCCCAATTTCTCCAGTACAGTTGCTTTCTCCATGGAAAAGTTCTCCATTGATGACTACTCCCGATCCAATTCCCATCCCCACATTAATAAAAACAAAATTTTTTACTCCCTGTCCTTCCCCAAACTCAGATTCAGCTAAAGCCATGGCATTAACATTATTATCGACAAAAACAGGAATATGAAACTTCTTTTTTAATATTTCCCTTAAAGGAGTATCTCTCCAGCCAAAATTTGGGGTAATGAGCATTGTACCTTTTTTATCTACTAAACCTGGCGCCGCTATCCCAATACCAACTATCTTTTTCCTTTTTATCCCCGAATCCTTAATAATCTTATGGATAGCAGTTTTTAATTTTTCTATAATTTTATCTTTACTCTGTTTGCAATCAGTAGGGTATTCATTTCTTGTTTCAATCCTACCTAACAAATCAGTAATGGCAATAGTAGTATGAAGAGTGCCTAAATCAACCCCTATCGAGTAATAAGCTTTGGAATTTAACTCAAGTAAAATAGCTCTACGACCCACCCCCGAGGAAGTTAATCCAATTTCTTTTATTAAGTCTTTTTTTATTAAATACTCAACAATACTGGAAATAGTGGATCGGGTAAGTTTAGTTATTTTGGAAATATCTGCTCGAGAAAGTGGACCTTTTTCCCTAATTAAATTTAAAACAAGTGAACGGTTAATTTTTTGAACTAATCTAAGATTTCCTGTTTTAGTGTACAATACTTAATTTATCCTTTTAAAAATTTAATTGTTTGTTCATTAAACAATTAAATGAATTATAACTTTATTTCTAAAAAATGTCAAATAATATTTTTTTATTGTAATTAAAATTTAAAAGTATGGACCATAAACTATAATCTAAAATAAAAAATATTGGGGATTTTGAATTAAATATTTGAGGAAAATATTTTTGAAAAGATAAAAAATTAATTCAGGGTAAAAATGTGGATTTAAGATCATAAAGTTACAGTTATAGAAATAAATTCCTATATTAAAACTCAATAAATAATTTATAATTAATTCTAATATGGTACCTTTAGATTATTCTAAACAAATAATCTTCTTTGTTTAAATATAAGATCTAATATATTTTAAAATACCAACATAATCTATTTATAATAATTTTTAATCTTTTTAACAATAGCAGAAACTATATGGAAGCCAATATTCCTCCATCGACATAAATAATTTGACCATTAATAAAATCAGAAGCCGGTGAAGCTAAAAAAATTGCAGTACCAATAAGTTCTTCCGGCTGACCCCATCGATGGGCAGGAGTCCGATTTTTTAACCATTGGTCAAATTGAGTATTTTCAGCAAGAGGATGAGTCATCTCAGTAATAAAATAACCTGGACCAATACCATTTATCTGAATATTATATCTTGCCCATTCTACGGTCATATTTTTAGTTAACATTTTTAATCCTCCCTTGGCAGCTGCATATGGGGCAATCGTTGCCCTCCCCAATTCACTTTGAAGAGAACAAATATTGATAATCTTTCCTGATTTCTTGGCAATCATTCCCTTGACTACCCTTTGACTAACTAAAAAAACACCGGTTAAATTCGTTTCAATAACTTCCCGCCATGACAATTCTTCCATTTCTATTAATAAAGCTCTTTTTTGAATACCTGCATTATTTATTAGAATATCAATCGAACCCGTTTCCTTTTCAATTAATGATATCTTCTCATCAATTTCCTGTTTTTTGGTAATATCAAAAGAATAACCATCAACATTAAAACCTTCTTTTTTCAGCTGATTGACTGCTTTTTCTAACCTCTCTTCATTTCTTCCATTCAAAACAATTTTAGCACCAGCCAAACCCAGGCCTTTGGCTATAACATAACCCAATCCCCGACTTGAGCCAGTGATCAAAGCGGTTTTCCCGACTAAACTAAACAAATTATCAAACATACCTATCCCTACTTTCTATTTTTATTAATTCAAATATATAAGGCAAAAACAATTTCATTTAAATTTATTAATCATATCTTGGGTACCAGGAATTTCATTTAATAAATATCGATATTCTTCTTTGAAATTCTGGATTAATGAACGTTGATACTTCCCTACCAAAATGGTAAAAATATAACTTTGGTGACCAGGTGAAGTTACTGTAGGATGATAACCCTTATCCAACAGTAAAGTATCTCCATTTTGAGTCATAAAGCATTTAGAAGAACCATCTGATTGGAAAACAATCTGGGCTCCGAATCCATTTTCTGGATAAAAACGATAATGATAAACTTCTTCAAAAGCGGTTTCTTCTTCCCCCTGCTCTTCATCATGTTTATGTGGGGGATATCCTGACCAGCATCCCGCGTCAGCATAAAGCTCGCTGACCAATAAATTTCCTGCCCTACCATTTGCATTGTGTCCAAGAATATGATAAATGCATCGACGACTATGGGTATCTAAAGACCCTACTTCTACCATCTCTTCGTCATCAGGTAAAATCCTAAATGGGGGATACTCGGTTTTACAAAAACCACCAGCAATGGCAATTTCAGTGCCATCCTTATTAGCCTTCAACTGAACTAGAGCGCCAGTGGTAACATAGACAGAATCTGCATTGCCTGCCCAAATATTCTTTCTTTGTCCTACATCTTTAAACAATTTGCCATTAACATTAATATCACAATTTCCGGAAAGTACAACATAAACAGATTCAAAATCCTTCACTTGCTTTCTTAACTCTTCGCCTCTTTCTAAACGAATAAGATTAAAGTAAGTCAAAGGCAAAATTCCTGATTTACCGGTAATAATAGGTTGATTTTTATTATCGTAATATCTAATTAAATCAGCCATGATATATTCTCCTTCGTCATTTTGTTGTTTTTGTACATCTTAAAATCTTCTCTCTGTATTATTAAAAATCAAAGCATTCTATAAAATTTATATAATAATGTTATAGCTAAATTCCCTCTCATTCCACAGGAATAATTAAGGTCCTAAAAAATGATTGGGAATCCAACTGGCTAATCCCGGGAAAAATACAATAATTAACATAACTAATATTAAAGTTAATACAAAAGGATAACAATAACGAATAGTTTGATCATAGGTAGTCTTAGCTAAACTAGTAGTCACAAATAATAAAACCGCTACCGGTGGAGTGACGGCACCTATCTGAGTAGCCATTACCATTAATAGACCAAAATAATAAGGATTAAATCCGTAAATATTACAGATATGCACTGCAACAGGCACCATAATAATCAAAATGGCCAGTGACTCAATAAACATGGTTAATACCAGCATGATCCCTAATAACACCAATAAAACGACCAGTGGATCCTGAGAAATTGAATTTAATAAAACCATTACCACTTCATTAAAATCTAAATAAGCTAATAACCATCCTAAAGCTCCTGCAACAGAAATAATACCAACTACCATGGTGGTAGTAACCGCTGCATCCAGTAAAATCTTGGGAATTTCTTTAAAACTCACCGTGCGATAAACAAAGAAAGTTACAATAAAAGAGTAAATACAGGCGACTACACCTGCCTCAGTAGCAGTAAAAATCCCGCCCAAAATTCCGCCCAAAATGATTACCGGAGCCAGTAAAGCCGTCCATATTTTTGGAATTAATTTAATAACTTTCCATAAATTGAATTTTCCTGTAGTCCTTCTTAACTCTGGAAAATTTCGTAAATAAGAAAAAAGATAAATAGTAGTCATTAATCCTATTCCAATCAAAATACCAGGGATAATACCCGCTAAAAATAAACCCCCGATAGAAACCCCGGCCATGGACCCGTAAACAATCATAGTCATACTCGGAGGGATAATTGGACCAATAGTCCCGGCAGATGCCAAAATAGATGCAGCAAATCCGGGTTTATAGCCTTTCTCTTTCATTGAAGGAATTATAATCGAACCTATAGCTGTGGCGTCTGCAACTGACGACCCTGAAACACCGGCAAAAATCATACTAGCTAAAACCGATGCATGACCCAAACCACCTTTTAAATGTCCTACAGCAACCTCTGCAAATTCAACCAGTTTTTTACTAATTCCCCCTCTGGACATAATTGCACCTGCTAAAATAAAATAAGGCATTGCTAGTAAGCTGAACTTATCCAGCATGGTAAACATTTTTTGCGGGAACATAGCAATTACTAAATCCGGTGTAGCAATAACTCCGCCCAGAGCAACCACTGCAATGGCTAATATTACAGGAACGCCCATTATGATCAATGATAAAAGAAAAATGAAAACAGCAATCAGCATAATTAATACTCCCTCCTGACCCCAATCAATTTTTTAAATATATTTCTTATAACCACAATTAATAGATACGTACTGGCTAAAAACAATCCTAAATAGGCATAATCCATGCGAATTCCCAAACCTGGACTAGTCTGGAATCGAGCCACTTTCATTATCACAGTTGTATAATACATGATTGCAACAGCAATAATTAACCAGAGAATATCGGTAATAAAGGCTAAAATATTTTTGAATTTTGGAGGGAGATTTTTGGTTAAAAATTGCATGCCAAGATGAGAACCGCGATTATAACCAATTGGAATAGTTAAAAAAACTAACCAAATATGGGCAAATTTCTGGAATTCCTCACTCCAGCTGAGAGATTGATTAAGGATATAACGATTAAAAACCTGCATTCCACCAACAATTAGCAGTAATATAAATATAATGACGATCGTTATTTCAACTGCCCGATCAATATATCTAAAAATTTTATTTACCATTAGATTCTTACCTTTCTACCTTGTTAACTTAATTAAGTAACAGTCAAGGGATAGAAAAACTTTCTCTATCCCTTGACTTTATCAATTAGATTTATTTTATTCTGTAACAGCTCTTATCTTTTCTAATAAATCCATAGCGCCACGTTCTTTAGCTATTTCATTCTGGATTTCTACTGCATTTTCTACAAATTGGGTTGTATCTATCTCATTGATAACCATACCTTTACTCTTCAGGAAATCAAAAGCTTCATTCTCTCTAATTGGGGCCAGTTCACGTTGTTTGTCGCGGGCAATTTTAGCTCCTTCTAAAATAATCTCTTTTTCGATATTATTCAGTTTGTTCCATTCTGGTAAGGAATAAGCAAAAACTAAAGGTCCAAATAGATGTCTGGTCAAAGCTATATATTTAGCCACTTCATAAAATTTTTGAGCTTTAGTAACCGCTGCCCCATGTTCATATCCGTCTAGAACCCCGGTTTGCATGGCAGTATAAACTTCCCCAAAAGCCATCGGGGTGGCATTAGCTCCCATCGCATTTAGAGCAGCAATATAAATTGGAGTTTCAATAGTTCTAATTTTTAACCCTTTCAAGTCTTCCGGCTTTTTAACTTCGACTTTAGAGGTTACTACATTTCTATAACCCCAGCTATCCATCCAGGCTAAAATTTTAAATCCACTTTTCTCCAGTTCTTCGGCTAAAATATCTCCAACTTCTCCATCCAGTACCTTGTGGACATGACCATAACCTTTCCATAAGAAAGGAAGATCAAGGACGCCTATTTTTTGATTAAAATTATTGAGGATAGCAGTACCACTTATAACACAGGTTGCTCCAGAACCCAGCTGTATTCCTTCATAGACCTCTCTTTCTTCACCCAGGACACTAGCAGCATAAATCTTAACCTCCAATGTGTCTGAATTTTCGTTAACATAATCTCTAAAAATGGTAGCAGCAGTGTGAATTTCTGAAGACATATCTGCCTGATGGCAATGAGAAAGTTTAATTACTTTCTCATCAGCGGCTAAAGCAAAGGTAGTTAAAGCAAAGGTTACACAAATAATAATAAACAACACAAATAGTAATTTCTTCATTAAAAAAACCTCCTATAAATTTAATATATTTAATAAAAATGTTCTTTACATTTAAGTTTTGAAATAGCATCACCTCTTTTCATTGGAGTAGTTGAATGAACCATCCTCACTTTATTTTAATGCAGATTTGGGTTCTTTCTTTTCAGCATGTTTCACTTGATATTCGGACATTTGCATATGCTTCTTCATGGCCTGAGCAGCCTTTTCGGAATCTCTTTGTTTAATAGCTTTAAAAATAGCATCATGTTCTTTGAGGGTGGTTTTAAATCGACCATCTTGGCAAGTATCTAAATCTTTAGAATGAATAATAATATCAGGAGTCATTAAACTAATTAAAGAATTAAGCACCGAATTTTTTGAATATTTCGCAATTTTTAAATGGAATAATAAATCTTCCTCTAATCCAGCATTATCATTTTCTACCTGCTTACGAAAATCAGAAAGGGACTGTTCCATTTCTTCTATTTCTTTATTTGTAATTCGTATAGCAGCAAATCGAGCAGCATTTATCTCCAATAAACTTCGAACTTCCATTAATGAAACAAAATCTTCTCTACCTAAATCGAGAATATTAGAAATTAAACCTTCCAGCGCTTTTACACCAAGGCTGACTACAAATGTACCCCTTTGGGGGTAGGTCTTTAAGATGCCATAAAATTCGAGCTTCCTGATTGCCTCTCGAATATATCCTCTACCAATTCCAAAACGATCCGCAAGGGACCTTTCCGAAGGTAAGCGATCACCAGGTTTTAAAATCCCTGAGGAAATTAAATCCCCCATTTGCTTTAATATGAGATCAGAAGGCTTTTTAAATTTTATTTGTTTAAAGTGATTAAGAGAAATTTGTTCGTAATTTTCCATCTATTTTCATCCCAATTTATATTTATGGTTAACTAGTTATTGGTTAACCAATTTAATTATAAAATAAAAAATATAAATTGTCAAATTTATTTTTAAATTTTTTTAAACGGACTGCTTTAAAAAATTCTTTCTGTTAAAATTGATTGAAAATATTTTTAACTAAAAGAAAAAAATTATTTAAAATACGAGAATTTTATTAAATTATTTATACTATATTAATTTTAAAATATTAAAGATTAATTTAAAACGCGGTATTTAGAGGAATTTTTATTTCAGTTCCTTTACGCTCTGCTGAAAGGTAGGCAGCATAAAGAACGCTTACTGTATCACTCGCTGCCAACATTCCCGACTTAGGTTCCCGCCCAGTGGCAATCGCTTCCATAAAGTCTTGAATCTCCTGAGGATAGCCAAACATCCAGTTTTCATCTGGTGAAGGGTTAGACCAACCTTGTTTGGTTCCGATTTTCTCCATTACATAAACATCTGCCAACTGTTCCTCTTGTGGATTGTAAAGTTCCATTGCATTAGTAGGACTCAGGTTGCAACGAGTCCTATGATTATTGGCAAAGATTTCCAGCCAGTTGTGCACACCTCCCATCACCAATTCTGAAGCAAAAATATCAGCAATCATCCCATCATCAAAAATTAGGTGAATATTACCGTAATCCTCGATATCCTCATAATCGGTTCTTAGAAAACCTTTATCGATAAATTTTGGGTTTCGGGTTATCTCATGAGTTCGAGCACTAACTGCTTTCGGACGAATTGCCTTGCCATTACGAGCAATTCCTTCTACCTGTTTCAGATAAAGTATAGCTGATAAAGGATGACAACTCTTACCTACAATTGATCCTCCGCCTGATAATCTCCAAATCCCATATGCTGGAGAGAGACTTCCTGAGTGTGATTGATTTCCTAAAGCCCATAGTATCTGTCCTTGGGTTTTAGTAATAATCTCAGCCTCCTTCTGTACTGCTGGTGCGTAAATCCAGTTTTCTGCGTAACAGAGTTTTCTCTTACTCTTTAAGGCAGCTGCAATGATTCGTCTCGCACTGGCAATCGCCTCTTCTAACATCTTTTCCTTTGAGAATGTATTTCCCTTAAAATTCTTATCTCCAGGAGGTCCAAAGTATCCGGTAAAGGGCTTTTCAACTACTATATGCTTTCCTGCTTCCAAAGAGGTGATAGAAACTTCTTCATGAGCGTATCCTGGAGTACAGACATCAGTAACATCTATCTCGGGAAGCATCTCTTCAAGGGAATTAAAAGCCTTTATTCCTCGTTTTCTCGCGAAATCTTCGCGATGTTCCTTGGTAAGCGAAGTAACCCCCATTACTTTTACATCTATACCAGTTACCCGCTGATAGGCGGTATAATGAAACTCAGCAGCAAAACGACTACCAACAATTCCAACTCGGATGGGTCTATCCATAATTACAAACCTCTCCTGTTTAAAATAAATAATAAAAAATAAATATGAAGTTCTTAAAAATAAGTTTGCCTATACCTCGACCTGCACCAGTAACTATAGCTACTTTATTTACTAAATTCATCTATCTACTGGAATTTATTATAGCTTTGAGGGACATATTCTTTCTCCTTTAAAAATAATAATATTCTGATCATTAAGCCAGTAATTTTGTCTATTTAACCCCACTAAATAAATTTTTCTCTAGTTTCCACCTCCTTCTTTTCCTCTTTTTGCGATTTTTCTTTATATCCCAATCGTTCCGATATCCTCTTGCTATTCTCGAGAAGAGCATCCTTCAGATTATTTTGTTTGTTTACGTCTATTCTGAAAGCAGGGCTTGAAATACTAATAGCAGCTATAACTTTTCCTTGATAATTCCTAATGGGGGCAGCTACACAGCGAACATCCTTTTCGTTTTCTTCTCTATCTAAGGCAAAACCTTGTTCTCTTACTTTACTAAGTTCTTTTTCTAATTCCCTTTTATCAGTGATGGTCTTCTCCGTAAGGCGAGGAAGTTCTCTTCTACTTAATATCTTTTTTCTTTCTCCTTCTGGGAGATAGGCTAACAGCACCTTACCCAAAGCAGTACAGTAAAGGGGGGCTCTTTTACCCACGTAAGAGATCATCCTTATAGTTTGAGAAGATTCCTCTTTGGCTAAGTAGAGGACCTCTCCTTCTTCCATGACCCCTAAATGTACAGTTTCGTTACACTGATTTACTAGCTCTTTTAGATAAGGAGTAGCCTCTCTTGCCAGGTCCATTTGGTGAAGTTTAGCCATGCCTAATTCTATAACTTTTAGACCTAGCTGGTATCTCTGATTATTGGGTTCTTGCTCCACATATCCCCAATGTTTTAAAGTATCTAATATACGGTGAGTGGTGCTGGGATAGAGTCCTAATTTTTCACTGATTTCAGTCATGCTCATAGCAGAACCCTGTCGAAGCATGGTCTCGAGAATGGAGAGGGATTTATCCAAAACTTTTATAGGGTAATTGGGACGTATTTTTTCCATATTGTATCTCCTTATTTATTTCTATATTGTAGAATTTTTTTCTATTTACAATTCAATTTACATTATATAAAAGGCATTCTAATCTTGTCAAATTTTTACTTACCATGAATTTGTGTCAAAAAATCGTTATAAATTTTCTTGCTTAAAAAAATTATACGAAACAATTTTACTGCTAAAGAATATATATCAAATGATGTTTTATTTATCATATGATTAAAAAATCAAAGTCTTTTTAAATGGAAACCTCCATCCACATTAATTATTTCGCCGGTAGAAAAATCTAATTTTCCTGAACAAAATACCGAAACTGCCTGAGCAATATCCTGGGGATATCCCCAGCGTTTTATCGGAGTCAGACCTTCACTAATTGATTTATCATACTTATCCCTTACTACCTTAGTCATGTCTGTATAGATAATACCTGGCCGTATCTCATAAACATTAATATTGTATTCGGAGAGGCGGTCAGCAAAAAGCTTGGTTATCATGCTAACCCCGGCCTTAGAGATACAATATTCTCCCCTTGATGGTGATGATGTATAAGAGGATAGGGACCCAATATTGACGATTTTAGGTTTAAAATCGGAATTCTCCTCCACCTGCTGGACCATTATATTCGCAACAGCCTGAGTTAAAAAGAAAGTCCCTTTGAGATTGATATCTAGTACAAAATCGAAGCTCTCCTCGGTTGTTTCCAGAATATCCATTCTTACCCTGGGGGCAACCCCAGCATTATTTATTAAAAAATCAATCCTCCCGTACTCTTTCATAACCTGCTTACAGAAGTTGTCGTGATCTTTACTCTGAGCAAGATCTCCCTGAAAATAAAGTACTGGTTGGCATTCTTTTTTAAGCTCTTTCATGTTTTCCTCAACTTTTTCTGGCTCCAAAATATCAAATATGGCAATAGCACAGCCATCCCTTGCCAGTTGCAGAGCAATACTATACCCAATTCCTCGAGCAGCTCCTGTAACAACAGCAACCTTCTGCTCAATCATATCTCCTCCACACTCCTTTAATAGAATTTAATAATATGCTTACTTATAGTTTAAAAAGGTTTCTCCTT
>Ga0209979_1001565_pt1 | contig 24632 bp, 19 predicted proteins | sample AnhtaG_FD_183114 | JGI IMG/M metagenome (GOLD analysis project Ga0209979, IMG submission 183114) | Deep subsurface microbial communities from Anholt, Denmark to uncover new lineages of life (NeLLi) - Anholt_01485 metaG (SPAdes) (version 2) | ecosystem: Environmental > Aquatic > Marine > Oceanic...
TCTACCTGGTCTATCAGAATATCAGCCATCCGCTTCTTTTCTTTCCGGTAGGCATCCTTATTTCCCTTGAAGTAGTCGGCTTCGTATTTCTTCCAGTGGTCATATCCCTGGAGCGTGATGATATTGATCGTGTTCTTTCCTTTGGGAGAATAGTCCTTATAAAGATTATCATACAGGGTTAGACCAAAACCACCCTCCACCTCTGCTTCAAGAGCGGCTTGAAATTCAGCCTCGGGATCGTACTCGGTGGTGCAGAAGATTTCGGTATCCTTGATCCCGACTTCGCCAACTAAGTCTTTCTTCAATCCCAGAAACACCTGGAAACTGGAAAGGCTGACGCTAAATTGATCCATCCTGGCCAGATACTCTTTAAGATACTCGTCCTGCTTCATCATGGTGTGGAAGGTATCATAAGCATTGGCATTTGAAACGACTACCCTTCCGGTAAATTCACCTCCATCAACGGTTTTTACACCGTAAGCCGTATGATTCTTCACCAATATCTCTTCCACCCTGGTTTTGAGCATCACCTTTCCGCCGCGATCTTCAATGAATTTCACGAAGGCATCGCTTATCTTTTGCGATCTGCCTATGGGATAATAACCACCTTCTTGAAGATAACTTATGGTGGGGAGGGCATAATATATACTGACAAGTTTGGATGGCGGAAGCCCATAGTATCCCCAGAGTGCGGAGATAATGGCTTTCAATTTGGGATTCTTGATCCGGGCATCCACCATTTGGCCCCAGGTTTTGGTGTAGGATTTGAACAAGTAAGGGAAATCAACAGGAAAACGGCTCATATCGACCTGTCCTTTGGCGCTGGATAATTTGCCGATATCTTTAGCCACCCCTTTCATATCCTCAAAGAGCCCTTCGATTCCCTGCTTCTCATCCGGGAAGTAGCCGATGAGCATATCAATGTAGCCGGTGAGATTCTTTTGCGGTACCCGGAAATCATAATCGGGAAAGATTGCTCTGTAAAGATTGGGATGGGGCACAAACTCCACGTCTGTAATTTCAGGGAAGCCGGGTATTAAATTGTGTATTCCATCTCTTTCTCCCACCGATGTGGAATGCAGGGAAACGTCAAAGACAAAACCACCGGGTCGTTTGAAGGTGGTGGCATATCCGCCTGGGATATAATGTTTTTCCAGAACCAGTGGTTTGAATCCCTGCCGGGCAAAAGCCGCCGCACAGCTCAACCCACCCAGACCTGAGCCGATGATCACCGCATCAAATTCATTTTTACCTAAATCAGCGCTTGCACCTATTGGAAAGAGACTCCAGTCAAGCGCAACTATGGAAGCTCCAGCCAATAAGGATCTTATAAAATCTCTTCTTTCCATGTTGGACATAACTCCTCCTCTTTATTTGGTTAACTTTGCGTTTTATGAATCCACTGCTCCATCTTTAAAAAACGCTGTGCTCCTCGCGGATGTCATCCCAGGCAGGTCTCCGACATCCACAAGAAGGAAGTTAGCGAGGATAACAACATCCTCGCGAAGCAAAAGGAGGATATCTATAAGAGTTCCAACAAAGCTACGACCTGCTCAGCGACTTTCACATTTGCTACCTGTTTTGCTGACTGCCCGTCTCTCCCTATTCCCTTCTGTGCTACAGAACGGGAATCAACCTCCTGTCCATCATGCCTAAAGAGCCTGCACTGCAAAGAAATCTCACACACCGTCAGATCATCCAAACCCTTTTTCAAGGTCAAATTCACCGATTCTTCTGCCACAAGTAGATAATCCGCAAATTTACGAAACTGTAACCTCGAAAGAATTTGACCGCTCCCTCCTAACAGTTCCTCCAAGAATCCATCCTCACAAAACGCCGGTTTGAATACATTGCTACTAATCGAACATCCTTTTTTCTTAAGGAGATTTTCGATTTCAGAAGTCAATCCTTGATCTTGCGCCAATTCCCGGGCATTTATAATTTCATATATTAGCACAAGAACCGTTTTGGGAGCGGCTTTCTTAGGAGAATCCAAATAGATATATTTTTCAAGGAATGCCCGGTTGACTTGCTGTCTTTCCAACTCCCTCTGCCTTCTTGACAGTTCTTCTTCCATTTCCTTGTCGTATTTTTCCTTTGATTTGGCCTCTTCTCTGATGCGTACTGCAATCTCTGGAGTGACAGGCTCCAGTTTTTTTCCGGTAAGAGTATGATATCCGGGAGACGAAAAGAATTCATAACTCCCATCGTCCGCTTTGTAATACCACTTCAATGGCTGTCCCGTGATCGGATCAAAGAACATCTCATCCAAAGTCTCTATCTTTTTTCTGGAGCACTTCCTCTTTTCGATTTGCGGTGCAATCTCTGGGGTAACTGGCTCAAGCTTCCCTCCCGTTCTGGTATCGTACCCTGGAGTAGAGGAAACTCTGTAGCAGCCTTCGTAAGTGTCGTAGGAATACCAGACGGTTGGCTCTCCCGTGTCATGTCTAAAATACTTCCCCTGCGTGGCAGTATACATCAACATGAAGTACCCGACTGTGTACACTCCGAGAATAATGGTTCCCACTCTTCTTTTGGAACGGGAAAATGAGAAAACGTATCGCATGCCGAAAACAAAAGGGATCAAAAGTGCAGCAATGAGCGCTTTGGCCAGCCATTTGTTAAAGCCAGCCACCCCCACCAAACTATTGATTCCGAATGAGAAGACCTCCTTTACTGTAAGAAACTGTGCGAAGAAAAAGGCGGGGACTACCACAAGTAAGATAACTAACAACAGTAAAATGCAGGCAAGAAGAACCCTTCTTTTCTCTGGAGCTCGCCCGACAGCTTTGTAGATCAAAAAACCTAATCCAACAAAAAGCATAACGAACACCATCAAAAACAAAAATATTTTTATCATAATATCAACCTCTTACTTAAGTTTGAGTTTTTGAGTCAGTCTGTTCAGTCGGATTAAGTGCATTTCTTGGCACTTTGCCTTGATCTGTTTTCCATTCCGAATGCTTTACCCCGGCAAACTCTGAAAAATCTTTTGAGGTGTAAAATTCTTTCAGTTGACGCAAACGATTCCTGATATATGGATGAGTCCGGAGTAGAGGCTCGGTTATCTTAGAGATAGTCTCTTCTTGCTCCCGGTCGATCCTATCAAGAAAGGAATCTAAGTCGAACTCTGCAGCCAACTCCCTGCCCAAAGCTAATTTGATCTGAGCTAAAGCAGCAGTTTTCAGGTCTTTGACTGCCAACAAGCCCGCTCGATCTGCGGTATATTCAGCTTTTATTGACCAATAGTTGAAGACGGGCGTGAGCAGTCCAGATATCAGGGGGAGTCGATGTTGGCGGACCGGACTGGCTAAGAGAAGCCAGGTAGTGTGTCTCTTCTTGATATGGCCTATCTCGTGCCCGATAACTGAAAGAAGTTCCACCGGATTCAACAACTCAATAAGTGAGCTATGAAGCACAATCCACGCCTCCTCAAACAGTCCTAAAGTATATGCACTTGGATGAGGGTCTTGGAGAATAAAGATGTCAGGCAAAGGGTTCTTAAGTCGGTAGGCGGCTAATTTGGCCAAGCGATGAATTTGCGGAAAGCTTTGGGCTTCTACCTTAACCAAGGACGCTTTGGTAGTTATTTGTTGCACTCTAAACATCAATAAGCTTCCCGCTAAGACAAGAAAAAGCAATCCCAAGCTTAGAGTGGACAATATCATGCCTAAGAAAGAGGCGATGAGGATTGAAATGACCAAGCTTAAATGCTCCTTTGGATACTCAAACTCCATTTCGTATTTTGAATCGGAGGGAAAGAGCTTTACTCTGGCTAAAAATCTATCCATCGCCAGTTCCGGCACAGTTGGATCCAAAGTGCAGTTCCGACAAAGATTCTCTTGATTCAAATTCGCATGACCACAATTCACGCAAAAGGGCATATATTCCCGTTCCTATGTAATGCGCTTTTGCTCTACCACTTTAGTACAGGCTAGCTTCTCACCTAATCTGTGGTCGGTTCCAGCAAAAATCTGCACCGCAATGATAAAAGTCAAGAAACCAAAGATCAAAAGCCCAAAATTGAGTAGCCAAAATGATGGTGGTAGGATAATGACAAAGAGGAACCAATTGCGAATGACTGATTCCGTTATGCCGCCCACACGGTTCTCTCTTTCGTTCACTACCACCAGCCCTGTCAAGAATTTCCCCAAGCTTTTTCCCTTGATGGAGTCTCTAAGAATTAAGTAAACCCCGGGCAAAAGATACAAAAGAAAAGCCTTTCGAGCAAAAAATGCGATTTTGGTATATCGATAGAGCGGGAAAAGAAGACATAAAGCCACACCTACATCTATGAAGCCGGCCAAAAATCGGAGTGCCGCATTCGCCACAGGAATCTCCTTATAGGTCGAGGCGGGGACAACAGCGCTCTCTTTTTCAGTTACCAATGAATCGTCGTTTTTTAAAGACCTTCCGCACCCCGGACAAAATTTCGAGCCGTCCAGATAACTGGTTCCACATTGCGCACAAAAGGGCATACTTCCTCCTTACATGCAATTTCTTACCGATGTCTCAATATGTTATATCTTTTCAATTTCGAGCAATAGCAGCTTCCTGTTTATCAGCAGATCCTTTAGCTTATAGGTTCTCAACCTTAGCGAATATTCCCTCCTAAGAGACCGGAAAAATTCGGACGCCGACATTGCCTCATTTGGGTCAACCCATACCAAAAAGTCGAGCGTCCTTTCACCTAAGATGTTCTCTTTAAGACGATTGCTTAACCCTTTTAAAATCTCCACGGTTTGGGAAGTGACCAAATACCTTTCTTGCTCACTAAAACCTCTCCCTATGTTCATGATGATTTTAAGCTGAATTCCTCGAGCTAGATCATCTTTCCAATATGCTGTTATGCGACTCAGAACGTTATCTACCGCATCACTTATGGCTTCCTCTATAATCACTGCGTCCGAGGTTAATCTCTCTGAACTATAGCCAGTTTCTGTCCCCAAAAGGCGCGATGTGGTAGTCTCGAAAGCCCTAACACCAACCAACGCTTTTTTAACTTCGCTACTGCCTACATACCTGTGTTCTATGTCCAAGGTATATGTGATATAGATATCACTCCCTACCAACAGAGCAATAAGATACGGATCGTCCTGTTTCACACCTTTCAGACTTTGGGTCAAAGCCACCATATCATCCATTTTCACTTTCTGCTCTGGAACCAATACATCATATCTCCTCGCTGTCAAGAATGACTCTATTACTTGAGCTGCCTTCTCCAGATTACGATCCTGCTTGAGTAATTCTATTGGGCTTTCGTCACCCATTGTCTTAGGTAACACCATGATGAAAGGAAGTCCCAGGCTCTCTGCTAAAGCTGGCTCAGTCGGGAGTATCCCTTGCGAGATCAACTGTTGTTTCATGAGTTCCTTGTTAACCCGAAACTCTTTTTCTATTTTGAGCTTCCCTGTGGTGAGTCTAATACGTCTGAGATATTCCTCCCCTTCCCAGCTGATGAATCTGGTAATGTTCTTCCTTTCAAAAAACTCCTGTTCAATGAGTTTGAATTTTTCTCTCTCTTTGAGAGTTTGCAAAAGATGATCAGTTCCTCCGGCCAACACGAAATGTACCGCCGAGCGTCGGGCATCTAGAACAGCTGCCTCCTCATCCACTCCGATGCCGGAAGCAGTTATCATGAGTTCTGCGGATGAATATACTTCCAGCAGTGTTGCCTCGTGGGAGGTGGGCAAATTGGATCGTTGGGTTATCACTCTCTTTTGGCAACCACCGAGTAAGACCGTTCCCAACAGAAGGAACAGTGCATACTTTGATTTCATATCACTCCCTTCACTTAAGATTGACTGTCAAATAACACAACGTGTCTTGGGTAAACTTTAACGTCGATTTCTTTAAAATGCATTTTAAAAATCAAAAAAACCTCGGCAAAGAGAAGCTAAGATAGATATTGTATCCTAAACCGCTGAAGTCGACTTCCGGTGGCTTATCAGAGTACCACGCTTTCTCTTTATCCTTGATTTTGAGGGTCCAGCTACTGGTTGGATCAAAAAGTCGGTAGGTTGCAAGGCCGCCGAGATTAACATTTATACTTAGTGCTAGCTCCACTCCTAAATCGAAAGTGAATCCAGTGACTACCCGACTCTCAAATTTGTGATTGATCTCCTCGACCTTCTCCGTTACCAATAGCGAATGGCCTCCAAATTTAACTCCGTTCACGATGGCTAGCGGCCCACAGTAAAACTTCTTCATAACTCCGCCATGCATGCCGATAATCCCACCTATATCGGTTTGATATTGTTGGTCCCAAAGATTAGCTTTAAGTCTCATTGCACCCATTTGAATTTCAAATGTTACGTAAGTTTGAGAGAGATTCAATGCTTTCACGAGATTGTAATGAATGCTCAATCCTCCTACGTACGCGTCAGCAGTCCTATCCGTCGGCACCTCAAAGTATTTGATGGAGTTGTAGTCGAGCCACCCTTGCTTTAACGCTACGGGGATTACATTAACTTTAAGACAAATTTCTAACGGAGTCAAAGCATGCTCCGAAACAAACATGCCTTTCTCGAATTGACTTCCGTGAACTACCTTTGCTTTTGTCATAGCCTTAGGATTGGCTTGATTATCCCCAACTTTAATAACCCTCACAAATCCTAATCTTTTCTCATGTATATTGCCTGACGTGTCTTCAACTAGCTCCATCACGTAATACTTGTCGTCTTTATTTACACCCTCCTTCTCTCCCAACCCGAACCAAACCGTTCCCCCGTCGACTCTTCTTAGTGTAACTGCCAAGGAAAACTCAGAAATCCGGCGAGTCGCGAACTGCAAATTCTTCGCCAGACAATCAGCTAATTGGCGGAACTGTGCTGTCTTATCAGAGGGGCTGTATAATCTAAAAATTGAAGCCATTACAAGGGACCCTTGAGCTTTTACCGTATCTATAAAAGTAATGGAGCTTTCTTCTCTCTGAGTGGAAAGACGATACCAAGCGATTCCTCCGTAAAGTTTTATAGGATCAGCTCCTCTTTTTTTCGCGGTTACGCAACTGTCCAGGAAGGGGACAAATATATATGCAGAATTCATGATCTTTTCCAGGTCTTCTGCAGTAATGCCCAAATCTTTGGCCTTAGTACCAACAAAAGAATTCCGGTCCGCCTCTGTCAAAAACTCTTTTGCTCGCATTTCCTTGTTTATATCCAAAATATGAACAATCTCTTTTGCAACCGTCCGATTCAGAATCTCGTCCAACTCGGTAAGGGAAGCACCGGTCCTTGTTTTACATTCCTTCGGGAATTCTCTAATGACTTTATCTGGCAAAGGATTGCAATCAAACCTTTCCATTTCAATGCGTTTTTTGATGGCATCAAGAAGATATGCCTGTTGTTGGCGAGATAGACGTATTCCGGAATGCGTAAAGAAAAGAGTGTTTATATACGAAATAGATTTCCGTTCGTATTTACCTTGAACTTGTGGAAAGCTTTGATTGTGCAAGGCCATAATTGAAAGAGATAGCGAGACAAAGAAAATTGCGACTTTTCTCTTAACGCCAGGTCCTACCAAGTTTTTCCCCTTTTTTTTCAAGAAGAAAATGTATGGGCATATCCCGACTCTGTCAAGGTCTTTTTTTCCATTCTTTTAAGATTTTTAGAATGTGTGAGTTCTATTTTATGCTAATCTGTTTTATTTCACATCCGATATTTTACAATCCATCAGATATGGTGAATTGAACGCCGTCATTTCACCGCTTTCTTTGATGCATCGGCATTAGGACTCATCCTGAAGGAAATGCCGATCCGTGTGTATGCATACGCGTGCTCTAAACTTTGGTAATTCTCCCCCGCCTTTGGCGGGGTCTTCAGACTATTACCGGAGCAGCATAAGTGGAATCACTTTTTTGCATCCAAAACACTAATCGCATTAGTAAAGAGTTTGGAATTGGGAATAAGAATCTTTTTGCCCTCCGCCTGAAGAGTGATGTATCGAAGATCAATTTCTGTCACGATCCCCTCAAAGCCGGCTACAGAAATGTGGTCATTATGCCGGAAAGGGCGATAAATAAGGATTAATGTTCCGGCAAGGAGATTGGAGATAATGTCCTTGAGTGCAAATCCCAAAGCAAAGCCCACAAGTCCTAACCCGGCCACCAAAGCGGAAACATTGATGCCCAATGTCCCCAGAGCAGTCACTGCCCCAAGAACTATCAAAGCGATTTTGGCCGTTTTTCCTATCAGAATTAGAATGTCTTTACTGAGGTCTTTTTTCTCGCCGAGGTGGCGGATGATTTTCTGGAGAATAATGCTTGCCAACCAAAATGAGAAAAAAACAAGTGCACTCACCACGGCTCGGGGTGCAAAAAGAAAGATTTGGTTTATCAGTTCCTTCATCATTTTTTCCATCTCTCACTTCGCCATATTGGGTTTATCTTTTAAATTTCTGTAATTTGGCAACCACAAAAAATCAACACTTTCCACGGAGACCCATCTGGGAACACCATTGTAAACCACGAATACAAGACTCGCAGGCAGGCGCGAAAACATTGAGAAAGTCGATGAAAATTCAGCCAACCTGAAATAACCGTATTATTGCGTTCATGCCTCTGATTTGGTTCGCCGTAAGTGACATATTATCCACAGTATTAGGGATACTTCTTATCATTCATAATTAGGAACAACTTGCTTTCTTCTTTCCTCACCTTCCTTCCTTTTTCAAATATTTAGGAGTAATACCCCTATTTTTTTGTATTTTACATGATTCTCCAATGTAAGTCAAGTTTTTTTCTTACTGTTGTTAAGCGGGTCAGTTATATTGTATCCACTCATAATGTATTATTGGTATTTTGTATCTACAAAATTTTTGAAATTTTTTGTTTGCTTCTTGGTTTGAATTTGTTATATTTTTCACAAGCGCTCGACGCCGAAAAAGGCAATTCGAGGATCATTGGTGAAAAACCAAACTAACAACTTCGGAGGTGATATATGAGGTTTGATGAAAGACTGAAGGATGTTTCCGTAATCGGAGCCGCAGGAAAAATGGGAAGTGGGATAGCACTTCTGCTGGCACAGGAGATGGCCAGACAAAAGAATTTGCCGCAAAACAAGGATTCGATCTACCGCCTGCATTTGATCGATATAAGTGAGGCGGCTTTGGATGGGCTTCAGAAGTATCTCAAAGCTCAATTTGTCAAAGCAGGGGAGAAAACCACGGTGATGCTGAGGGAGCTTTACAAGGATCGTGAGGATCTGGTGGAGAACTATGACATAATCGACGCCTTCGTGGATGATGCCTTCTCGGTGGTGAGGTTGGGAACCGATCTGGGTGAAGTCAAAAATTCCCATATGGTTTTTGAGGCGATAGTGGAAGACAAAGATGTGAAGGTGGACGTGTTAAAGAAAATAGAGCAACTGGTGGACCCGGATACTTTTTACTTCACCAACACCTCATCCATTCCCATAAGCGTGTTAAACCAGTCGGCTAATCTGGGAGGAAGGATAATCGGATACCATTTCTATAATCCTCCGGCAGTGCAGAGACTGGTGGAGCTGATATCTCCTGAGTCGACCAAACCAGAGCTTAAGGAGATGGCTTTGGAGTTAGCCAAGAGACTGCGTAAAAAGATCGTGCCTGCCAACGACATCGCAGGCTTTATAGGTAATGGTCATTTCCTGCGGGATGGCTTATATGCCATAAAGGAAGCCAAAAAGATGGCGGGTGAATTCACCTTGCCGGGCGCTCTGTACATCATGAACAAGGTGAGCCAGGATCTGTTGGTTCGACCCATGGGCATACTCCAACTGATCGACTACGTCGGGGTGGACGTGTATCAATGCATTTCGCAGACCGTCGCCGGCTATATCAAAGGCGAGGATTTAAAAGATGATCTGCTTACCCGGATGGTTGAAAAGAAGGTGTTGGGTGGTCAACATGCGGATGGAAGCCAGAAAGATGGGTTTTTGAAATATGAAAAGAATCGTCCGGCTGGAGTTTATGATTTAGAAAAAGGCGAATATAAGATGTTTGACCCCAACGGCTGGAGCGGTGAGCTGGACAAAAAGTTAGGAGAGTACCCTGAGGGGACCATTCCCTGGCGCAAGCTTCTGATGGATCCCAAAAGAGGAGAAAAACTGGCGGTATACTTTAAGAATCTCAATGCTTCCGACACGTTGGGTGCAAAACTGGCAAAAGCCTATCTGAAAAGATCCAAAGAGATCGGGGAATTTTTGGTGAAGACTAAAGTGGCTCAGTCCGCTAAGGACGTAAACGACGTGCTGTTGAACGGGTTCTACCACCTGTACGGCCCGATCAATGATTATGTCTGATCGAACAGTGTTCGAAGCTGGGTTATCGGTGGCGAAGCTCGAATCGTAAGTCGAAGTTAGTCTATTCAGAGTTTAGTAAATGAAAGACATCAAAAAAGCTTTAAGTGTCTTAGGATGGTTATCTAACAAGATATTACTACCCATAATGGTTACAATTCTTGCAGCCATTATCCTATATTTCTGGATAATAAACAGAGAGAAGCCAAAGCTATCGTATTGCTTTTCTGTTGCTTCAATAATAAAACAATGCATAGAATATGGTGATTCCTTGCGTTGCGAAGCATGTATTCGAGATATTGTAAATGAGAATATCATCCTGCTCACTGGGTATAAAGCTAAAAAAGATGAGATTTCTGCTATTCCTGGAACTAAAGAAGATGTTATTATGCTTTTATTAGATAATGATGGTAGAAAACCAACTGAAGATATTCAAATGCACTATATAATTAATCCGCTTGATAGCTTCTCAGTCACCTCTACACCAAACATTAGCATCAATTATAGGTTGACAAAATCTCCTATTGGAGAACCTCTACTCATTATTTCGATTCCGACATTGCCGGCACAATCAGAAGCGATGATAATGGTAAGTGCAGTTTATGATAGTACATCATCTAAAAAGCACAATCTTTTTTCAGGTCCAATAATAAAAATCGGACGTGTCTCCTCAAAAGAAACTGGAGAAATAAAACCAAGTTCAATGGTCCTCTCAGCGAAAGAAGCACTCGTAAAGGTGTTCGGGTATTTTGGTACCAATGCAATAGTCACAAACATGCCATTGAGAGTACTTAAACCAGGTATAAAAATTCAACTATACTGTGTCGAAGACAAAATAGGTGTTTTTTCTCAAGATAGTTCGAATTTGCCAAAATAACTCTTATTTTATGCACTAGTGAATGCATACTTCAAAGAGATATATATTATTCTTTATAACTTGTTACTATCAACTAAATAGTATTTTAGGTACACAAAAGTTTCTGTTATTGGTTATTAAATCGCGATATAAACTTTGCCACCGAGAAACGTATTAAAATCAGTTATCTGAGGAGGTTATAATGAAAAAACTTAGAAAACCGGTATATGCTGTTGCAGGCTATAATACCATCTCCTTCGGCTCAGGCAGGAGAGAGTTTCATCCCAAGAAGCCAAGACCGGGCCTGGAGGAGTACATATCTGAAGCAGGCAAGGGTGTGATCGATCAAATCAACGACGTCAATAACATTGATGAGGGGATCATCGGCAATTTTATGGCAGCCAGATTCAACCGGCAGGGCAATCTTCCCGGGTTTATTCCGTATATTCACCCTGCATTGGAATATAAGCCTTGCACCAGGGTGGAAGGCGCCTGTGGGTCGGGTGGCTTGGCTCTGTTCACCGCGATTAAAAGCGTTTGCTCCGATATCTCCGATGTAGTATTGACCATGGGAGTGGAGGTACAGAATACGGTCAAAGCCATCTATGGTGCAGATATTCTGGCTGGAGCCGGACATTATAAGTCCCAGCGCAAAAACGGTGATGCCTATTTCTTTCCGGGTCAATTTTCAGACAGGGCCGGAGCCTGTTATAAGAAATTCGGGTATGATTATGTGAGAAAAGGGATGGCGCACTGGTATGCTCAAGCTGTCACCAATGCCCGAAAAAACCCAAAAGCTCAGGAGTATCATAACACCATAGAGGACCTGGTGGCGGCTGGCATGACCCCTCCCAACCCTAAAGTATTCTGCGAACACATAAACATATATGATTGCTCCAAGGTCTCTGATGGGTGCTCTGCCTTGATTTTTGCATCTGAGGAAGGTCTGAATAAAATAGGCATTGATAAGAAGGATGCCGTGGAGGTGATAGGATTCGGACAGTCGCAGGCGGACGTGACCAAACTGCCGGAAGATAAGACCAAGCTTACCACCACTCGGAAGTCGGTGGAGAAAGCATACGAGATGGCCGGCATCGGTCCAAAAGATATAGGCGTTTTGGAAGTGCACGACTGTTTCACCATCGGTGGACTCCTTCATATGGAGGCTACCGGAGTGGTCGGTTATGGCGAAGCAGCAGGCTTCGTGGCTGAAGGCAAAACAGCTTTAGATGGAGAGATGCCCACTAATGCCACCGGCGGGCTTGTAGGATTTGGTCACTACACCGGAGGAACCGGGGTCAGACAGGCGGTGGATCTGGTGCATCAGCTCACCGGCAAGGCGGGCGATTGTCAGGTCAACGTCAAATCCGACCGACCTTACGGGATGTTGATCAGCATGGGCGGCAATGATAGGACCGTAACCTGCATGATATTCAGAAGAGCCGCATAAAAAATGATATACTCGCTCCAGTGTGGATGTTATCATCCACCCCCGCCTGTGGCGGGATCTCCGACCTGATGCCGCGGGATGGACGGAGACCCGTCTGGGATAACATCCCACGGAGAGCAATACTTAGTTTTTGGCCTTTTAGAGAGGGTCTAACCGGTCACAAATGGTGGTGAAAGGCGAAAAATTAAGGCGTAGGTCCGAAATGTCCCGCCAGAGGCGGGACTTTCGGACAAAACTAAACGTGTCGAATAGGTCTTCGACCATATTCGACCTACAGGTCGCGTAGCGGAGGGTTCATCCCTCCGCAGAGCCATGAAGGCTCTGCTACGCGCTTTGCGTGAGGTGCAAACAAAAGTTGTAGGTCCGAAATGTCCCGCCAGAGGTGGGACTTTCGGACAAAACCAAACGTGTCGAATAGGTCTTCGACCCATGGCTGGCAGGCATATTCGAACTAAATGAGTTGTTGGTGAGGCACAACAAAAAGCAAGGAGCGACTTATGGACTTTGAGCTTAATGAAGAACAGAGAATGGTGAAGGAGGCGGCGGCTGATTTCGCCAAAAATACCCTTCTTCCTCAAGCCCAGGAATTTGACGAAAAGGAGGAGATTCCACAGGAGATCTACAAAGAGCTTGCCTCGTTAGGATACTTGGGCATGCTTCTACCCGAAGAATATGGTGGCTCCAATCTGGATTTCGTCAGCTATATTTGTGCCATGGAGGAATTCGCCAAAGCATGTGCCGCCTTAGAGATTGCGCTTTCAGTGCATAATTCCTTGGTTTGTGAGGCCATCCTTAAGTTTGGAACTCCAGAGCAGAAGAAAAAGTATCTCCCTTCCTTGGCTCGTGGAGAGAAAATTGGAGCATATTCCTTGACCGAGCCCGGATCTGGCACCGATGCAGGAAGCTTAAGAACCACCGCCGTGCTTGAAGGAGACCACTATCTGGTAAACGGGACCAAAACCTTCGTCACCAACGGTGGAATTGCTGATCTTTTCGTGGTCTTCGTCTCGACCAAGCCGGAGCTTAAGTCCAAAGGTATCTCCTGCATTCTTGTGGAAAAGGGAACTGATGGGTTTTCCATCGGGGCAAAAGAGAAGAAAATGGGAATCAAAGGATCAGATACCAGAGAGCTTTCCTTCGCAGATTGCAAGATTCCCAAAGAGAACTTATTGGGGGAGGAGAACAAGGGATTCAAAGTCGCCCTTTCTCTTCTGAATTCCGGCAGAATCGGTGTGGGAGCGCAGTGTGTGGGGATTGCCCAGGCGGCTTTCCAGGAGGCTGTCAAATACTCCAAGGAGAGGGTTCAATTTGGACAGCCTATCTGTAATTTTCAAGCCATTGCTTTCAAGCTGGCGGATATGGCCACTCAGATAGATGCGGCAAGGCTTTTGGTCTATCGAGCGGCTCATCTCAAAAGCAAGGGGAAAAGGTGCAACATAGAAGCCTCCATGGCAAAGCTTTTTGCCTCGGAGATGGCAAATCGTGTGGTGAACGAGGCGGTGCAGATTCATGGAGGATACGGCTACATGAAAGAGTATGCGGTGGAAAGATATTTCAGAGATGCACGGGTGACGGAAATTTATGAGGGAACTTCTGAGGCTCAGAGAATCGTCATCTCCCGAGATCTTTTGAAGGACTAACCACCCCGCCCACGGACGGGATTTTCAACCATAACTGTCCGCAAGAGTCTCTAATGTGTTTTGTATGAATGCATACACATCTAAGTGCAGAAGTAAGATTGCCAGGAAAGAGAGAGGAAAGTTCCCTCTCCCCTTGGGGGAGAGGGTGTAGGGTGAGGGGATAGCTTTTGCCTTTTTAATCTTGGGGACACAAAAGTAGATTTTCAACCAGGAGAGTTAAATGAGACTTTCCAAAGAACATGAAGAATTTCGCAAAAAGATCAGGGAATTTGCAGAAAAGGAGATAGAACCCAAGGCCAAGGAATTGGATGATACCGGAGAATTTCCCTTTGAGACCGTGAAGAAGTTAGGAGAGATGGGGATTTTAGGAATGGTGGTCCCCAAAGAATACGGTGGATCAGGCTATGACACCTTAAGTTACTCTATTGCCGTAGAGGAGATCTCCAGAGTTTGCGGTTCGACCGGCATAACTGTTGCCGCTCACAACTCCTTAGGGCTTTATCCCATCTATCTTTTTGGGAATGAAGAGCAGAAAAGGAAATATATACCCGCTTTAGCTTCCGGTGAGAAGTTGGGATCATTTGGCTTAACCGAGCCTGGTGCAGGTTCGGATGCGGCCGGCACCAAGACCACCGCAGTTCTGGACGATGACCATTATGTGATCAACGGAACCAAGACTTTCATCACCAACGCCAGCGTGGGAGAAACTTTTGTAATTACCGCGATGACCGACAAGAGCAAAGGATACAAAGGAATAAGCTCTTTCGTCGTAGAAAGGGGAATGAAAGGTTTCTCCATAGGGAAAAAAGAGAATAAGATGGGCTTACGAGGTTCTGACACTGCCACTCTTATCTTTGAAGATTTAAGGCTTCCCAAAGAAAATCTTTTGGGTAAAGAAGGGGAGGGATTCAAACAGTTTATGATCACACTGGACGGCGGAAGGATCAGCATCGGCGCCATGGCTCTGGGAATTGCTCAAGGCGCTTTTGATAAAGCTTTGAAGTATGCCAAAGAGAGAGAGCAATTCGGGAAATCTATCGCAAATTTTCAGGCTATTCAATGGAAGTTAGCCGACATGGCCACCCAGCTTGAGGCGGCAAGACATCTGCTCTATCATGCCTCTGAACTGAAGGATAAGGGAGAGAGGTTTATCAAGGAATCTGCCATGGCGAAACTTTTTGCTTCAGAGGTAGGAAGGTTTGTGACCTATCAGGCTATCCAGATCTTCGGTGGATACGGATACATGTCCGAATATCCTGTAGAAAGATACTTGAGAGACGTGAAATTGTGTGAAATCGGAGAAGGAACCTCAGAAATTCAAAGGATTATTATAGCCCGGGAGTTGCTGAAATGAGTGACACTCCTAAACGTTCAAAGGTGGAACCGAACCGCAAGCAATATATAGAAATTCTCCGGAAAATGACGGGGGAAGAGCGCATGCGAATTGCATTTGAGTTGTTTGAGATGGCAAAGGATATTATGATTGAAGGGATGAAAACCCAAAATCCCCATATTAAATTGAAAGAGATTCAACAGGAGGTTGTTCGGAGGATGATGCGATGTCACAGGAGGAATTCTTTGCGACGGTCGTACAAATTCTTAATCGATTGAATATCTCATATATGCTTACTGGTTCGATTGCCTCCAGCTTTTATGGTGAACCTCGATCCACTCACGACATTGATTTTGTGGTGGTTATTGTTCCCCCCGATGCAAAAAGACTGGCAAGAAGTTTTGATAAGAACCGGTATTACCTCTCTGAGGAAGCCATAAAAGAAGCTATAGCACATGGGGATCCCTTTAACTTGATAGATTCACATACGGGACTGAAAGCAGATTTCTGGCCTCTTAAGTCTGATTCTTATCATCGGACTTGTTTTGATAGACGCAAGAAACACAGAATCTTTGGAAATGATACTTATATAGCAACTCCGGAGGATCTGATTCTGACGAAATTGGAGTGGTGCAAGCTAAGCGGAGGAAGTGAAGTGCAATTCAAGGATGCTCTGGGCATATATGAAGTGCAAAGAAAAAACTTGGATTTGGAATATATTTATAAATGGTCTGAACACCTTGGAGTTAAAGACCTGGTAGATAAACTGATTGAAGAATCGGCTATGTGAAATCGGTGAAGGAACCTGAGAAATTCAAAGGCTGGTTATCGCCAGGGAGCTTTTGAGATAGGGTTTCGCTTCCAGTGCCTAACTTAAGTTAACTGAAATTGGCGGTAAAAAGCACTGCAGGTTCAAGAGGAGACCAAAAGATGCAACAATATAATCCCAAAATTGAGAATTTCCGGGATGAGAGTCACCAATGGAAATTCTACAAAGAGAGATTTTTTAGGGACTCGGACATAGTAGTAAGAGCACCTGGGGGATTCTTTTTCTTTGGCGAGCATGCGGTAATGTACGGACATCCTGCTGTTTATAAAGCTATTCCACTTTACCTCTATGTAGGATTAAAAAGGACGTATAATAATGACATAGTCTTTGATGAATATTATGAGTTAAAGTTTGAATTTGAATCGCCTGAGCGCCCCAGAAAAATTAACAACATAGAGCCTCTCTCTGACAATCGCAAGCGAGATGCCACATATACGACAAAACTTCTCCTTGAAGCATTGAACCTGAGGGGATATTCTATTACTATCATGTCGGAAATTCCTTCTCTATGTGGACTTGATTGTGCTGGTGCATTTTCTGCTGCGATTAGTAGTGCGATCTTTCTGTACAATTTGGATATAGCAAAAGAAATAGTAAGAAAGTGGGTAAAATTAGATACTACCCAGATGAATAGCGAGCGCTTGGAGAAAGATTGGAAAGAATTTGACAAAGTCTTTCGGCTAGCGTGGAAAATTGAGTCTTTATTTCATGACTTTGGAAGCAGTGGAGCTGGTGTAATGAACGCTTTTTTGGGTTCACCCGATGGATTACCCATATTTTTCACAGGGGTGAAAAGATGGGGTAAACCAGACACATATAAAGAGTGTGGTCCTGAGGCCCACATATTAAGAATGATTGACGGAGTAGCGAAACCCAGAGCTTCTCTTAGGGGTGAAGAACTAGCCGAATGTTCCAAACTGTACGACACCCTAGACTATTGGGGATATAGATGGCGAGATCTTGTTAGAATTAGAAGTTCAGCGAGGCAAATCCTCGATAAGCTTGAGAAGTCTATAGACATATATTTGATATTCTCTGGAGATATAAAATGGGGGGGAACAGGGGCTATTATAGCAAAGTCAAAGTCCAAACAAGAGAAAGCTAAAATGGTTCAGAAAGAAATCCATAGCTTGGCCAAACAAGAGTTCGGGGAAAGTAATAAAGATATGCCTTATTTTTATTCTCTTGTGAAGCATGCCGTGGAAACTGGAAACAAATATTTCTTGGCAGAGCAGCCATTCTTGATATTGAGTAGCATGGCTCAACATGGCATAGTTTCCCTAAATCATGATTTTAAGCAAGGTAAGATCAGCGAAGACATAATTAAGTATGTCAATTTTACTCAGGCGCTGCTGGATTTTGCGGATGTTTCCAGTGTAGAAATTAATAAAATATGCAATTACTTGGCCGCAGAATATGATCCGCGGTGTGAATACAGTCAAAGGGAAAGCTTCGATTACGGGGTAGGATGCAAACTGACCGGTGCAGGTGGAGGAGGCGATGTTGTCATTATTGATCCTAGGGAACTAATTAATAGAGACATTGGACGTGTGCTCTCACATCCTAGGAAGGAAGTAAAGGGAGAGCTGCTACTGCATTATTGCTCCCGGGAGGACGGATTAAGAGCTGCACCTCTGACTATTATCAAAGAACCAGATGACAATTTAATCTTGGAAAGAATAAAAGAATTCAGCGAAGACGGGAATTGGTTTGGCAACAAGATTGAAGCTCCCTCACTCCGTGAAGTCTATCTAAAACTGGCTGAAGAGGCAAACAAGCGTTTATCGAATATGCCCTATCCAGAAGTAAAAGGAGACATCTACACAGATCACGGTCCCAAGCACTCAATCCGCAACATGAAATATTGCTTTCTACTCAGCGATTACTTTACTAGACTACATAACGACTATGAACGCTTTGTCTTATTGCTTGCATGTTGGTTCCACGATATTGGTATGATAAAACATAAGCGAAAGAACCATGGAGAGGATTCTAATGACATAATATATAATGACTCTGTCATCAGAAAGATCATACCAGATTCACCGAGTCGTCGACTTTTGGGCTCTATTTGTCAGGCTCATACATCTCCACAAAAAAATAAAAAAGACTTCCTGGAGAAATTGCGAGAAGAGCAGGATTTTGAAGTTCAGGGTAGTATACTAAAGATTAGACCCAAGTTTTTAGCTTCATTGCTAAGGGTAGCAGATGCTTGTGATTTGGATAAAGAGCGCGCCGTAGAAAAAGCGACTTTGGAAGAGTTTCCCGGTACAATAGATAGTGCTTGTGCCCACCATCTCTGTCACACATGCATAGATCGCGTAAAAATTACCCACAGTAGAATTGATATTTTCGCTTACGAAGATTCAGAAGCACTAAAGTATTTCTCTAAGGGCAGAGTCGAGAGGCATATCACCCAGACAGTCCGATCAAGCCTTGGGAAGGGAGGCATTAATCTCACACCCGAAAAAGTTAGGTTTCATATAGTCTCTCCTTCAAAAAGAAAAAAATCTCTTCAAAAAGAGTATGATGAACTTCTCGCAGAAAGAGGGAGTCCTTCAACAAAGAAAATAGAAGATGTCCTAAGAGGTGACTAAGCATATCCTAATAAATTTTGGAGTAATAGCTATGAACGAGAAAGAACAGTTCTTAAAAAACTTTGCATGGTTTTGGCTGGCACAGAGCGTTTATTATGCGTGTTCAGCCCAAAAAATGAACGAGTGGCAAGCAGAAATGAGAAATGGTTTGTTTAAAGGCTACGATGCACAAGGCGCCAAAAGAATGGGTGGAGTAGATGAATTTATTGAGCACGTGGGAAAAAGAGATAATGAATTTGTATGCATACCGGTTGACTTTGAGAAAGCAGACGAAAATAGATTTATCTATCGAATGCGTGTCTGCCCTTTCTTGGGAGCACGAGGAAGGTTAAAAAGCATTGGAGTGCGAGATTGTAAAGAGATAAGTACGGAGGGTTACTTGAAGACGAAAATAGAGTATTTTTTGGGTGATGCTTGGAAGTTGCAGACCACTCGATGCATTTGGAAAGGGGATAAGTATTGTGAACACGTTTTCGTGAAGAGAGTGTAGCAAATTCCGAGAAAATGCTTCTTGCCTCGAGGATCAATGTCACACATAGATATTGGATGCCAACCGTCGGCTAACACGACCTTCCTAGCTCTCTCTGTTAGCGCAAATGCGCCTTCAGCGCACTTAACAAACACCGAAAACGGCAGATGCTGCCATGCTTCAAGAATCTTTTACATACAGGTCAACCATAAAGGAGGAGGGATGGAGTTTAAGAATATCGTCTTAGAGATCAAGGAGAAGGTGGGGATGGTCAAGATGAACCGCCCCAAAGCTATGAACGCTCTCAATACTGAGACTCTGCAGGAACTAGATAAAGCTTTTACCCATCTGGGTGAATCGGACCAAGTGAAAGTTATCATTATCACCGGTGAGGGGAAGGCTTTCGTGGCAGGTGCGGATATAGCCGAGATGAAGGATATGTCCGGGGATCAAGCCGGAGAGTTTTCCAAATCAGGACAAAAGGTTTTTGATCTTATCGCCAAAACAGAGAAGCCGGTCATTGCTGCGGTCAATGGTTTCGCTTTGGGAGGAGGGTGTGAGCTGGCGCTTGCCTGCGATATTCGCATCGCCTCTGACAAAGCAAAGTTAGGCCAGCCGGAGGTGAATTTAGGTGTCATTCCCGGCTTTGGCGGCACCCAGAGGCTCTCCCGTTTAGTGGGCATGGCAAAAGCAAAGGAGATGATCTTCACCGGCGATATGGTGGATGCCCAGACAGCCCTTTCCATAGGCTTGGTCAACCAGGTAGTCCCCGCAGATCAACTCATGGATGTGTGCATGGAGATGGCAAACAAGATCGCCTCCAAAGGACCCGTCGCCGTCAAACTGGCAAAAAAAGTGATCAACGACGGGATTGAGACTTGCCTCGAGGAGGGCAGCGCTTACGAGACGCGTGATTTTGCCGAGTGTTTTGCCACAGGTGAAGCTAAAGAGGGAATGTCCGCATTCCTGGAGAAACGAAAACCGAATTGGTGATCAATCTGGAGTGTCAAGCCCCGCAGGAGCGGGATCTACGACTTTAGCTTGACTTGAATCAGGATCTTTCCTCAAGCACGGCTAAAGCCGTGCACTCCAGATCTGCTTAATCTGTTTAATCTGTTGGGAGACTACATTTGGAAATATTCAAATCTTTATCACATGATGAACATGAACAGGTGGCTTTCTGGTCAGACAGGGTTGTCGGTCTGAGGTCCATAATTGCCATCCACGACACCACTCTAGGCCCTGCCATCGGCGGGGTAAGAATGCACCCATACAAATCAGAAGAGGAGGCGCTAAAGGATGTGCTCTTGCTCTCCAAAAGCATGACCTACAAGGCGGCCGCAGCCGGCATCAATTTGGGCGGAGGACAGGGGGTGATCATCGGAGATCCGCTCAAGGACAAAAATGAGTTGGTACTGAGATCGTTCGGACGATTTGTGGAAAGTTTGAACGGGAGATATATCACGGCTGAGGATGTAGGAGCCACCGTGGAGGACATGGAGATCGTCAGATACGAAACCCAATACGTTACCGGGCTTTCTTGTGCATTAGGCGGAGGAGGAGACCCGGGCCCAGTTACCGCCATCGGATTGGAAAGTGGTCTTATGGCTTGCGCGGAGAAGGTGTTCGGAAAAAAATCTTTGCAAGGGCTCTCAGTCGCCATACAGGGATTGGGCAATGTGGGGTTCAATTTAGCCCAACTACTTTTTGAAAGAAAATGTAAGTTGCTGGTGGCTGATGTGGATCAGAATAAAGTTAATCTGGCAAAGGATAAATTTGGGGCAGAGGTGATTTCACCAGATGAGATATACGAAGTGAAAGCAGATATCTTTTCCCCCAACTCCCTGGGAGGCGTGATCAATGATCGCACCATCGGTAAATTGAAAGTTAAGATAGTGGCAGGCGCGGCAAATAATCAACTGGAGGAGGACCGACACGGAGACATCCTTCATCAGAAAAAAATTCTTTATGCGCCCGATTTCGTGATCGGTGCAGGGGGATTGATTAATGTGGTGAATGAGCTGGAAGGCTATCATCAGGAAAGGGCGATAAAACAGGCAAGCGGAATATACGAGATATTATCCAGAGTATTAGAGAAATCGGAAAAGGAGAATATCCCCACTCACAAAGCCGCCACCCTTCTGGCTGAAGAAAGAATCAACCAGGTGAAGAAGTTCAAACAAAGGCACAAGTAAGAGGCAGTAGGCAGTAAACAGTAAATAGTAAGCGGGATAAGCCTGTTTGTATCGCAGATCGAAATCATCTTGCGGCGAACCCAGAGAAGATGACAAATCAATACAAGACATTGAGCATAAATCCAGGTGCTACCTCAACCAGGGTGGCGCTATATATGAACGAGACGCCTCTGAAAGTGGAGGTCATCAGACATTCCCTTAAAGATCTCTCTTCATTCAAAAGCACCTTAGATCAACTGAACTACAGAAAAGAACTGGTTTTGAAGTTTGTTAAAGAAAATAAAATTAAAGTGACTGAGCTTTCCGCAGTGGTGGGGAGAGGTGGTCCCTTCAAACCTTTGGAGAGTGGCACTTATCAGGTGAACGAAAAAATGCTTTCTGACATCAAAACGGGCAACGTTCAGGCAGATCATCCATCCAATTTAGGTGCACTGATTGCACGTGAGATTGTAAAGGGAACTGATGTGCCCTCGTTTATTGTTGATCCTGTCTCAGTTGATGAATTCATCCCGGAAGCTCGCATATCCGGATTGCCTCAGCTACAGCGAAAAAGCCTTTCGCATGCTCTCAACATGAAGATGGTGGCAAGAAAAGCGGCTAAAAAGTTGGGAAAGAGGTATGAGGAGTTAAATTTGGTCATCGTGCATCTGGGTTCCGGGATAAGCGTTGGCTCTCATCTTAAGGGCAGGATGATTGACGTTAATAATGCCAACGATATGGGTCCCTTTTCGCCCCAGAGGACTGGTGCTTTGCCGGTTACCGGACTGGCTAAAATCTGTTTCTCCGGGAAATATACCCAAAAGGAGATGATAGAGCTTCTCACCAAAAAGGGAGGACTTTTGTCACATCTGGGGACCGATAACGTAGAAGAGGTTGAGAAAAGAATAGATGAAGGTAACCAGAAGGCGAAACTGGTCTATGATGCCATGGTGTACCAAATCGCCAAGGAAATCGGCGCCTTGGCCACCACCTTGGATGGCAATGTGGATGCTATTGTTCTAACCGGAGGAATCGCCAATTCCAAAAGATTGACCGATTCGATAACGCAAAAAGTTAAATTCATTGCGCCAATTTTAGTGTTTCCTGGTGAGGACGAGATGGAAGCTTTAACCCTGGGCGCACTCCGGGTGATTTCAGGAGAGGAAAAGGCTAAAGAATATTAAATTAACGGTTTAAAGAACAACTCTAAGCATATCCACCACAACTGTTTGCTTTTAACAATTTCCTCATTCATGAAATAAGTTTGTCTTTATTAGCCTTATAAGTCATCCATGTTCCACCGTAGGCGGAATTGATTGAGAAAAAGATTGTAATCAGGCTTCGTCATGATTGACTAAATGACTTTGAGTACATTATCTGGACTTAGGCTAATTCTCCACTCCCACTGGCGTTTCCTTCTTTTCTTTTTGAGAAATCCGGATAGCAGATTCTTTCCTCTTGTAATGGATTTGTTCCCATCTGAGGCGGATTAACACTCCCAGGGAGATAAACATAAACATTAAGGAGTTAACTCTTCTGAATATCTCCCCATAGTTGAAGATGGCATCCAAAAATGCCAGAACGCCTAAGAGAAACAAAATGGTGCACCATATTAACATGATACCCTCCCTTTTGCTGTTTAAGATTTCTTATGTTTAAAAGTCTCTTTTTTTATCGACAGTTTTTTGTGGAACTGTAGAAAAAAATAGAAAAACTTACAGCTTAACAGAACTTCCCTAATTTTCTTGTCTCCATTATTAATAGAAGAGAGGATCATCCACCAGATAGATCCAACTACACTTAGGGAAATATTGTAGCGTCTGTTGCATCTTGAGATGAGGACTTATCTTTAAGGATGTCTTCTTCACCACGGTTGACCCAAATGGTTTGTAGTTATTCCTCTTCTGGATCCATGCGATTTGAATCTTGAGTCTATTATTGAGCTGATAGATTGGTTTGCTTATATTGGAGGCTCCCAATAAATTAGATACCCACAGATTTGAAAGCTTGAATAAACTGGACACTATCTGCCATAATCCGTGGGACGGACACAATATGATTTTGTATGTCTGTTGTTCCGGCGGGATATTGTCCTTCAGGATGAATCCCTGTCCTAACCCCAGTGAGGACAGCCACACGGACGCCCACCCGTACGGGTGGGCGTCGGCTCGTCTGGGAAAGCGTGTAAGGCGCTTTTTCAACAGTCCTTTCAGGGAACCTTCACCATTATTATCTGGTATTGAACCTCCCCTAATCTCCTCCTTAGGAAGGAGGGGACTTTGTTCTCCTCTTTTTTAAGGAGATTCATATGAATGCTTCGCATCGTCAAGATGCCTCGCAGGGTCAGGGTGAGGTTATCAAAGACCACACCACTGGCACCTCGGATATTTCCCTCAGTTTTGTAGGTCATGCATCCTGAAGGGTGCTTGACAAAAAAATTGTCAACCAGGTTTCGCCATGGTGACCCACATGATCCAGCTCCTTGTGAATGTTATCATTCACAATGGATTCATCCTGTCCGCAGGATCCATAGGAGAGGAGAAAGGCTGGGGATGATAACATCCCCAGCGAGCAGAAAAATAAGTCCTTCGATTATACTCGTTTTTCACCTCCCCCCCGCAGGCTGACATTCGTCTTGCCCTTCGGTCCTGATCCCGCCTTTGGCGGGAGAAGGAAAGGACTCAGTCCGAAGGAAGCCTGCGGCTACCCCTTCCTTACTGTATCAACAGAGTTCGCGACCATACTTCGCCATGATTGACCTACAGGACTACAATGTCTTGATGCAACAGAGAAAACACCAACAGGTTAGATCGATCTTTTGAAGCTTTTTGGTTTAATGGAAGTTTCGTGTTGGTAAAAAGGTTAGATTTAGTTGATAATATGCCATAGATTGGACCTAAAACTGAAAACGTTTTCAGTTTGGAGCCAAATTATGGCAAAAAAAGCGATGTCCAGTTGATCCAAGCCATCGAGTTGTTTGTTGGGGCAAGAGTGGTTCAGGAGCAAG
>Ga0209979_1001566_pt1 | contig 24627 bp, 22 predicted proteins | sample AnhtaG_FD_183114 | JGI IMG/M metagenome (GOLD analysis project Ga0209979, IMG submission 183114) | Deep subsurface microbial communities from Anholt, Denmark to uncover new lineages of life (NeLLi) - Anholt_01485 metaG (SPAdes) (version 2) | ecosystem: Environmental > Aquatic > Marine > Oceanic...
TATCTGTTCTCTTGAAGCAGAGGGAATAGTAATGACTATCTCATCAACACTCTTTCTTTTTACTATCTCTGGAAGGGTCTCTATAAGTCCCAAAATCTTGACTCCATGGATGTCTTTATTTACCTTCTCCGGGTTATCATCAACAAAACCTACTATCCTATATCCATTTTCTGGATGCCTTAGGCTCTCGCGCACAATCATCTCTCCGGCATCTCCCGCTCCTACTAAAATAACTTGCTTCAAATCGGAGATACTTAAAAAGGATGAAGGCAATATATGCTTAAAAATCCTTCCTCCAAATCTGCTGGCTCCCACAAATAGAAACAATAAGAGAGGATGAATTATATAGACTGAGCGCGGAAAGCCTCGCAAGTTAAGAATAAAAACCATCGCTCCCACAGTCAAGAAAGAGCCAATTGCTACTGCTTTAAATATCCTCAATAACTCCTTAACACTAGCATACTGCCACAGTCCTTTGTAGAGGCCAAAGAAAATGAAACTGAAAAGATAAACTATAGTTACCAAGGGTAAAGTTTGTTTAAAAATAACAAAATATTCATGAAAGAAAAATCCTTGCTCCAAGAAGCGAATCCAGAAAGCCAGCCAAAAGGTAAAGACAATCATAACTATATCTAAAAAAACTACTGCACTCCTTCGCCAATCCTTAAGCATCCTAGTAACATTCATCTAACATCTCCCAAGATTTCTCTTAGGGTTCTTAATATCAGTTTGAAATCCAACAGAATAGATCTATCATTGATATATTTTAAGTTCAAAATTATTTTTTGGGGCATAATCTTCCTTACATAATCATCCTTTGGATGGGAACTGCTAGCCAGGATCTCATTTTCTTTATTAAACTCTATCGAAGCATAATCAGTCATTCCCGGTTTTACAGACAAAACTTTTTTTTGTCCTTCAGAGTATAACTCTACATACTTAGGAACCTCTGGCCGGGGACCTACCAGACTCATTTCTCCCTTTAGGACATTTATTAACTGAGGTAACTCGTCTAGATTAAATTTTCTTAAAATACGTCCCCGCCTGGTTATCCTTGAATCTAGCCCAATAGTAATTTGTCTATCCTCTCCTTTAGTATTAGCAAGCATCGTTCTAAACTTATATATATTAAACATCTTTCCTCTTAGACCGATTCTTTTTTGTTTAAAAAATACGGGACCCGTGGAGTCTAGCTTTATTAATATAGCTATTAGCAGAAACAAGGGGCTCAAAATAATTAATCCCACCGCCGAGGAAAAAAGATCAAAAATTCTCTTTCCCATCTCATTTCCTGTATTTGGCCACGATGTTCTTAACTGCCCAGACTACATCCTCTACATCCTTTTTCTTCATTTTTGGATAAATAGGCAAAGAGACTATCCTCTCGTAAACATACTTCGCACCAGAAAAATCTTCAGGTTTGTAGCCGTACATTTTTCTATAATATGGATGCATATGAAGGGGAATGAAATGTACACTCGTTCCTATATTTCTATTTTTCATTTCCTGGATAAACCTTGCTCTGTCTATAGTTAATTTCTCTAAGTTTAACTGGATTATGTATAGATGCCAGGCATGCTGGATATAGGGCTTAACTACTGGCTCCTGAATCTCTTCCATCTCCTTGAAAGCTCTGGTATACATCTGGGCGATCTCCTTCCGTTTTTCGTAAAACCAATCACATTTTCTGAGTTGATGAATACCAATTGCTGAAGCAATATCAGTCATATTATACTTATATCCTGCACGCAAAATCTCATAATACCATGAACCTTCTGAAGTATATCTTTTCCAGGCATCTTTACTAATGCCATGAAGGCTCATTGTCCTTATCATCTCCGCATATTCATCATCGTCGGTGGTAACCATTCCTCCTTCCCCGGTAGTTATACTCTTGGTGACATAAAAGCTGAAGGCAGCAATATCACCAATCCTACCAATCACTCTTTCTTTATACTTAGCTGAAAGAGCGTGGGCGGCATCTTCGATTACCTTTAAATTGAATCTTTTAGCGATCTCCAACACTCTATCCATCTCGCAAGGTTGACCAGCTACATGGACAGGGATGATAGCTTTAACTTTGTACGGATTCTTATCTAAATATTCCTCCACTTGGTCCAGGTCTATATTGAAAGTATCCTTTTGGCAGTCGACTAATACGGGCTTTGCTTTAAAATAAATAACTGCTTCAGCCGTAGCAGCGAAAGTCATTGTCGGTAGTATCACCCTCTCTCCTTGCTTTAGCCCGATAGCATCAAGGGCAAGGTGAAGAGCTGCCGTCCCAGAATTAACAGTTATAGCATGTTTAGAGCCAATGTAACTAGTAAATTCCTTTTCAAACTGCTTGGTCTTGGGACCCGTAGTAAGCCACCCCGACCTCAAAGTATCAACAACTTCCTGAATCTCTTCCTCTGCTATATAAGGCCTATGAAATGAGAGAAAATCTGTTCTCATTGCTTTTCCTATTTAAACTTAGACTTTCTAAATACTATTTATCAACTACCAGATAATGAGCTTGTAAGAATGGTATTTTTTCCAGCAGGTAGTATGCTAGCCAGCTAATAGGTGTCAATTTTCTTGCAATTGGAGGAGCTAAAGTAACCTTGTTGAAATATAAATATAACCCGCTCGACAGTCTCTTTCTTCGTCTATAACGCTCTCTCATATTTTCAACTTCACTCATCTAGTAAGCTTCACATCTTCAATTTTTTGTTTAAGATGTTTCTTTTTTATTAAGAAATCCCAGATACCCTTCAAAAATCCAAATCCGTATCCAAAGTGGATTATAGCAAAAACAAGGGGAAGAAAAGGAAAATATTTCCATCCATTCTTCGCTGCAATTACTAGGGAGGATAATAAAGAAGCTCCAATATAACCCCCCCCTATTATCATCAAAAGATAAAGCCCCCATTCAGTAAAGATTGCAATTATACCACTAATTACTAAACTAATCAAAAAAACGAGAGGTGCTGAATGCCGCCAGGAAGTAGTGCGTTTATACTTCTGAACTATCTTAACATTCCAATAACTATACTGAAAATGTTGCCTCCAAAGTTTAGACAATGAAGGTCTAACATAATAATAAGACTTAATCTCTGGATCTAAATATATTTTTTCTCCGGCTGTAGTAAGTCGAAAGTTAAATTCATTGTCTTGATTTCGAATAAATTTCTCATCGAATAATCCAATTTTATCAAAAACTTCACCTCTATATGTAGGACAGGCTACAATATCTACCAAGCCTTTAAATTTACCAGTCCTATATTTTGCGTTTCCCACCCCGAAAGGGAAACTCAAAGCTAAAGCAATGAGATCACCCCAAAAATTTTCCCCTATAGAAATTGCTATTCCACCTACGCAACAGACTTCCGGCATATTCTGTAAACACCTTATGCTTTTTATAATAAAATCCTTTCCTAAAAAGCGGTGAGCGTCTACAATAGTAATGATTTTCCCGGTGGCATTGCGTACTCCTATATTGCGAGCTACAGGAGTTATCTTTTTCGGATTCTCTAATAACTTGATTTGAGAATACTTAGAAGCAAATTGCTTCACAATTTTCCTCGAATTATCTTCGCTCATCCCATCAACTACGAAAATCTCCATTTTCTCTAATGGATAGTTATTTTCTAATATGGACTCCAAGCACTCTCCAATATATTTCTCTTCATTACGCATAGGAATCACTATAGAAACCTTTGATAAATTAGTTTTCTTCATTTAGAAATTTCCTTGGGCTTCATCTCCCATTATTGATTTTTAAAAATTAGAAAATAAATTTTTCCCCTTTCCATTGCAATAAAAGGAAACTTCCAATTTTCTATAGCTTTTTCAAATCTTGAATTGCCTAAAGATTGCTCGTTTTGATAGACTTTTCTATAACCTCCTCTATTCCGGGTTCAACAACGGGAGATATTCGTTGGTTAATAGCATCCACTTTTTCCTTTTTAATATCTACCCCAATGACTCGATGTCCTTCATTAGGAAAACAGGCTGCACATACTGCACCTACGTGGCCGAGCCCACATACACTTACACGCATTTTTATTTTCTCTTCCTCGATATTTTGTTGCGTGAACAATAACAATCTTCCACCATCTGTATTTCTCGCGTTTAGGAAATATACTAGAAATTTTTGACATTCTCCTTAAATCAAAGTGTTCATCTGTTACCTAGGGATGATGAACTGCGCTTTACCTGAAGTAGACCTACTAATTCCGTGTGTAAGTTCCTCAATTTCTATATCTAGAGTATCCCCTACTCGCTTTCTCATTTCCAACAGTATGAATTCCCGGTCATTCTGGGAAAATTCTTTCTCTTTAAATACCCTTACTATGATTTTCTTTCCATTTGGTTGTACTATCTGTGCCTGTTTCACATTTTTTGCATATTCAAATACAAGACTTAACGCAGCAGATCCAATGTATCTACCCTCTGGAGTCACTAACATCTCGCTTCTTCTTCCTTCAATAGAATCAATCAGGGGCAATTCCCGTCTACATGCACATTTTTTGACTTTAGCTGGCACTGCGAAATCACCCGTTCTGTACCTTAGTACAGGCATAGCATAATTGATCAACGTAGTAGCAATGATTTCATGCTTATTCTTAATTCCTTGAAGTTCAACCACACCATAATCCATACTTACGTGCAAATTTCCTTTTTCACATTCGGAAACAAAAGCTACAAGTTCAGCACCTCCATACTGATTGAAAACTTTTGCCCCAAACGCCTCTTCAATATTTTTTCTTTGGGTTGGTGTCAAACTCTCTGAGGTAAGAAGAATTGCCTTCGGCGTGAATATAGTTTTTTTGTAGTCAAGGATGTATTTTGCCAGCAGATTAACACTGGAAGGATAGCCTATTATGATTCTGGGTCTAAAACTATTGAACTTGTCAACATAATACTTGAGGTTGGACTCCTCCATATGAAAGGACGAAAACAGAATCTGGTTTAATGCAATATTATACCTCCAGAATGGTGGTTTGTTTTTTCCTGCAGGAACAACAGTCCTGCCAAGAAAAGTTGCGAGTTTATCGCCCATCTTCACACCTGCCCAGCGCTTCTGTCTTGCCTCCCAATATGCGAATTGCCGTCGAAGAATATCTTTTGTAATATACACACTCAAAGGAGTCCCAGTGGTACCGCCCGTGGCATCTACCATTAACTTCCTCTTACTAATGTTTTTTGCAACAAACCTATCTATCTCCTGCCTCAAGGTTTCTTTCTCTAGAATAGGAATTTTGCTCAAATCCTTGATATACTCTATATCATGTGGCAGCAAGCCGATTTTATTAAACAAACTCCTATAATAAGGCACGTTCTTATAAGCATGCCGTACAATCGCTCTTAGCCTTTCAGTCTGAATCTCTCTTAGTTTTTCGAGTGAAAGCCATTGAGTCTCCTCCAGCTCCTTCACATATTTTTGGAAGTTACCGCCGTATCGCTGATGCTTCAAAATATAACCATAAGATGTCACCGCAATATGTTGAGTCCATCCTGGCAAACGGTGATAAATATCCATAAGCTTCACCATCTTCTGAATCTCCTTCTAACAACGTGTTGCATAATGAAAGACTCATTTTATATCCTTCGCACTTGGCTGAAAACTATACATAGAATCGATCTCTACATTATGTTCGAGCTGATATGCTGAGCTTAATTAGCTCTAACTGTGAAGCTAATTTATCTTTCCCTTTTTTGCCAGATAATGAGCAAGCAAAAAGAAAAAATCCTAACTGAATAGTCACCACTAAAATTACCAAACTTTTTAACAACACTAAACCTCTTTTACCATAGTATTTTTTGAAGAAGTAGCAAGTGCTCTTATATCTCACAGGAGAAGCCCTGGTAAACATTCCTTCAGAACTTTGTCCAACGTAATGTACTACTTTGACTTCTGGAAGAAGATAAATTTTCCAACCTTTTTGTCTCATCCGAAAACACCAATCAGTATCCTCTGCATACATAAATAAGTTCTCATCTAATGGACCTATATCTTCAATTGTTTCACGTCTTGTTAATAGACACGCTCCATTTACTTCATCGAGCTCTTGAACTCCTTTGTCATCTCTTAAATAATGATTCAAATACATGTTGATAGTCTTACCAATCATTGAGCCAAAATATTTAGCTATAAACTTTCTCCATTTTGGACTTCGCACTAATACCTTAACATTAAGAAAGCCCAGAAATACCATCCACAAAGCACTCGGCAAATTCAAGAATTTACCAATATGAAGCTGTGGAGCACCATCTGGAAATACAAGCCTGCAACCCGCCGCACCCACCTTCGGATGCGTATCCATAAAATTCACCATCTTATCAAGTGAATTGGGTAAAAGCACAGTATCACTATTAAGAAGCAAAAAAAACCTCCCTTTACTTCTACTAAATGCCTGATTATTAGCTTTGGCAAATCCAACATTCTCTCCATTCTCAATCAAGGTCACCTGAGGAAACTCTTTTTTAATCATCTCCAGGCTGTCATCGGTAGAATTGTTATCTACTACAATAACTTCAAACTTAATACCTCTAATATTTTCATAAACTGAGTTCAGACAATCCCTAAGTAAATCTCTTGTATTGTAATTAACAATAGATACAGTTAGATCCAGGCTATTCATTCTTTTTAACTTTTAAGCGATCTTTCTCTTCAAAATGAGCTATGCAATATGTCATTGCCACTGCCATAAATACAAACGAACAATAAAATATGCTCACCGAAAAAGCTATCATCATTGAGGAAATAAAAATCCCTATACATCCCAGCAGAGCTCCCTGATAAAAATCATCTCTAGATCTCAAATAGAAAGTTATGGCATCCTTCAAATATTTAAAGGCAAAGACAAAAAATATAAACAATCCCAATATACCTGTCCTGACAAGAAAATCAAGGTAATTATTATGCACATAATGTTTCATTCCCCAGCGTAGTTCGCCGGCAATTTTTCCCGCACTATAATATTCCCCTCCCAATCCGCTCCCAAGAAGAGGTTTCCGAGCGAGCACATAAGAGACTATAGATTCAGCTTCTTGCGTCCTGACTCCCATTGAATCACCAGAATAGGGATCAACAATGGAAAAAAAACGGGTAAAAGTTGCTTCGATTATATTTAATCTCGGATTAATACTACTAAGTATCATATTGAAGGAAACAATGAATAATAATAAAAAAAATATTAAAAAAGCAATGTTTTTGATACCGCCAAGTGCTCGATTTTTGTTCTTATAAAAATACAAAAAGAGAACAACAGCAAAAGTAGAGGGAATAACAAGATAGCCTGTTCTGAGAAAACATAGAAGAAAACTTACCAGAAAGGCAAGACTCAAAAATGCCAGGATAAGTTTTGGTATTATTCTCTTTTCGTGTAATATTAGAGCCCCAGCCAATATGAGAGCAAAAATAGAAGAAAATTGAACTCCCGCTCTTATTCTGGCCTCCAAAATATCTACTACAAGACCCGTTCGAATGAAAAAAACCACAAAGTCCATAGCCCCTAATGCAAGAACTATAAAGAAAAATCCCCAGATAAGAAATCTCACTTGTCTACGATTCTTAATAATTAGGGTGGTCAGCCAAAAAACTGAAACTATCTCCACAAACTTGTATAAATCACCAAATAAATATCTTGCTTTATTAGCTTCAAAATAGAAACCATAGAGAAACGATATCAAAATAATAATTATCCACAAGAATATTATCCTATCCAGGGAAGTGGAAATTCTGGTTATATTTTTTCTTACTCCGGTTTGTAGTATCAACATAAAACCAATTAAGAATAGTATTGAACCTCTTACAAGACCCTGAATTAAAAAGTCGGAAAAGAAATATCCTACAATAAAATAGGTAGCAACGATAGCTAAAAGCAATGTCTCCTGGCGAACTAAGAAAAGAAAAAAAACAACGGGTAAAACGAGGGAAAGGAAAACTCCCTCCAGCGGTAAGATCCCTACAGAATAGGAAATACTAAGTCCAAGGCAAAGCATTACTGCGGTAAATACCAAAAACAAACCTTCTCTACCAGAAAAATGGTCAGAATTTCTCATCACCGTTCGAATCATAGAACTCTACCTTTCAACCTCCGCCAGCGGTTTGCGTTCAAAAACAGACTTTCGCCCTAAAAATATATCAAACCTGGATACTTCAATTCTAAGTTCTTCCCTATTCTTTATCTGGAAAATATAACCAATAAAAAAGGCCAGGATTCTTATCAAAAAACCTAAAGAGATGAGAATTCTTAATAAATCCGCCTTCACAGCCCTTTCATATTTGGAAAAATAATCAATCATACTTATAAAATACTCCCCCGAAAGAAAAAGTGATTTCTTCCCCTGTTCTGAGCCTCCTTTTGACCAGTGGTGGATGATTGTGGCATCAGGCAAAACATAGATTTTTTTCCCTTTATTATAAATTCTGCGGCACAAATCAACATCATTAAAGAAAACAGGGAATTGTTCATCCATAAGATCCTCTTCTGAAAACAGGCCTCTTCTCACCATTAAGCAGGAACCTGCCGGCTGAGGAACCTCTATCACCTTCTCAAAATCATCATCCAGCATAAGATAAGCTCGACTTGGTTTTGATTTATGGGCCACGCTTCGGGGTAGAAACCAGGTAGTGAGCATTGACAGAAAAGTAGGAAAGCGACGATAATACCTCTGGAAGGTCCCGTCAGGATAAACAAACCTTCCGCTTACTGCCCCTACCTCCTGGTTCGATTCTAGATAATCTACCATTTTGAATAGAGCATCGTCGACCACCTCCGTGTCAGGATTTAACATTAAAACATACTTTCCCTTTGCTCGTGAAAAACCCTGATTATTCCCTCTGGCAAAACCAAAATTCTCTTTGTTTCTTATCAAACGAGCTTGAGAAAACTCTTTTCTGACCATCTGCACGCTTTCATCCCTGGAGGCATTGTCTATAACAAAAACCTCAAAAGTTGGCTTCTCAGTGTTGTTATAGATAGACCTGAGGCACTCTCGTAACAAATCTCTGGTATTCCAATTGACAATTATTATGGATAAATCGAACATTCCTTCTTTCTCCAGATCAGGTCCTCACCATAAGATGCATCCTCAATTCTTTCAACTCTGCCAAGGTCACCCCTTTAAGCGCAAAAATAGCTATTAGATAAATGACGATACCTGCTGCTATGGAAAGAAACAGATTCAGGTCTCTCAAATAGTAGAGCAAGACTCCCATAAGAGAAGCAGCAAGAAAGGGTTTCAGAAGATACTTTAATATTCTTACTCTTCTCAATATTTGAAAATAAGCAAGCATATACAGGGAAAAAATAAACTCACTAATGACTGTAGCTATAGCTGCTCCTTTTAAGCCAAAATAGGGAATCAAAATCAAATTTAAGACAATATTGACGCTAGCTCCTACTATTACTCCTAATAGATACCTTTTCTCCCTGTTACAAGCAAGAAAAGATTGCTCATAAGTACACCTGATAGAGATTATTACCACCGTCCAGATTAGGATCTGAAAAGCAATCACTCCATTGACATACTTTTCTCCGTAGAGGAAACTCATAATTGGCTTGGCCAGTATTGTTCCTCCCATTCCCAAAGGTAAGGCTATAGTGCTCATTAATTTTGTGGCAGAGGAGATAACAAGTTTTAACTTCTCTTTAGATTGCTGATAGTATTTGGACATTAAAGGAAAAATTACATTTATAAAGATAGGAATGAATGCCCAGACAAATAATACTACCTTATAGGCAGCGGTGTACCATCCCACCACCTCATCGTTCCTCATGAACCCCAACATTACCGTGTCAAAATTATAATAAATTTGAATCATTATGAAGGCAGCACCCATAGGTAATGCTCGCCTTACCAGTTCCTTCCAGAAGGAAAGATTAAACCTTAATCGTGGTCTTCCAAACTGCCTAATGAAGACATAAATAAGAAACCCACTGGCAAGCAAGCTTCCTCCCAACCATAGACAGGGAACCACCCATATATGCTTTGCATCTTTTACTAGAAGAAAAATCAACCCTGCATAAAAAAGTTTGTCCAGAATTCTCGATATCCCAATAGAGCCCATTTTTTCTATGCCCTGAAAAAGCCAATCCAGCAATGAAGCAGAAGAAAATAATGAGAGGCCAAAAAGGATAATTAAATACTTTACTTCAGTAGGCTTCTTAATCAAACTAACAAAGATGAACAATAAGAAAAAAGAAAGCAGTGCTAGAACCAGTCTTAAACTCAGTATATTGCCAACATAACTATCCATCTCCCCTCTGTTTCTTGCTACTTCCCGTGTCCCCAGTGTGCTTAGTCCCAGATTAGCCATCAAGGAAAAATAGAGGACTACTGCCTGAGCGAAAGCAATTTTACCAAAACCAGCTGCCCCTAAGATTCTGGCTAGATATATGATGATCAAAAATAAAATAGCCTGTGACATTATTTGAGCGGCTGACAATGACAAAAAATTTCTCGCTGCTCTCCTCACTGTTCCCATCAATTAATTCCCAATGCTCCAAAATATACTTTACCTTGAGTTAGTTAAATTCAATTTTGCTGAGGAATTCTCTTTCTACTTTTTCCGTGAGAGATTATCTTTTCACAATTATCCAGATGAGGCAGATTAATAACGTCAGATATAAGGAAAAATAGAAAATGAAAAATGGCTTATCCTCGAGAATTCTCCTTATGAGCTTTATTTTCATATACCAAGCCGACTCCGTAATCTCAATATTATCAAACCAGACACTTCCTTGGCCTTGTCTCTTGGCCAATTTTACTCTCATCTTATCCGTATTTTCAGGAGCATAGAGCCCTGTCTCCCCTAATTCCCAAAAGGGAGCAGCCTTTAACTGACCTATTTGTTCTGCAATGACTTTACGCTCTTTATCCAGACATTGCAAGGCAAAAAAAGCATTCCAATCATCTTTCCCTTCCGTTAGAGCTATATTAGACTTTAAACGTCCCTTCAAAATATAATACCTTTCGGGTCTTACCGGGATTTCTTGAGAAAGCCAACTCCAGGAAACAGTAGCCTGGACACTTCTTTCTCTCTCATAGGATTCCCCTGTACTAACTGACCAGCCTCCTCTAACGTCTTCGGCCCAGGCATCTAATCTGCCCAACTGATCTACTGCCTCAAAACCCGGATTGCGGAGTAAAACAGAGGAAGACTCCTCTAGCTCAATATTGTCAAACCAGACACTTCCTTCGCCTTGTCTTTTGGCCAATTTTGCCATTACCCTGACAGTTCCCGCAAGAGCATAAATCTGGCGTACCCTTTGCTGCCAGGAAGAGGGAGCGTTGACTATTCCGTACTCACTTTTGATAACTTCACCTTCCTCATTTAGACACTCCAGAGACAGAAAAGTATTTTCATAATCAGTTTTTGTAGTAATAACTATATTTGACTTCAGGTAGGCTTTCAAAGTGTAATATTTGTTTTGTCTTGCTGGTACCTCCTGCCAGAGCCAGCTCCATCCTACTGTAGTCTGCATATATTTTTTTCCCTCATAAGCTTCTTCGGTATTGACTGACCAGCTTGCGCTGGCATCTTCCGCCCAGGATTGCAACTTACCCGATGTATCTACTATTTCAAAATCAAAATTACTCAATAGATTGCCCCTATATTTCCTTTCTAACATTACTTTTTGCCAGACTCCAAAAACTAAGCCAGCTACAGCTACTAACGATACCACTATTAATAGGATTCTCTTATTAACTCTTATTTTAATCTTCATTCTCATTCTCGCCCCCTTTTAGCCTTAAGAGAAATTTCTTTGAACAGTAGATAAACCATCCAAAAGCAAACCCCTGAAAAAATACTACGGAAGATCCCGATAAATTGACCCGTTGGATAATACTGGTTTATGATCTCAAATGGACTAGGCAAACTCAGAAAATAGGAAGGACTGATAGGTGCAAGGAGCTGGCCGAAAAACGCCTTCTTCCATTGAAAAATATAAACAACGAAACATAAGACTTGAATGCCAAAAAGCTTTAAAAATCTTTTATCCTCTGCCATTTGTAGTACCAAGAATGGCATTAGCCACATAAAGTAATGTGCATGGAAAAAACAAGTGGCAAAGAATGTTAATAACAAAACCAGCGTGCTCTTCCACAGATTCGCAAAAGAATGATCCGTATAAAAATAAGTATAAAGTAACAACAAAGTAAAAGCCAGAGGAAATATGAATACATAGTCTCCCACAAATCCCAAATGAAAACCCATGCTCAATGGGAAATCGGAGTGATGCATTCCCAATAACGTACTTACCTCATTTTTTCCTGAGAACAATTTGCCCAAAACAGTAATAATCCCCAGAGGAACTAATCCCCAGAAGATTAATTCCAGTCGTCTCCATAATTTCCTTTCCAGGATAACGACAAAAAAAGGCAGTAGAATTAAGGGATAAAACCGAATAACAATGGCCAGTCCTAAGCAAAGAAGAGACCTTCTGGAGAAATTATTCTTTGCGTAGTAGAGGCTTAGCAAGATAAAGAATATAGCTATAACCTCGTATCGAGCAGCAAAATAGGTGGCAAAAATTACCACAGGATTGATCATCCAAAATTTAAAAGCCCTTAACCCTTTTTTGCTATCTTGAAAAATGCCCAGGAGTATAAAAACACAGCCTAATTCAAAAATCAGATAGGGTAATTTAAAGATAAAGAGAGTTCTAAATACGAACAAATTATTAACAAAGACGGTAAACATTCCCCAGGTCGGGTCCCCTCTCATTTGAGGATTGCTAAGAATGGCACTAAAATAAGGCATAAACGGTTTGAAGATCCACAAGAAAAAAGCATGTATGTAGTGAATGGCTGCCTGGAATTTACCTATCCAAACAACCCCCTGGTAGGCAATAAGAGAAGAGCGTAAATAAATACCAAGAAGGTCAGGAAAATATACCGTAATTGGCATGATAATAAGCCTGATCAAAAGTCCGACCAAGAGCCATTTATAGATACTCCTTTTTACAGCTGCATCTTGGCGATATATAGGAGGAATCAATTTAGAGAATGACTCCACTATTTTCCTGCCTGAATCTTTTAGCCTATTAGACATTTTACTCCCCACGGCTCATCTTCATAATCTGTTTTGGCAAATCTTCAAAGATATCTCTTCTCCTTATCCTCCATATCCACCTTTCGGATAAGATATTCTCCATACTATAAAAGGATACTTCTCATAAACAGCATCAAGATATTCTGGCTTAAGCACATTAATCATTGTAGGATATTTTCCCCTACCCCTGTAGTGAAGCTCCCATAAATATTGATTAAAAACGAGATGAGTAATGCTCTCTTTTTTTAAGTTGGCTAGAATTTCCTCGGCACTGTCAACAGGCCCAAGTTTGAGAAACGTTACATAGGAACGATCACAATAAAAGGTTCGTGGGTCATTTAACACCCACACTTTCGCCTCAGGAGATGAATTCTCATTGATATATTTAAAAACAGGGTAGGTTCCCTCGTTTCTTAAGATGTACGCTTCTTGAGATTCTAGACCAGTAAAAACTAGCATCCGTTGATAAACCTTACTCAATCCTTCAGGAGCTAAATAGAATATCTGGAAGACAAAAGCTAGAACCACCAGAATACTAAAAATCTTCTCAAAAAAGGCGTTAAGATGCATCATTTTGACTACTACATAAGAGACTGCAATACTCAATAAGGGAAGAACGGATACAAGTCCCCGCTTATACGGAAAGCACCATGCCCAAAAGGCAAGATATAATAAAGAAAAAAATAAGACAACTTTAATAACTCCGTGTCTCCTGAATCGAGGTAGAATAAGCAGCGGCAAAAAAGCAAGAAAGACAAAGCCGAACCCACCTATACCAGGAAAACTGCCACTATGCATAGTCATATTCCAGGGAAGAAGAAAATAGGGAGCTAATACATTACTTACCGAATTAATAGCTGCTCCTATGTCTATCATACCAAATGCTTTCTGCCACATTGCTCCTCTTAGCATATCATACAGAAATCCAAAAACCGATAGTCCGCCAAGCCTTAAATACCAGAAAGAACCGATTGAGCCCGCTAGGATAGTATATAAAAAAAGATTCTTTATTGAAACCAGCCATTTTTCTCTTCTAAAGACGAGACCATTGATAATAATCCCCAGGGCCAAAATTCCCAACCACAAGAATCCCGTATATTTGGAGCCCAAACACAATCCAGTCATTACAGCAGAGATAAAGAGCCAACCCCTCTTCTTAACACTAATCCAGTTAACAAAAGCATAGACTGCTAAAAAGACATAAAAAGTGAGTCCCAAATCAACATAAGCTGTGGTGGACTGCAAGCTAACGATGGGCACGGTATAGAATATTACTGAGGCCAGCAGTCCACTTTTATGAGAGAAATACTTTCTAGCTAGAACATAAACTCCTACCGTCGTCAAAATGCCCAAAGAAAAATGAATCAGTTTTGCCAGAATAGCATCTTTCATGAGCAAAGCCATTGCGTACAAAATGCCTATATTATGCGGAACCTCATTTCCAAACCTAAAGTAAGGGATAATAGTTAAGCGACCCAGAGAAACCCATTCTTTCGCTTGAGCTAAGTGTACACTCAAAGCATCCCAGCTAGAAGGAAGTACCGCTGCCCCAAAGAGATTGATGACTATCTGAATGAACAAAATGAAAAGCAGTGCACTTTCTAAAGATATTTTTGAGGGAATTATACTTCTGGATTTAACCTTTATCTTACGGATAACATTCTCTATATCTTTATAAGTGAAGAGAAAAATCCCCAATAATAATAGACTGCCTGCCCATCTATTAAAAAGCCCGGCCAGGCCAAGACCAATAAGCAAAAAGGTAAGAATAGCCAAACCTATTCCTGTACTAAACAGAAGGGATTCCAGGAAAGATTCTATTTCAAATTTCAACCATCTAAGAATCTTTTTTCCTAAGCCAATATTTATCAAAAGAAAAATAAAAAGAAGGAAAATTCTAAAAAATGTTTCTCCTATACTTTCCCATAAAATCCCCTCTCTCCAGAAATAAAGAAAAGCAAGATAAACAAAGACAACCCAACTAAACAATAATATCCATATTACTTTTTTTGAACTCTTATCAGTCAAAAATGACCCTCACATCTCTATTTCTTCATCCTATCTATTTTAAAGTGCTCCTTAATATAATTATCAAGAATCGCTTGTCTTTGAACCAGTTTCTTAATTTGATTTGTCAGGGTGGAAATCTTTACTGAAAAGTACAACTCAACCAGCACTATGAAGAAAATTCCGAACAAAAAGAGTATAGATGTAGGCACAGCAGCTCCCACCAGGTGCGTTATGAACAACAGTAAGTCATACCATATAGCTAGAATAAGGGTAATTACACCAGCTAACATCCAGAGCCAGGAGTATTCCTCTCTTAGCTTTCTGCGGCGAACCAGCTCAAAAATAAGAATAAGAAGTCCCACGCTTAGCGAAATAGCTAAGACTTTTTGTGTAAAAGGCATCTCATTTCCTCCTTTGCGGCTTTTCTCTCAATAAAGTAACCATAATTGAAAGGAGCATCTTAAAACCATAATAAACCAGTTTTCCTCCATCAAACATAGACTTTCCACTTACAGACTCATACATTCTAATAGACGCTTCTTTGATGCGAAATCCAGCAAAGTGACTGAGAATAATCACATCAGCATCATCATAATCTGAAGGATAATCAATATTGGCAAAGAATTCCGCGACTTGCCTGGTAAAAGCCCGGAAACCTGATGAAGAATCAGTTATTCTTTGACCAATTATGGAAGAAGTAATAAAGGCTAGGACTCTTACCCCCAATCTTCTAACCAGGTAAATCTTATACTCTCCATTCCCCAAAAAACGAGAGCCTATTACTATGTCGATAGGCTCTTTTCTTAAGACGCTTAACAGCTCATTGATATATCGAGGAGGATGTTGTCCGTCAGCATCCAATTGAACAAAATAATCGTAGTTTTTCTTTATAGCATACTTGTAGCCTGTTTGGAGAGCAGCTCCGTATCCCAAGTTCACATAATGCGAAAGGACGACTGCTCCGGCTTCACGGGCAATCTGCGCCGTAGCATCAATAGAGCCATCATCAATAACTACTACTTCACCTCCGGGAACACTTTGCTGAGCCTCTTTAATTACGTCTCCAATACTCTTTTCCTCATTATAAGCCGGGATAATAATCAGAACATTGGAATTCTCAGCCATAAACTTCTCTCTTGTTGATATATTAACAGAATTAGGAGATAGGTCAACTGGTGAGGGTAAATAACCTCTCTAATGCTTCACCTAGTCAGGGAGCAGTAATGCACCTATGCACTCATTTTCGCTTAAACCCTTATAAAATCCATTGATGATTCTGGAAGTAATGAAGATTGCCTTCTCGCTATCACTCTTACAATACATCACCTTATTCTTCACCGAACCTTTGCTTTAAAAATCGCCAGAAGGATTCCCACCAATGACCAGAAAATAAATTGCATCTCCAGCAGCAGCAGAGGATGGTCCGCTAAGCAGGTCAAAAGAAATGCCAGGATACCACTGGTCAGTCCTAAAACTAGGAACTTCCAATATCGTTCCTTAACTTGAAGAAGCAGCTTTATTCCACTTCGCAGAATGACCACCAGAATCCACACAAAGACAGCCAAACCTAGTGTTCCCAATTCAGCCCAGGTTTGCAAATAATAACTGTGGGCATTCTCCTGTACGGAGCGGCCATAATAAACTGGGAGCCGCCAATAATAAGAACCAATACCTTGTCCTAAAACAGGTTTCTCTCTTACCATCTTTACTGCAGCTTTCCAAAAGTCGATTCTTCCCTTCAGTATGTTATGCAACGAATTAGAGGGGTTAAGGGTAGAAAGTAAAACTTGATAATAGGACTGCTCCCTCCCCACCCTTAGATTGGACTTTATAGCCAGGCTTAAAGTGCTGATGAGGAAAATTGACAGGAAAATAAGGAGAGCGATTATTATTTTTTGGCGATGTTTCCCCATGGGTTCTTTCTTCAAACTGGTAGCCACCCTTCCTGCAAGACCAGCCACCAGCACTCCTGCAGAAACCAGTAGAAGGCTGAACCAGGCACTCCTGGAGGCAGAAAAAATCAAGCACAGTCCCAGCCCCCCGGACAATACAACCAAAAAAAGTCTCTTCCATCCGCTATGAACCCAGAGAAAGCAGCCGACAAGAAAAATTGTCAGGACCAGGTAGGAGCCTAAGGAATTGGGGTCCTGAAGAGTAGAGTTTATTCGAGTCAAATTTGGATTGGCTCTAACCCAATAAGGAAGGAGGTGAAACCTGGTAAAATACTGAAAGATTCCGTAGCCTGCCAAAATCGCACTGCTGATAAAGATAATAGTAACTGCCTTGATAATAGAGTCCCTGGATCGCAGGTTGTTGGTTAATAAAAAGTAGCACAAGACTCCTTCAAAGATGGTTAAAGTGTAGCGAAGGGTATAAAGATTGGCAATATTGGTGGAACGGTCAAGAACGGCAATTTTTTGTAACGTTTCCTTAAGATTTCCAGCCAGAAAACTGGAAAATAGATGGTTAACCTTGGCCAGAGTTAGTAAACAGGAGATAGAAACAACCAGGAGAAAAACAGCCAGAGGTATATCCAGGCAAGTTCTTACCAGTTTTACATCTTTTCTGAAAATAGATTTAACCAGCCAGACTAAGAAGACTGTCAAAAAAACGATCTCGATCAGGTAAAAATTGGGAATATTTAGTATATAAGGTAGGGACGAGAGCAAAGGAATGAGAAAGAGGAAAAACCAGAGGCCATATTTCAATCTAAATAGGCTAAGAATTGCGGCAAGGGAGGCTAAGGAAATGCTAAGGTAGGGAAGCTGACTCCAGGAGAGTGTGAACTTCATTAACACCACAATTGCAGCCCCGACCAGCAGTAAGAAAATCCTAAATCCAATCAAATATCTGGAAGGAATCTCATAATATTCATTCATTGCCTTAAGTATTTCAGCTCGCTTCCTTTCAGGCCTCGTCGGCCTATTTTCTCAACTAAACTTACCCTTTACCCTGAAGCCTTTGTCAAAAAAAACATACCAAATGTTAAAGACAAACAAAAAGAGAGAGATACCCAGCAGAATAAAGATAACCTGAGCTAGCGTCTTATGGAAAATACTCACCAGAGTTATTTCCAAAATGGTGGTTACTACCAAAATCTTTAGGAATTTTAGCTTACTGACGGAAAGTTGATATATCGAGAGAATGTTGGCCAGGACAAAAAAGAACATAGCCAGACCAAAAGTTCCCATTAAGGGGACGGCAGCAATATACTCCTTGCCAAATAAAGCTTTTACTACAAAAGAAGGCCAGACAAAATAAAGCAGAACTACACTGCCACAGAGAACTCCCCCGTAAAAAAGACTTTTCTTGAGTACTGCCTGCGATTTTTCTTTCAAGGCGTAGAGTTCTGAGGCTGTGGGGAACATTACCATAATGATTCCTCCGGGCAGGTAGAAAATTATCTTGGCCAGAATAGAGGCAGCCGCATAGTGTCCTGCTTGAGAGGGATTAAAGAAGTGCTTTACTAGCAAGATATCAACATTGATGAGAACGATGTAGCACAAAGAGGTTAAAGCTGCAGCCAGAAAGTAGGCTCCCACTCTTTCCAGTTTAAGAGAATGGTCCCCTGCATCCTGTCCCCTGGATAACAAAGACCTCAGCAAAAAAAGTGCCAGGAGAAGAGCAGAAAGATAACCCAGAGTTAGTCCTAAAGTCGCCCCCACAACCTTCAGCCCCAGATAAACCAGCAAAACAGCAAAGATGAGCTTGCTGATTCCCCCTGCCATCATGTCTATTCCAAAATAGCCAAACTTCTGAAGGCCTTGTAGAACCCCGACAGTTACCGGAGAAATGACAGCCAGAACTAAAGCAACACTAATAATAATGAGAGGTAAACGAGAGGGAAGGTGCAGAAAAGAAGACAGGTACCCACTGGAGAAAAGCAAAAGGATAAAGACCAAAGCTGCCCATAGGGAAATCGATCTCAGCGATCTCCTCAACAGTAGGCTAGTCTTACCGAGCTTCCGATAGGCTTTCAAGCTGGAAACATATTTAGCCATCACCATCTGAAGGCTTTCTGCCGGAACGGAGATAATCATGAATAGGGAAAAAAGAGAGGCCAAAGTCCCGTAGTCCACCGGACCCAAGCTTCTACTCATGAAAATATGGAAAAGATAATTACATACATTAACCACCATAAAAGTCAGGAATACGAATCCAACATTTTTGCTAAAATCATCCAGAAGACGCATGCTCACACACCTTTTTATATACCTCAAGGGTCTCTCTGGCTGTCTTTTCCCATGAGAATTGACTGGCTCGATTGAAGCCTTTTTTAATCAGAGCGGCTCTTAGAGTTTCATCGGTCAAGATTCTGTGCATAGCTTCGGCAATCTCCTCCACATTATATGGATCAACTAAAAGAGCAGCATCGCCAGCTACTTCTGGCAATGAGGCATTATTTGAGGATACAACGGCAGTACCATGCGCCATTGCCTCCAAGATCGGTATTCCGAACCCTTCAAAAAGTGAGGGCAAAACAAATAAATCAGCCTGGGAGTACAACAATGAAAGATGCTCATTAGGAATCCATCCAGTGAACACTACTCTTTTTTGTAAAGACAGTTCTTTAACCAGGCTCACGAGTACAGACTGAGCTCGTCCCTTGACACCAACAATCACTAATTGACAGTCTATCTGGTATTTCCTATATAAAATGTCATAAGCTTTCATAAGTCGATAAAGATTCTTATGGGGATGAGAGACTGATACAGTAAGGATAAATCTTTTGTTGATGCCGTACCTTTGTTTAGGTTTTCCTCTTACTTTGTTTTCAATGGCTATGGGGACTGATAAGTGTGAGGATCCAGCTTCGTAGACCACACATGTTTTACTCTCTGAAATCTCCAATATCTGCACAATATCTTTTTTTGAGTTTCTCGATACTGTGATAATCTTATCTGATCTTCTTGCTGCCAGAGTAACTAGTAACTTCAAGAAAAAAGTGGTTAATTTTGAAAAGTCCTCTGGATAATGGAAACAATTCATATCATGTATCGTTACAATTGAACGGCAGAAAGCTAAAAGTGGAGCCGTGTAACCCGGTGAATGTAGGACCTCAATCTTATATTTCTTGGCCTGAAGGGGTAAGATAAATTGTTCCCATAAAACCCTGGCTGGCCTAAAACTAGCTTTTATTGGACAAAGCACTTCCGTAAAGTTTGGTTGAGAGAGTTGAAAGGTACCAGAATTCTCTCTATTGGTAAATAAGATATATTCATTTTGTCTATCAATCTTGGCTAGATGACAAATTAGATTCCGCAGATATACCTCGCTTCCTCCAACTTTACCTGGTATTAAGAATAAGGCATTGATGCCTATTCGCATTGTCGTGCTCTACTTTATTAGTCTATAGAGGCAAAAACTGCTAAGTTAATGCATTTAGTATTTTGACTAGCTCTCTTGCCCGGTGTTGGTAGGTATGCTCTCGCAATACCCGCTCTCTTGCCTGGTGACCAACTTTTTGCCTTTCCGCATCATTTTTAAGTAACCACCTATATATCTCGATGGCTTCTTCTGTGCTTTCAACTATGAATATTTCTTTCTTTGGCTCGAACCACTCTTCTATTCCTCTGTGGGGATTAGAGACAACACAACATCCCATTGAGGCTAGTTCAAATGGCCGTGCTGATGAAGAAGCATAAATAGAGGCATGAGCCTCTCTGGTTATGTTAAGATTAATCCTACTTCGGCAGCAATAATCCCTTAGCTTAGCAAAAGAGGCATAGGGAAGCTTCTCTGTATCGCCCAAATCAATATCAAATCCAGTAGCGCGGATGGCAAATCGACTGCTGGCAAATCTTTGGCTGGGTATAGTTATCATAGCCTCAATCCATTCCTTTCGATACTCGAACCCATGGCCATAGAAGAAAACATCTATGTCTTGCCTAATATTTAAAGGAGCAAAAAGAGCGGGGTCGGCTCCGTAATAAAGAACGCTCACATTTCTTGCTCCCATTTTCTCCAGTACGGGGATCCCTCCCTGAGAGTTACAAATAAATCCATCATATTCGCCTAAATCAGCTCCCCAGTAGATATTAAAACCAGACTCAAATCCACCAAATTGAGGAAGACTGGCAGGGACGTCTCCATCATAGTAGAAAACGGGAATATGATACTTTTCCTTAATATGGGCGGGAAGCCCTTTAAGGTGATTTAAGGGAACGGTGAAGACAATGATAGCATTCACATCGCCTTCTTTCTTGAGAATGTTATCCAGATGTTTTTCCCATTGCGGACGGATGAAGGTATGAGTTAAGGCTCTTATGACCTTGTCATCTAAATTATCTTTCCTATCTTTTCTTTCTTCCTTTTCTCGCTTGACAAACTTGGTCAATCCCCTCATGACATCTCTGGCGGATATAAATAGCGCTCCTTCTCTTTGGCAGGGATTTGGGTAGGCTTTCCACCAGAGACTTTCTACGGCCGGTCCCTGGTAAGGAGTAGCAATTACTTCTATCCCAATCTCATACAGTCCTTTCAGAAGTTGCCACCAGGCAGGAGTGCATCCATAATGAAATCTTAGGTCGAGTGAGGAGCAAACTGCCAGAATCTTCACTTGTTTTTCACCTGCCTGTACCATTCGATAGTCTTCTTTAGTCCTTCCTGGAAACTGGTTCTTGCCTTGAATCCAAACTCCTTTTCCGCTTTAGCGGTATCCAGGCGTCGCCTTGGCTGTCCATTGGGCATGGTTTTATCCCAGACGATTCTGCCCTGAAATCCACTCAACCTGGCGATCAACCTCACCACGTCTTTGATGGAAATTTCAAATCCCGCCCCAATATTCACCGGCTTACTCTTGTTGTATCTTTCAGAAGCGAGAAGAATAGCCTCGGCGGCATCCTCAACATAGAGGAATTCCCTGGTGGGGGTCCCATCACCCCAGACCATTATTTCATCCTCTTTATTGCCAATAGCATCAAAACACTTCTTTATCAGGGCCGGAATCACATGGGAAGACTGAGGATCAAAATTGTCCCGGGGCCCGTAAAGATTCACCAGAAGAAGAAAAATGGAATTGAATCCATACTGCTGGCGATAAGCCTGAGATTGAACCAGGAGCATTTTCTTGGCTAATCCATAAGACGCGTTGGTCTCTTCAGGATAACCGTCCCAGAGATTCTCTTCTTTGAAAGGCACGGGAGTAAATTTAGGATAAGCGCAAACCGTACCTAAGGCAATGAACTTTTCGACGCCGAATTGTCTGCCCTGCTCCATCATCTGAGCACCCATCATCAAGTTGTCATAGAAGAACCGTCCAGGGTTAGCCTGATTGCCTCCAATGCCTGCCACTCTTGCCGCCAGATGAATTACGATATCGGGTTTTGAATCCCGGTAAACCCTCTTGACTGCTTCCATTTCCACAAGATTGTAGCCTTTGCTTCGAGGAACAAATATCTTCTGACAGCCGCGTTTTCTTAGTTTCTCTACTAAATGAGAACCGAGAAACCCAGCTCCACCGGTAACTAGAATCCTCTTATTCTGCCAGAATGACATTAGTCTATCCCCCACCACCGATGGGGAAACCTCTCTTTTAAGATTTTATCACCTTCTCCTATTGACTTCAATCCTAGCTTTCGCATATCTGCGTCCATCATTATTCTCACCAATTCTTTGAATCCTATCCTGGGCTGCCAGCCTAACTCTCTCTTCGCTTTGGCTGAATCAGCAACCAGTTCTTGAACCTCGGTGGGCCTACAATATCGGGGATCAATCTTTACATACTTCTCCCAATCAAGACCTGCGTAAGAGAATGTCTCTTCTATAAATTCCTTCACCGAATGAGATTCGCCGATGCCCAGAACAAAATCTCCCGGTTTATCGTTTTGAAGCATTTTATATATAAATTCTACATATTCGGGAGCAAATCCCCAATCTCTTTTAGCCTCAAGGTTGCCCAGATAAAGATAATTCTGTTTTCGGGCAAGAATGGCGGCAATAGCTCGGGTGATTTTCCGGGAAACAAAGGTCTCTCCGCGGCGGGGACTTTCATGGTTAAAAAGAATGCCACTACAGGCAAAAAGGCCATAACCCTGACGATAGTTTACGGTTATCCAATGGGCATAGACCTTACTGCAGGCATAAGGGCTGCGGGGCCTAAAAGGGGTATCCTCATTTTGGGGTGGTTCAGATGCACCAAACATCTCGCTGCTCGATGCCTGGTAGAACCTGATTTGGTTTCTACTTCTTCTTATTGCCTCCAGCAATCGTGTGGTGCCTAGCCCGGTTACGTTTCCGCTGTATTCGGGGATGTCAAAACTTACTCTCACATGGCTTTGTGCTCCCAAATGATAAACCTCATCTGGCTTGATATTATAGATAATATTAGAGATTTGCTCAGAGTCGGAAAGATCCCCATAGTGAAGAAAAAGTCGGGCTCCGGGCTTGTGAGGATCCATATATATATGGTCAATACGAGAGGTGTTGAAGGTGCTGGCTCGCCTTATGATGCCATGAACCTCATATTTTCTGGAGAGAAGAAACTCTGCCAGGTAAGAGCCATCCTGTCCGGTGATGCCAGTAATAAGCGCTTTTTTCACTTAACCACTCCTCTTTTCTTTTGTAAATATTCAGATTTCCTAATATATGTCAAGTCCTCCTGCTCCCAGATTAAAATATTGGCATAGACCTTATTAGGTATAGGTCTTCGTGAAATTAATGTATCTATTCAGCCGTAATATATTTATATGTCATTGCGAAGGACGAAGTCCTGAAGCAATCTCAAAACCAGACTCAGAGCAGATTTAGCAATTTCAAAAAGAGAGAGGATAATAATCCACATTTAGACTTGTTTTATCTATTTGAACCAGGAGAACTTATTTCTCAATCTCTCTGAGAAGAATTTACCAGATAAAAAGGTATATACAATTATACCAAACAACAGTCCTATCCCTGCTCCTACTCCATCCATAAAAACATCTCCCAGGTAGGCAGTGCGAGTAGGAACAAACATCTGATGGATCTCATCACTCACTCCATACAAAATAGCTCCCATTAAAGCCCAAAACCAGGTATGTTTTGAGAAAAAACCCCTTTCTTCTCTATTATACAAGGCTCTGAATATGAGAAATGCAAGTATTGCATATTCCCCTATATGAGCGAGATTCTTTACTGAATTATCATGGGTCTCACTCAATACCACATTAGAATGAGACGAGCCTATAAATATTATCACCATCCATATTACCACAGGCCCCCAATACCAGAGCGTTCTTCTCCAAGAGAGAGTCTCGTTTTGTTCTTTCATCCTTGCAATCCTATTAGCTTAAACATACAGGCTTTATCCTGTCCCCCTTTTTCTTACTCACATATTATCCTTAGCATCTCGACAGATTAATAACTTTTTATTAGGAATAATAACTTTAGCCTTAGATACAAATGCAGACATAAGGTCCACACTCTAATTTCTAGACCTTTGCGGGAAAAATAGTGTAAGTATTTTAAATAGCGGGGGATCCATAAACATCTAAAAGTTCGCAGAGACTTTTTTTGCTCAAAAGTTCTATTTCTTCAGGGCTCTCAAGAAAGCGCCGAACATCATTTTTTGCTTTCTTGATATCAAAATTATC
>Ga0209979_1001567_pt1 | contig 24617 bp, 24 predicted proteins | sample AnhtaG_FD_183114 | JGI IMG/M metagenome (GOLD analysis project Ga0209979, IMG submission 183114) | Deep subsurface microbial communities from Anholt, Denmark to uncover new lineages of life (NeLLi) - Anholt_01485 metaG (SPAdes) (version 2) | ecosystem: Environmental > Aquatic > Marine > Oceanic...
CGTATTCGCCTCTAAAACTCTACACCCACCCTATGGGGGCTGTGCCCCCAATCCCCTGATTTGTTGGGGAAAAGTTGTATCCCTTGCCCCCTCGTTTTTGTTTGGGAGTGTTTAAGAGTGGTCTCCACCGCCCTATGAGGCTTTACCCTCGCCCCCTCGCTTTAACTGGGGTGTCTAAGAGGGGCGAAGCCCCTCTCTAAAAACTCCCTCCCCCTCTCCAAGAGTGGAGAGGGGGACAAAGCGGGTTCCCAGGAAAATCGAAGATTTTTCTGGGTGCTTAAAGGGGGTGAGGTTGATTAACAATGCTCAGTTGAATAGCCAGCAGAGTAGTGTTAAAATTTACCAACTATGAGAATCCAGAGATGCAAAGGAACCCGAGACCTGTCGCCAGAGGAAATGGCTGGCTTTCGCCTCATTGAGGGCATATTTAGAGACTGCTGCCTCAAATGGGGATATCAGGAGGTCAGGACACCCACCCTGGAGTACCTGCACCTGTTCACCTCCGTCGGCACGCTCACCCCGGGCAGGCTAGGCAAGGTATATTCCTTCCTTGATTGGAATGGCTGGAGTGGAGAAAGGGTGGTACTCAGACCTGATGGCACTATCCCCATCGCCCGGCTCTATATTGATAGTATGGAAGAGGAAGAGCTGGCCAAGCTCTTCTATGTCGCCAATGTCTTTATCTTTGAGGCGACGGGGAAAAAGACGAGGGAAAGATGGCAATGTGGAGCTGAGCTTATAGGGGCAGGCTCCCCTTTGGCTGATGTAGAATTGGTAATGCTGGCGCTGGAGGTTTTGAAACGGTTAAAGCTTGACGGTATTGAGCTCAAGTTATCCCATGCCGGACTAATCAAGGCACTCTTGGTCAAGCTGGAGCTAAGTCCTGAGGAGCAGACCAGGGTATTTGACCGGCTTTTAGACGGGGATATGGAAGCGCTGGCCGAGGTAAAGCCTGACCGACCCGAGCTGGGGAAGACTTTACTTCCTCTACTTGACCTGAAGGGGAAATCATCCAGTTCCCTTAAACACTTGAAGACTCTATCTGCCCCCGATTTGACCCAGCTCCAGCCCTATATTGACGATTTCATAAACATCGCTGAGCTTCTTGAGGCTGTGGGCTGTGATTACCAGATTGACCTAGCCTCAGGCAGGGGCTTTGAATACTATACCGGGGTGATTTTCCAGATATTCCAGGATGAGGAGAGTATAGGCGGCGGCGGCAGGTATGATGCCCTTATTCCGCTAATGGGGGGCAAAGATATCCCCGCCTCTGGTTTTGCCCTTTACCTTGACCGCCTGATGAACCTGGTAAAGCCAGCAGCTCTGGCTGAACCTCCGGGACAAAAAGTCCTAATCAGGGCCCAACCGGAAGCGGTAAAAGATGGCTTCAGCACCGCCGAACGCCTCCGTGAAGCCGGCTATAGGGCTGAGTTCTATCTGGGAGCTCAAGCTGAGGCTGATTTCAACTGGACGCTCGATATTCAAAGTAAAGCGCCGACATTTATCTTAACTGACCAAGCCAAGCGCAAAAGATTTGAGGCGCAGACTATTAACCAGGTTCTGAAATTATTAAAGGGGTGAATTTTGTATCTATTCCCACCCACCACCCTCAAGGGGGTGAGGTAGATAGATAATCTAAAGGTAGCACTGCCCAAGGGGCGCCTTCTGGCGGAGACATCCGCCTTGCTCCGAAGAGCGGGCTGGAGGCTCGCCGGCTATCGGGAAACAGCACGCCTCTACCGGATTAAATCGGGAAGTTTTCCCAACCTCTCAGCCAAGGTATTCCATGAGAGGGACATTCCTATTCAGGTGGCAATCGGCAACTACGACCTGGGCATTTGTGGTTCGGATTGGATTGAAGAGCTTTTGGTTAAATACCCCAGCAGTGCCCTACTGAAGGTGAGGAACCTAGAATATGCCGAGGGTGCTCTGTATGCCGCCGCCAGCCGCGCTGAGGGGGCATCCACAGTAGAAGAAGTGCAAGCCAAGACGGACATTATACGCATTGTCAGCGAGTACCCCAATCTGGCTGAGTCCTTGGCTCTCAACCTCCGGCTGAGGCGGTTTAGCATCTTCCCCCTGTGGGGGGCGGCTGAGGTTTACCCCCCAGAAAATGCCGACCTGGCCCTGGTCTGTGGCACCGCCGAGGAGCTTCCCGATTACGGGCTGGTGCCGCTAAGAGAAGTCCTCAGTATCAGCGCCTTTCTAATCGCCAACCGTAGTAGCTGGGAAGCCAAAAACATGAGTGAGGTCACCGCCTCCCTTGAGGACGCACTAATACCAAAATCAGCGATAACCAGGCTGGCTGGAGAGAAACGCCCCCCGGCGACAAGTGCCCTCAGCAAGCCGGAAATTCAATACCCTGCTAATGAAGCAGTTCGATTAGCCTTGCCCGATGGACACCAGCAACTGCCCACCCTTCAACTACTGAATAAAGCTGGCATTCACCTCGACGATTACCCCTCAGACACTGGAAATCGCCGACCAACTACCGACCTACCCGGTGTGACCATCAAGGTGATCAGGCCTCAGGATATGCCACTGCAGGTAGCTAATGGCAATTTCGACCTGGCGATTACCGGCAGAGACTGGTTACGTGAGCACCTTTATCAGTTTCCCTCCAGTCCAGTGGCGGAGCTGTTTGACCTGAAACTGGGCAAGGTTAAAATAGTGGCTGTGGTAAGCCAGGATTTATCTGCCGATGATGCCCCCAGCTTGAGGGCGTTTAACGCTGAGCGAGCGGCGCCACTCAGGGTAGCTTCCGAGTATGTAAATATCGCTGATAAGTATGCCCGAGATAATCACCTCAGCCTGTATCGGGTAGTTCCTACCTGGGGAGCCAGTGAAGCCTTTTTGCCCGAGGACGCCGACTTGCTGATTGAGAATACTCAGACCGGACGAACCATCGCCCGACACAACCTCAAGATTATTGATACCCTTTTTGAGTCGACAGCCTGCCTCATCGGCAATGCCAACCGGGTTTCAAATGCGGTTAAGCGGGAAAGGATAAAGTCTATTATCAAAGCCCTGCAGATGGGGGTGGAGGGAAGCTAAATTGAGAATTATCGAAGGTTTTGAGCCGGCAAAAGCAGCATTATCACGGCAACCAGAGGCCGAGTTTTACCAGAGTGACCTGGAACCGAAGGTCAGGCAGATAATTGATGATGTACGTAACAGGGGTGATGCTGCTCTCTTTGACTATACCGAGAAGCTTGATGGTGCCAAGCTCAGCTCGCTGGAGGTGAGTAAGAAGCAGATAAAAAGCGCCTATCGGGAGATGGATAAAGAGCTGGTGTCAGCCCTCAAACTGGCGGCAAAGCGGATACGCTCCTACCACCAGAAACAAAAACGTAGCTTAGCTAAAGCAGGCTTAGGTCAGCTAATACGCCCGCTGGAGCGTATCGGCGCCTATGCTCCCGGCGGTACCGCCAGCTATCCGTCAACGGTGCTGATGACCGCTATACCGGCTAGAGTCGCCGGGGTCAAGGAAATCATCCTGGTTACCCCGCCAAAATCCAATGGGGCAGTTCCCCCAGCAACGTTGGTCGCCGCTGACATCGCCCAGGTCGACCGCGTCTTCTCGGTTGGTGGAGCTCAGGCAATCGCTGCCCTTGCCTTTGGCACCGAGTCTATACCCAAGGTGGACAAGATTTGCGGCCCAGGTAATATTTTCGTTGTTCTGGCTAAAAAGCTGGTATATGGAGTGGTTGGCATTGATGGACTGCCCGGACCAAGCGAGGTGCTAATTATAGCTGATGAAACCGCTAATCCCACCTACTGTGCCGCTGACCTTCTAGCCCAGGCTGAGCATGACCCCCTAGCCTCGGCTATCTTGCTAACTAACTCAAGAAGACTGGCTGATGTGGTCGCTCAAGAGGTGGAGCAGCAATTAAAGGACTTGGAGCGTCAAGCCATAGCCACTGAATCTTTAGAAAAGAGGGGGATGATAGCGGTAGTTGCCGATGTAGACGAGGCCATAGAACTAGCTAACCTCTATGCACCCGAACACCTCTGCCTGATGATAAAAGATGCTGATGCCTACATCGAACGGGTAACTAATGCCGGATGTATAGTCATCGGGGACAATTCAACGGTGGTCTTGGGTGATTATGTGCTTGGACCGAGCCATGTTTTACCTACCGGAGCCACTGCCCGGTTCAGCTCGCCGCTTAATATACTCGATTTTACCAAGCTTATCAGCCTGGCCAATGTGGATGAGGCCAGTTTAAAGCAACTGGGTAAGGCAGCCGCCACCATGGCTAGGGCTGAAGGACTAGAGGCTCACGCCCGGGCAGTGGAAAAGCGACTAGAAGGGCTGAGATAGACTGTTGACAAATTACGCTTCTTATGATAAAGTCAAGCCAAATGTTAGTTTACACGGCTCACCATTTGTATTATGCCTTCATATTTACAGGGCGCACCAGGTACGCTTGGAGGTAGTTTGCAAGAAAGCACAAATTGATACATCGGTAATAAATCAAAAAACTTAAAAAGAGCCCTCCAAGCGGAGGGAATTTTATTTATTGGAGATATAGAAAGGGAATGAAGGGAATGTCTAAAGAAGGAATAACCAAGTTAATACGGTCGGACCTAGCTGCTTTTGGTGGTTATGTTGCCAGTAAGTCACCGGAGACGGTGGCGAAGGAGACTAAGCTTCCTGTAGAGAGCATAATCAAGCTGGATGCTAACGAGAATCCTTATGGCTGCTCACCAAGGGTAAAGCAGGCTCTGGGTACCTATCCCTACTTTAATATTTACCCCGACGCCGGTCAAACCGAACTGAGGAAACTGCTCCAGGGCTATACTGGCGTTAGTGTCGAGCATATTGTCGCCGGCAGCGGCAGTGACCAGCTACTAGACCTCATTGTACGCCTATTTGTTGGTCCTGGGGATGAGGTGATAAATTGTGTGCCTACCTTTGATATGTTTCGCTTTAGTACCACACTGTGCAATGGCAAACTGGTTGAGATACCCAGAGATGAAAATTACTGTATCGATGTAAGTGCGATAAAGAAAGCAATAACTAAAAAAACCAAACTGATAGTTTTAGCTAACCCCAATAACCCCACCGGGACACCCACCTCCAGGCAGGATATACTGGAGCTGGTAGATACCGGAGTGCCGGTGCTAGCCGATGAAGCCTATGCCGAATTCAGCGGCGAAACCGTTACCCCGCTAGTACCCCAGTATAAGAACTTGTTGGTGTTACGAACATTCAGCAAATGGGCAGGGCTGGCGGGCTTAAGAGTTGGCTATGGTATTCTCCCACCCCTAATTGTTGAATACCTGCTGAGAATCAAGCTGCCCTATAATGTAAATGTCGCTGCCCTGGTGGCGGTGCGGGAGTCGCTAAAAGACATTGATTACCTGAGGGACAGGGTACGGGTTATAGTCGCCGAAAGGGAAAGGCTATCTGGCAAGCTAAGCAAGTTTGAGTGGTTAAAACTCTTCCCATCCCAGGCTAACTTTATTTTCTGTCACGTCCTCAATGGCAAAACAAGCCAAATCCAGCAAGAACTGGAAAAGAGGGGGATATTAATTCGCTACTTTGACCTGCCGCTTTTGCAAAACTCTCTTCGTATTAGCGTGGGTAAACCAGAACACACCGACGCCCTGATTAAAGCACTACAAGAAATAGGAGGGAGATAAGTGGCTGATAGAGTATCCACTATCAAACGAGAGACCAAAGAAACGAGCATCAGCTTGGAACTCAATATTGATGGTAGCGGTAAGCAGGAGATTGGTACTGGAATACGAATGTTTGACCACCTCTTATCTCAGCTTGCCCAGCATGGAAGGTTTGACCTGAAGATTTCAGCCACTGGAGATGACCAGCACCATGTGGTAGAGGATGTTGCCCTTTGTCTGGGCAGAGCCCTGGGCAAGGCACTGGGGGAGAAGCGCAGCATCATCAGGATGGCCGATGCTTCTGTGCCCATGGACGACGTTTTAGCTACAGTGGCGGTGGACATCAGTGGCCGGGGATACACCGTTCTGGAGCTGCCCTTCACTGATAATGATATGGCAGGATTTGCCACCGACCTTATCCGCCACTTCCTTGAGTCCTTCGCCATTGAAGCCAGGCTCAACCTCCACGCCAACATTCTATATGGCACCAACGACCATCATAAGGCAGAAGCCCTGTTTAAAGCCCTGGGCAGAGCCCTGGATATGGCTACCAGCATTGATGAGCGGATTTCTGGCGAGCTCCCCAGCACCAAGGGTCTATTGGAAGAATAGCGTTGGATACAAACAGCATAATTATCACAGTCCTGATTTTTGCCTTATTGCTGGCAGCAATATTCTTTATTCCCCGGTGGCTTCTGAGGCATGCTACTCGCCAGGTAATAAAGATTTTCCGGGAGAATAACGCTACTGACAGAAAAAACGCCAAGACGATCGATGAATTAGGACTCACGCTTCCCGGTATGCTGGAGAGGATGTTCCGGAGGCGTGACTACAAGCCATCTGCCTTGAACGCCTTGATAAAGGCTGAGATAATACAGAGCACTGAAGACGGCAAGCTCTATCTCTCGGAGGAAAAGCTTGCGGATTTCGGCCTGGAAAAGAGCACTTCATATTACCGCTAGCCGGATGAGCAGATTTCCGGTGAACTCCCAGCACTGAGGAGTAATCTAGCCTTCCGCCATGCCCATGGTTAAATTCAAATTGGGAAACTGGCGCTTTCCCAAAACCCATCCCAATCCTCCTTGGCTATGCCAAGGTTGGAGAGGATTTTGGACGGGACAGGATAAGACACAGCGTTTTCCCTCTCTACCTTCTTAACATGACGGGCCAGAACAAAGGTCATTGTTTTCAGGTGCTCGTAGCCCATCCGGACTCTGGCCACCGTTTCCGGCACCTTGCCCGCCCCGGGTTCAGGAGGACTCTTAGCAAAGCTGATTACCACACCATAAGGCCCTCCCGCGAGCATAAACTGGTCTGCATAGTATTCAGAAATCTCTTTCTCTTCAGGCATAGTCCTCTCCTATTCTAAAAATTGGCTAACTGCTCAGCTTCCTTCCGGTCAACCTCTCATAAGCCTGCTCATATCTTTTGGTGGTAGCCTCAATGACCTCCGGGGGAAGCATGGGGGCTGGCGGCTCTTTATTCCACCCTGACTGGGTGAGCCAGTCTCGAACCGGCTGCTTATCGTAGCTGGGCTGGGACTGGCCAACCTGGTATCGGTCAACATCCCATATCCGGGATGAATCGGGGGTCAGTAGTTCATCAATGAGGATGAGCTTGTCACCATCCAGCCCAAACTCAAACTTGGTGTCAGCAATGATGATGCCCCTGGCTATGGCATACTCGCGGGCGTAATTATAGACGGCTAGGCTCTTCTCCTCCATCTCCTCAGCTAAAGCCTTGCCCACCATCCCCCCCACCTCATCCATAGACAAAGGCAGGTCGTGCCCGCTTTCCGCCTTGGTGGTGGGGGTGAATAGCGGCTGGGGTAGTTCCTGGCTCTGCTTCAGCCCCTTGGCTACCGGCAGCCCGGAGATGGTGCCAGATTGCTTATACTCCTCCCAGGCCGAACCGGAGAGGTAGCCGCGCACCACGCACTCGACCGGGACACGCTTTACTTCCTTAACCACCATAGACCGCCCCGCCAGATAAGCCGGATAGGCAAAACGGTTGTCGGGGGGAAGGTAAGCATCGAGGCAACCAGCGTCGCTTACCACTTCTACCAGGTGGTTAGGCACCAGGTCTTTAGTCTGGTCAAACCAGAAAGCCGAGAGCTGGTTTAGCACCAAACCCTTGTTGGGAATGCCACAGGGCAGGACAACATCAAAGGCTGAGATTCGGTCAGTGGCAATAATTAACAGCTGGTTGCCCAGGTCATAGGTATCACGCACCTTACCCCGTAAAAACAGGGGTAAGGACAGATCGGCTTTCAGCAAAACTGACGGGCCGATATTCATTATATTGCTCCGGGAGCGAAATCTGAGGGTTCAGCTGGTGGTTTCTCTTTCCATTGTGCCCCGGTTAAGCCCAGGCGCTTAAAAATATCATCCATATAGCGCAGGTAGTATTGGTAGTCAAAAAGGGGCTCAAGCTCTGGTGCCGGCAGGGCGGCGGTGACCTCAGGGTCAGATTTAAGCAGGGTAAGGAAGCTTTTGTTTCCCTTCCATGCCTTCATGGCGTTGCGCTGCACCATTTCGTAGGCTTCTTTACGGCTCAGCCCTTTATCAATAAGGGCGAGCATTACCCGCTGGGAGAAGACCAAGCCTTTGGTAAGCTCTATATCCCGCTGCATCTTTTGGGGGTAAACCTGTAACCCTTTCATCACTGAGGTGAAAAGGGCTAGAGAGTAATCCACCACCAGGCAGGAGTCGGGCAGGATAATGCGCTCGGTGGAGGAGTGAGAGATGTCTCGCTCATGCCACAGGGCGACATTCTCCATTGAGGTCAGGGCATAGCCCCGCACCAGTCGGGCCAAGCCACAGATTCGCTCACAAAGCTCCGGGTTCCGCTTATGAGGCATAGCCGAAGAGCCCGTTTGCCCGGCGGCAAATGGTTCTTCCACTTCTCTGGTTTCGGTTTTCTGCAGCCCCCTAATCTCGGTAGCAAATTTCTCCAGTGAGCTGGCGATTATAGCTAAAGTGGTAACGAACTGAGCATGGCGGTCGCGCTGCAAAACCTGGCTAGAGATAGGGGCAGGGGCAAGCCCCAATCTGACGCAAGCCTTCTCCTCAACCTCAGGAGACAAAGTAGCATAGGTGCCCACCGCTCCTGAAATTTTACCCACGGCGATGGCTTTTTCAGCTTCAGCCAGTCTTTGCAAATTGCGCCTCATCTCCTCAGTCCATAACGCCAGCTTAAAACCAAAGGAAATTGGCTCAGCATGAACCCCGTGGGTGCGACCAATCATAGCCGTATATTTATGTTGTATTGCCTCTCGCGCCAATACCGAGATGAGTTCCTTTATATCCTGACTTAATATCTCACTGGCCTCAATTAGCTGCAAGCTGAGGGCAGTATCTATTACATCAGAGGAAGTAAGGCCGAGATGGATAAAGCGAGATTCATCCCCCAGGCTCTCGGACACCGAACCGAGGAAGGCAGTCACATCATGGTGGGTCTCCTTCAAAATCTGCTCCATGCGTTTAAGGTTAACCCGGGCTAGCTTTATCTTGGGTATAGCCTCTCTGGGAATGACACCCAGGTCAGCCCAGGCCTCACAGACGGCAATCTCTACCTCAAGCCACTTACCAAACTTATTCTCGTCCGACCACACTCTTTTCATTTGGGGTCTGGAATATCGCTCAATCATTTTTCGTCTCCTTGAGAGTGTTTATCTACCTCACCCCCTGTATCCCCCTCTCCTATCAAGGAGAGGGGGAAAGGAAGTTTTTGAAGGGGCTTCGCCCCTTCAATCTACCCCTAATTAAACGCCTCCCTGTCCTCGTAGTTCATCTCGATACTTTTCATAGGCTTTTCTTATATTGTCATATTTCAGACCTAAGATTTCAGCAGCCAGGTAGGCGGCATTCTTGGCTCCGGCACTGCCTATAGCTACCGTGGCTACCGGTATCCCGGCCGGCATCTGGGCCATTGAGTAGAGGGCATCAACACCCCCCAGTTCATTGGTGGCTAAGGGCACACCAATAACCGGCAGGACAGTCCAGCTGGCCAGAACCCCGGGCAGGTGGGCGGCTCCGCCAGCAGCAGCAATGATAACCTCAATCCCCTTATTCTGTGCCTCCAGCCCATACTGCCGAGCTTTCTCCGGGGTGCGGTGGGCTGATATTACCGAGACCTCGTAATCAATACCAAGCTGGGTTAATACATCCAGGGTTGGCTTGAGAGCTTCAGCATCCGATTTGGAACCCATGACTACGGCTACTAGTGGCATGTTATCTACCTCACCCCCTGTATCCCCCTCTCCTATCAAGGAGAGGGGGGAAAATATGTAAGAGGGGCTTCGCCCCTCTACGACTCCCTTATTAAAGCAATATCTTTGCGGTAGTGGCAGCCCTCAAAGTTAATTCTGGGAATGTTAGCATAGACCTTTTCTCTCGCCTCGGCGAGGGTCTTACCCCTGGCAACTACGGTGAGCACCCTCCCCCCGCTGGTCAACACCTGCCCTCCTGACCCGACCTTGGTTCCAGCGTGAAAGACCACGATGTCTTTATCTAAATCATCCAGCCCGGTAATAGGGAAGTCCGTCTTATAGCTGCCGGGATAGCCAGCTGATGCCATTACTACCCCGACACAGGCATCATCACTCCACTCCACATCTATCTGCTCCAGCTTATTATCAATCACCGCCAGCATAATATCAACCAGGTCAGTCTTGAGGAGGGGGAGAGTAACCTGAGCCTCCGGGTCACCAAACCGAGCATTAAATTCTAGCACCTTTGGTCCGTTATTGGTAATCATCAGCCCCCCATAAAGGACGCCCCTATAGGCCCTTCCTTCGTCATGCATCGCTTTTACGGTAGGTTCCATAATGGCTTCCTTTACTGTTTTAGCCAATGTTGGACTCAAAAACTGTGGCGGGCTGTAGCTGCCCATACCGCCGGTATTAGGTCCCCGGTCACCGTCGAATACCGGTTTATAATCGCAGGCTGCTACCATGGGGATGACAGTTTTACCATCGGTGAAGGCGAAAGCACTCATCTCCTTCCCCGATAGGTGCTCCTCAATGAGCACCTTATCCCCGGCAGCACCAAAGGCTTTAGCCTCCATTATCTGGGACAGGGCATCCAAGGCTTGCGGGATGGAATCGGCGACAATCACCCCCTTGCCGGCAGCCAGTCCATCGGCTTTGACCACAATAGGAGGTTTCTGTCGCTTGATATATTCCTTGGCCTTATTATAGTCAGCAAAGCTAGCGCTTCGGGCGCAGGGAATACTATATTTTTGCATCAGCTCTTTAGCAAAAACCTTGCTTGACTCTATCTCGGTGGCTTGCCTGGTGGCGCCAAAAATTTGCAAACCCCTGATTAGGAACTGGTCAGCAATGCCTTCAGCTAAAGGCGCCTCCGGCCCGACAACAGTAAGGTCAATTCTCTTTTCCCTGGCTACCTTAGCCAGCGACTCTATATCAGCAGGCTTAATATCAAGGTTGTGGGCGATTTGAGCCGTGCCGGCATTGCCCGGAGCGACGTAGATCTCATTAACTTCGGGGCTTTGGGCTAGCTTCCAGACCAGGGTATGCTCCCTGGCTCCCCCGCCAACAACTAATATTTTTATCTACCTCACCCCCTTCAAGGTTTTATGGGGAGGGGCTTCGCCCCTTCAAACTTTTCTCAAACAAAACGCTCCTACTTATGCAGCATAAGTATGTTAGTAGCATACCTAAAACCTTACGGCTTTGAAACCTTCGATGGCGGCTTCCTTTAAGGCTTCCTCATCAAAGGTGGTAGCTTCGAATGGCGGTGCTGAGAGGCTATAAATTACTAGTCTACCTTGTTGATGGAACACTATGGTTTCACCATTGTTCTCATTATAAGCTAGCGTTGCTTTCCTCTCACCAATCTGAATTTCGGTGGCGGAAGCCCCTACCAGAAGAAGATTAGTCATCTTGTTACTGCTTGTGTCATCTTCAAACAGGTGGACATGAACTGTTAAATGGTCGACTTCGCTCTGGAATTTTGAGTTGCTCTTTGGCATGAAGAAGCTAGTAGCAGAATATTCTTCTCCTTCAAATAACGGTTCTACTCGGTCGCTTTTCTCTACAAAATTAAAATCAGGTACAGTCAGCGGTATCATATCTTCAGGCGCTTTAGCAGGTGTTTCTGTTTCAGGTTGCAATGCTGGTGCGCATGCCCCCAGAACAAGCAAGATTGCTAATAGAAAAGCGCCTACGATAATCAGCGTCTTACGCATAATTCAACCTCCTATTTTTATCTCTACTCCCACTCAATAGTTGAAGGAGGTTTGGAGGTTATGTCATATACTACCCGGTTGACGCCGGGCACTTCGTTGACGATGCGGTTGGAAATACGAGCCAGCAGGTCGTAGGGGAGGCGTGACCAGTCAGCAGTCATGGCGTCCTCGCTGGTTACGGCGCGGATAGCAACCAGATAGCCATAGGTTCTATAATCGCCCATTACCCCCACGCTCTTGACATCGGTGAGTATGGCGAAGCTCTGCCAGATCTGGCGATATAGCTTTGCTTTCTTAATCTCGTTCATTACAATGAAATCAGCGCCACGCAGTATCTCTAGCTTCTCTTTGGTTACCTCGCCAATAATACGAATAGCCAGGCCTGGACCGGGGAAGGGCTGTCGCCATACCATCTCTTCAGGAAGACCCAAAGCCAAACCCACCTGACGCACCTCGTCCTTGAACAGGTCTCGCAGGGGTTCCAGCAATTGGAGCGTCATCTTGGCTGGCAACCCACCAACATTATGGTGGGTCTTTATCTTGGCTGAAGCGCTGGTAGTTAAAGCACTCTCAATGACATCAGGGTAGAGAGTCCCCTGAGCCAGGAAATCGACCTTGCCTATTTTCCTGGCTTCTTCCTCAAATATGTGGATAAATTCCTCACCCACCACCTTGCGCTTCATCTCGGGGTCAATTACCCCTTTCAGGCGGCGAAGAAACCTTTCGCTGGCATCCGCATAGGCGATGTTCATCCCTAAATTGAGGCGAAAGACATTAAAGGTCCTCTCCACTTCCTCACGACGCAGCAGCCCATTGTTAACAAAGATACAGGTAAGCTGGTCACCGATAGCCCGGTGAATGAGAGTAGCCACTACCGCTGAATCAACCCCACCGGAGAGGGCGTTGATTACCTTGCCCTTGCCTACCTGCTGTTGGATTTTGGCTATGCTATCCTGGATGAAGTTGCTCACTGTCCAGTTTCCTTCGCAGCCGCATACTCGGTAGACGAAGTTCTTTAATATTGTCTTTCCTTCTGGAGTATGGACTACCTCAGGATGAAACTGGAGACCGAATATCTTCTTGTCATTGCCCATAACGGCAAAGGGCGAATTTTCAGTGCAGGCTAAGACAGTGAAATCGGGCGGTAGTTGCTCGATTTTATCAGCGTGGCTCATCCATACCGGTGTGGATTGAGGCAAATTGGCGAATAGAGGTGAATCCACCTCACTCAAGTGGAGAACGGCGTGACCATACTCACGCTTTGCTCCCGGTGCCACCTGCCCCCCTAGCTGATGGGTGAGGACCTGCATCCCGTAACATATGCCCAATACGGGTAAATGGCTCTCATACACATAAGCTGGAGCCAGAGGCGCATCAGGTTCATAGACGCTACCCGGACCTCCGGAGAGGATAAACCCCTTGGGATTCAACGGGGCTATCTTCTCCCAGGAGGTATCTGGCAGGACTAACTCGCAATATACCTGGCATTCGCGTATTCGCCGGGCGATGAGCATACTATACTGTGAGCCAAAGTCAATGACAATGATAGCCTCGCGCTCAGCACTGGGTATAGCCTCCTCTGCCGCCGCCGGCTGCTCACCACCCAATTCCTTGGCAATCTCCAGATAGGTGGAGACCTCAATATCGCCGCTGGTCGTTACCCGGTGGCTCTTACTTAGGGTCTGTTTCGACTTACCTTTAGCCATGTTTATAGCATACAGATTACCACTGTGTCGGTTTTTGTTCAAGTGGGTACCCCAAAATAATTCAGTGTTGATATCAATAACCGAATGGCAAATTACCTCAAGTAACTGTTTTTATTTGGGGAGTCAAACCCCTTGACAGGTCAGCTGATGTATGGTAAAATTTTATATAGCGTAAAATTAACGCCATATCAAAATTATGACATACATAACATATGCCTTCCGTCCCCAGTCAGCCATGCTCACTCTTTACGGCGACTATCTTCTCAACCGCGAAGTCGAGATTGGGATTGGTAGCCTGATAAAGCTGCTCGGCAATTTTGGTCTTTCGGAACAAGCCATAAGGTCGGCGGTGTCAAGGATGTGCCGTGCCGGCCTGTTAAAGGCAAGGCGCATGGGACAGAAGAGCTATTACTCGCTAACGAAGGATGGCCACCGTTTACTGACTGAAGGCGCCCAGCGCATCTTCCAGCGCAAGAACAGCCACTAGGAAGAAACTTGGAACATAGTCACCTATTCCATACCTGAACAGAGACGCAAGGCCAGGGATAGGCTGCGCCTTGAGCTAAACTGGATGGGATATGGCACCCTGGGCGAGGCCACCTGGATCTCACCCTATGACTTAACCAAAGAAGTAGAGGATTTAGCCGAAAGGCTTAAAATCAAGGATTGCGTTCAAATCTTTCAAGCCAAAAATCAAGGCTTCACCGAGGCTAAAAAGATAGTATCCCTTGGTTGGGATTTAAGCCGGATACATGACAGATACGCCAGCTTTATCGAAAAATATCAGCCTAAACTGGAAAACCACCTGAGACGTCTCCGAGCCGGTGAAGCTATTGAACCCAGCGAGTGCTTCGTGGAGAGATTTGGGCTAATCCACGAATACCGCAAGTTACCCTTCTTTGACCCTGACTTGCCCAAGGAGCTTTTGCCCGAGAACTGGCTGAGGCCTAAGGCGGCAGCCCTATTTCAGGAATACCATGGACTGCTCGCGGATAAGGCCAATAAGTACTTTGACTCAGTATTCAAGGAGTACTAAAAACAGTTTATGGCTAGAGCAAGAAACTCTTACCATTATAATGAAAGGAGAAAAGAGTAGAAGCTGTAGAAATCTTGAAACAATTTAACGACGTGTGGGAGTTGCGGCACGAATATGCCACCGACTGGAAGAAGAGGACAGGAGGCAAGGTGCTAGCCTACTTCTGCACCTACGCCCCGGAGGAGGTTCTCTATGCAGCCGACATCCTGCCCATTCGCATCCTGGGTGGGCATGAGGCTCCCACCCTGGCTTCACCACATATATTTGACATGTGGTGCCCTTTCTGCCGGGACTGCCTAAATCAAGGGTTACAGGGGAAGTACGATGGTTACCTGGACGGTATAATGGAAACCAACGCCTGTCTGCATGCCCGCCAGGCTTTTGGCGCCTGGACAATCCATGTGCCAACCCCCTGGAATTACTGGTTTGTCATGCCCAATGCCGTGCGTAGTCCCAGAGCTAAGAAATTCCTGCGCGGTGAGCTGGAAGACCTCTTCTAGGTTTTCGACTGGCTAACCACTTTACCCACCGCACAAATACTGCCCCCATATCCCCATCATAGCCCGCCTTCTTGGGTCTGGCATAACACTGTGATATACTGTGGTCAAGAAGAAAGGGCGATGGGGAATAGGCTTTCTTTATCTCTCCAACAGCAGGTTGAGCAGGGTATCTCTGTCCTTAAACAGGGGGGTATAGTTGCCTTCCCCACCGATACCGTCTATGGTCTGGGTGCCAGTAGCAGCATTGGCCGTGCTGTGGAGCAGGTTTATCGGGTAAAGCAGCGACCACGCAATATGGCACTCCCCCTGCTGCTAGCTGATATATCTCAGATAGCTGAGGTTGCCCGGTCGGTGCCCCAGGTTGCCTGGCTCCTAGCCGATAAATTCTTGCCCGGCGCCCTGACATTAGTGCTGCCCAAGTCCGAATCAGTTCCCGACATCATCACTGGTGGGGGTAAAACAATCGCCGTCCGCATCCCCGCCCACCCCATTCCCGTTGCCCTCGCCCGAGGGGTAGGGGCTCCCATTGTGGGCACCAGCGCTAATCTGAGTGGCCAGCCCAGTGCCTTGACTGCTGACGAGGTCTACACTCAGTTAGGTAATAAGGTAGACCTGATTATTGATGGCGGCAGATGCCCCGGTGGCCAAGAATCTACCATAGTTGATTTGACCGGGGAGACCCCCGTGATTTTGCGGGAAGGGGCTATATCAAGGGAGGAATTAAGCGATGCGTATTGCCATTGGCTGTGACCATAGAGGGCTAGACCTAAAACAATCTATTATGAAGCTAATTACTGAAATGGGGCATAGCTATGAGGACCTTGGCGGCTATACTACCGACCCGGTAGACTACCCCGATATTGCCCAAAAGGTGGGGGAAGGGGTAGCCGGGGGTGACTTTGAGCGCGGTATTCTGATATGCGACAACGGCATTGGCATGAGCATAGCCGCTAATAAGGTTAAGGGAATAAGAGCTGCCTTGTGTTACACTGCCTTCAACGCCCGCCGGACTCGCCAGCACAATGATGCTAACGTCCTCTGTCTGGGGGCAGGAAAAGAACAAAAACAGGAGCCAATATCTGAAATCGTCAACGCCTTTCTTACTACAGAGTTTGAGGGTGGAAGACACCAGCGCCGGGTAGACAAGATAAAGGCTATGGAGGGCTAAAGGCGGCTAGATAATCTTTTAAGGAGAAGGTAGTTGACAATAAATAGGAACTATGCTATCCTATCTTGTAATGAACGAGCAGAATGTCATATTGGTACTTATTGTTATGAAGCAAAGCCCGTGAGTGGGGTTTCGTTGCAACATGAGCCGTCCCCACGGGACGGCTTTTTTTATAATAGAAAATAACGTTAGACGAGAAAAAGTATGAAAAGCGATACCGTTAAACGAGGCATAGAGCGTGCTCCCCACCGTGCCTTGTTGCATGCCCTGGGCTGGAGACGGGCTGACATAGATAAGCCCCTCATCGGGGTCATCAATAGCTTCAGCGAGATTGTCCCCGGACATATACATTTACGCCAAATTGCTGAGGCGGTTAAGGCTGGGGTGTATAGTGGCGGAGGCATCCCCTTTGAGGTCAATACTATCGCCGTATGTGATGGCATTGCTATGAACCACCCGGGTATGAAATATAGCCTCCCCAGCCGCGAGTTAATCGCTGATTCGGTGGAGACAGTGGCCGAGGCTCATGCCTTTGATGCCCTGGTTTTCATTCCCAACTGTGACAAAATAACCCCGGGGATGCTGATGGCGGCGGTAAGATTGAACCTGCCAGCTATCTTCATCAGCGGTGGTCCCATGCTGGCCGGGCGTCGGGAAATTAACGGCAAGGTGGAAAAAATTGACCTCAGCTCTATCTTCGAGGCAGTAGGCAAGGTAGCTGCCGGCAAGATGAAAGTGGAGGAACTGGAAGAGCTAGAGGAGTTTGCCTGTCCCGGCTGTGGCAGTTGCTCCGGGATGTTCACCGCCAATACCATGAATTGCCTGACTGAGGCGCTGGGAATGGGACTGGTGGGCAATGGCACTATCCCGGCAGTCGATGCCCGGCGGATGCAGCTAGCCAGAGAAGCGGGAAAGCAGGTTATGGAGCTACTGGCTAAAAACACTCGGCCTAGGGATATTGTAACAAAGGATTCCGTTCATAATGCCTTCGCCGTTGATATGGCGCTGGGGGGTAGCACCAATTCCGTCCTGCACCTTATGGCCATAGCTCACGAGGCAGGGGTTGATTTCCCGCTGGCAATGGTGAACGAGATAAGCCAGCGCACCCCCCACCTATCCAAGCTCAGACCAAGCGGCGATTATCACCTTGAGGATTTAGACCGCGCCGGTGGTATCGCCGCCGTGATGAGGGAATTGAAGGAGCTATTAAACCTAGATTCAAAAACCGTATCAGGAAAATCGGTGGCTGAGGTTATCGCCAATAGCCAGAATAATGATAAAGAGGTTATCCGCCCTATTGCCAAGGCTCATTCACCCAGCGGTGGCGTTGCCGTCCTTTTTGGCAACCTAGCACCGGAGGGAGGGGTGGTGAAAAGGGCAGCCGTAGCCCCGGAGATGATGGTTCACCGGGGGGCAGCCAGGGTCTTTGACTCTGAAGAGGAAGCTACCAAGGCTATCATGAATAAGAAAATAAAGCCGGGAGAGATAGTGGTCATTCGTTATGAAGGACCTAAAGGAGGACCGGGGATGAGAGAAATGCTCACCCCTACTGCCCTGCTCAGCGGCATGGGCATGGATAAAGAGGTAGCCCTGATAACCGATGGGCGTTTCTCTGGAGCCACCCGTGGGGCGGCTATCGGGCATGTCTCCCCCGAGGCAGCCAGCCGGGGACCTATCGCCGCTTTGCAGAATGGGGATATAATAAAGATTGATATTCCCAATAATGAGCTCAATGTAGAGCTTAGTGATAAAGAGATAGCTGAGCGTCTGTCACAACTAGCTGAGTTTGAGCCCAAGATAAAAACAGGCTATCTCAAATACTATACTGAGAAGGTAACCTCAGCTAGCACCGGGGCAGTGTTCAGCTGATAAAGGAGCTATCATGAAGATGACCGGAGCTCAAATGCTATGTGAAGGTCTGGTGAAGGAAGGGGTAGAGGTTATCTTTGGCATACTGGGTGGAGCTATTCTGCCCCTGTATGATACCCTCCCCCAGTACCCCCAGCTTCGCCATATCCTGGTGCGTCACGAGCAGGGGGCAGCCCACGCTGCCGACGGCTATGCTAGAGCTACCGGCAAGGTGGGGGTATGCTTCGCTACCTCAGGTCCAGGGGCGACTAATCTGGTAACCGGGATTGCTAATGCTCACCTTGATTCAGTGCCTATAGTAGCTATAACCGGTCAGGTAGCCAGACCCTTTATCGGCAAGGACGCCTTCCAGGAGGTAGATATTACTGGTATCACCCTACCTATTACCAAGCACAACTACCTGGTTATGGATGCGGCTTCAGTGCCCAGGATAACTAAAGAAGCCTTCTATCTAGCCAGGACTGGCCGACCGGGACCAGTGCTTATTGACCTGCCGAGGGATGTTCAAATAGAGCAGGCGGAATTTAACTACCCGAGCAAGGTGGATTTGCCCAGCTATAAGCCAACCCTTAAGGGACACCCGGCACAGATTAAGAAGGCAGCCAAGCTGATAAATGAGGCTCAGCGACCGGTTATTATCGCTGGCAGAGGAACAATCATTTCCGGGGGGTATAATGAACTCAAGCAACTAGCTGAGACTGCCCAAATACCGGTGATTACCACCCTATTGGGCATCAGCTGCTTCCCTGAGTCTCACGCTTTAAGTTACGGGATGCTGGGGATGCACGGCATGGCTTATGCCAATATGGCGGTTGATGCTGCTGACCTTATCATTGCTATCGGGATGAGGTTTGATGATAGAGCTACGGCTAAGGTAAGTGCTTTCGCTCCCCACGCCCATATTATCCATATGGATATCGACCCGGCGGAGATTGGTAAAAACGTGCGCGTGGATGTGCCCATTGTCGGCGATGCCACAGCCGTCCTTCAGGAGTTAAATAAGCTGATTATTGCCACCGAACATGTTAATTGGATTCAGCAGCTTGATGACTGGCGAAAGGAGCACCCCTCAACAGATATCAGGGACAGCGAAGGGCTTTTGCCCCAGTTTGTCATCCGTAAAATATACGAGGTGACCAAGGGTGAATCGATTATCGTTACCGGGGTGGGGCAGCACCAGATGTGGGCGGCTCAACACTACTGGTATGATAAACCCAATACCTTCATCTCATCGGGCGGATTGGGAACTATGGGTTTTGGCCTGCCCGCATCTATCGGGGCTAAAGTGGGTTGTCCTGATAGCACTGTCTGGTGTATTGATGGCGATGGCAGCTTTCAGATGACTATTCAGGAGCTGGCTACCATAGCTCAGGAAAAGGTGGCGGTGAAGATAGCCATTCTCCACAACACCTATCTGGGAATGGTGAGGCAGTGGCAGGAGCTGTTCTACGGGAAGCGATATGTAGCCACACCACTGAGTGGTCCAGACTACGTTAAAGTTGCTGAGGCATATGGAATTCCAGCCCTAAGGGTTAAACATAATGAAGAAGTAGTCCCAGCTATTGAGAGGGCAATGGAAGAACCGGGTCCTTTCCTGATAGACTTTGTGGTGGAACCAGAGGAGAATGTTTACCCCATGGTACCGCCGGGGGCAGCCCTGGCTGAAGTTCTGGAGGCACCGAGGAAAGAAAAGGAAGCTCTTTCTGATTCCGCCAAGCTTCCAGTGAGTAATATCTAAAAGCCAGAAAAGAGGTGATAGCATGGCCAAGCACACCATAGTCGCCCTGGTAGAGGATAAGCCCGGGGTGCTCAACCATATGGCAAGCCTTTTCCGCAGACGTGGCTTCAATATCGAGAGTATCGCCGTAGGACACAGCGAAGTGCCCCACCTGTCACGCATGACCATTGTCGTCGATGGGGCAACTACCATGGTGGAGCAAGTCAGGAAGCAACTGGATAAGGTGGTGGATGTAGTCAAGGTCTCCGATATCACCGGAGATGACATGATTGCCCGGGAACTGGCCTTGATTAAGGTAAAAGCCACCTCTTCCACCAGAAGCGAGATTATTGAGATAGTGGATATTTTTAGGGCAAATATAGTAGACGTTGCCCCCGACTCGGTAACCATTGAGATTACTGGCGACGAGGATAAAATCAATTCCTTACTTAATCTGCTTCGTGGCTTTGGTATCAAGGAAATATCCAGGACCGGGCGTATAGCTCTGGCCCGAGGTGCTACCGGCTCGCTCCCCGTGGAGAAAAAACCGACTTAAACTCGGGCTAAGGGACAGAAAACAACCAAATAAAAGGAGAGAGACCATGGCCAAAATATACTATGATAGCGATTGTAACCTGAAGCTGCTTGAGGGCAAAGTAGTGGGCGTCATCGGTTATGGAAGTCAGGGGCATGCCCAGGCTCAGAACCTCAGGGACAGCGGCTGCCAGGTAATAGTGGCTGAAGCTAAAGGAACCCCGGGCTGGAAGAATGCCCAAGCTGCTGGCTTTAAGGTGCTGACCGCGGCTGAGATGGTAAAGGAGGCCGATATCATCGTCATGCTGGCTCCGGATCATCTGCAGCGGGATATCTATCTCGGGTCGGTTGAAAAAGGGATATCTCCAGGCAATATGCTGATGTTTGCTCATGGTTTTAATATCCACTATGGGCAGATTATCCCACCGGCTAACATCGATGTTACCATGATAGCCCCCAAATGCCCCGGTCATATGCTGAGGCAACTTTATACTGAAGGCGCCGGACCGCCAGCAATAGTGGCGGTTCACCAAGATGCCTCAGGTAAGGCAAAGGATATCGCCCTGGCCTACGCCAAGGGCATCGGTTGCAGCCGGGCCGGGGTCATTGAGACTACCTTCGCCGAGGAAACCGAGACCGACCTTTTCGGAGAGCAGACGGTATTATGCGGCGGGGTGTCATCACTGATAAAGGCCGGCTTTGAGACCCTGGTTGAGGCTGGCTATCAGCCGGAGATTGCCTACTTTGAGGTCTGCAACGAGCTTAAGCTCATCGTTGACCTGATTTACCAGGGGGGCTTGAACTATATGCGCCACTCAGTCAGTGATACCGCCGAGTATGGCGATTATACCCGGGGACCAAGGGTAATTGATGACATGGTCAGAGAGGAGATGTTACAAATCCTGGCTGAGATTCAGGATGGCAGCTTCGCCAAAGAGTGGATTCTGGAAAACCAGGCCGGTCGTCCGGTGTATAATGCCCTAAAGAGTATGGACGAGGAGCACCCATTAGAGCTGGTGGGCAGAGAGCTCCGAGAGATGATGCCCTGGCTTAAGGGGCAAGGCAAGTAAAACAAGCCCCTCATGGGGAGAGTCTAGAGAGGCAAAGCCTCTTTGGCTATAGGGTGTTAAAGAGGGGCGAAGTCCCTCTTGCAAAACATTCCCCCTTCCCTTGTAAGGGAAGGGGGTCAGGGGGATGGGTTGGAAGGAATTAAGAGTAAAGGTATTTTATAATGGATAAGGTAATAATCTTTGATACTACACTGCGGGATGGGGAGCAGGCGGCGGGGGGAACACTGAATATCCAGGAGAAGCTGGAGATAGCCAGGCAACTGGAGAAGCTCAACGTAGATGTTATTGAGGCTGGCTTCCCCATCAGCTCTCCGGGTGATTTTGAGGCGGTAAAGCTTATTGCCCAGGAAGTCCGCACCCCCACAATCTGCGCTCTAGCCCGGGCTACAGCTAAAGATATAGACCGGGCCTGGGAGGCAATTAAAGAGGCGGAACACCCCCGAATACACGTGTTTCTTTCCTCCTCGGATATACACCTGGGTTATCAACTGAAGAAGAGCCGTGAAGAAGTCCTGCATACGGCTGGTGAGATGGTGGCTCGAGCCAAGAAGTATGCCGATGATATAGAGTTTTCGCCCATGGACGCCAGTCGAACCGAACCAGAATATATCTATCAAATTCTGGAGGCGGTGATTGACGCTGGCGCCAACACGGTGAATATCCCTGATACGGTGGGCTATGCCATCCCCGGTGAGTTCGGCAACCTGATTGAGGGCATTATCAACAATGTGCCCAATATCAAAAAGGCTATAATCAGCGTTCACTGCCACAATGACCTAGGGCTGGCCGTAGCCAATAGTCTGGAAGCGGTCAGGCGGGGAGCCAGGCAGGTAGAGTGCACCGTTAACGGCATCGGGGAAAGAGCGGGCAATGCCTCCATGGAGGAAATTGTCATGGCTATCAAAACCCGCCAGGACTTTTTCCACCTAACCACCAAGGTTAACACCAACCAGATATATAAAGCCAGCCGACTGGTAAGCGACCTGACCGGCTTTGTCGTTCAGCCCAATAAAGCCATCATCGGGGCCAATGCCTTCCGCCACGAGTCCGGAATCCATCAGGACGGCGTTATCAAGATGCCCATAACCTACGAAATAATGGACCCCAAAACGGTAGGTATACCATCTTCAAGTCTGGTGCTGGGTAAGCTCAGCGGACGGCATGCCTTTAAAGAGCACCTGGCAGAGTTGGGCTATAGCCTGAGCAAGGCTGACCTTGACCGCGCCTTTAATGCCTTCAAAGAGCTGGCGGATAAAAAGAAGGGGGTCACCGATAGGGACATTGAGTCCCTGATTGCCGAGGAGCAACGTACCGTCTCTGAAGTCTACCACATTGACCGGGTTCAGGTTTCCTGCGGTGATAGGGGTATTCCCACTGCCGCCGTCAGGCTCATCGACCCTGAAGGTCAGGTTCTGGCCGATGCCGCTCTGGGCACCGGTCCCGTCGATGCCGTGTATAAGGCTATCAATAGAATAGTAGGTGTGCCCAATCAGCTCACTGAATTTGCCGTTAAATCGGTAACCGAGGGTATTGATGCCATCGGTGAGGTGCTGATAAGAATAGAGAGCGAGGGCATAACCTATACCGGGCGGGGTGCTGATACTGACATTATTGTCGCCAGTGCCAAAGCCTATATGAATGCCCTGAACCGACTACTGGCAGCCAGAAAAGCGGCGGGGTAATTCTGGCGCCGAGGTGCTAAGTGGGAACTGCTACAATATTGATTATATTGTTACTCCCCCACCCTATTCGCTGACAGCATATTATAAGCCTGATTTTTAATCACTGCAGAGAGAGGAAACTATATTGACTCTAACTGAGAAGATACTGGCGGCTCATAGTGATAAAAAGAGGGTAAGGCCGGGCGAATTCATAAATGCTAGGGTAGACCTGATTCTAGCCAACGATATTACCGCCCCTATCGCTATAAAAGAATTTCAAAGAATAGGGGTAGATAAGGTCTTTGACCCCAATAAGGTGGTAATGGTACCCGACCACTTTGTGCCCAATAAGGACATCGCCTCCGCCGAGCAGGCAAAGCTGATGCGGGAGTTTGCCCTTAAGCAACAAATAATATACTTTGAAGTGGGTGAGATGGGCATCGAGCATGTGCTTCTGCCCGAGCAGGGTTTGGTGCTGCCCGGGGAGTTGGTTATCGGGGCCGATTCCCATACCTGTACCTACGGTGCTCTAGGCACCTTCGCCACCGGCATGGGTTCGACCGACATCGCCGCCGCCATGGCCACCGGCGACATCTGGATGAAGGTGCCCCCTACCATCAAGCTGATTTACCACGGCAGCTTGGGAGAATGGGTAAGCGGTAAAGACCTAATCCTCTATACCATCGGTCAGATTGGTGTTGATGGTGCCCTGTATTCGGCGATGGAGTTTACCGGTGAAGCTATAGAAGCCCTACCCATGGACAGCCGCTTTACCATGGCTAATATGGCTATCGAAGCCGGGGCTAAAGCCGGCATCTTCGGGGTGGATAACAGGACACAACTTTATGTAAAGTCACGAGCCGAACGCTCCTACCTGGTATATGAGCCAGATAATGATTCTGAATACGCGCAGGTTATTGAGTACGATGTCTCCGATATCGAGCCTCAGGTTGCCCTACCCCACTCCCCAGCCAATACCAAGCCGGTTAGTCAAGTAGGAAACATAGAAATCGACCAAGTGGTAATTGGTAGCTGCACCAACGGTCGTCCTGATGATTTGAGGATTGCCGCCCAGATATTAAAGGGGGAAAAGGTGCACCCAAGGGTACGGTGCATTATCATTCCTGGTTCACAGCAGGTTTACCTTGATGCTCTGACTGAAGGACTCATAGAGCTATTTATCAAGGCTGGGGCTGTGGTCAGCACCCCCACCTGTGGACCCTGCCTCGGCGGGCATATGGGGGTCCTGGCTGACGGCGAGAGATGTGTCTCCACCACCAACCGCAATTTCGTCGGCAGGATGGGCAGCCCCACATCAGAGGTCTATCTGGCTAATCCGGCCGTTGCCGCCGCCAGCGCCGTAACAGGCAAGATTACCAGCCCGGAGGAAATTTAATAAAGGAGTTTTAGGGAGACAAAACCCCTGTATGGTAATTCCCCACCCTCGGGGAGGGGAGGCTGAAGGAGAGTCCGAGAGAGGCGAAGCCCCTATAGGGTGGGCTGGGTGGGAAGAAAGAG
>Ga0209979_1001568_pt1 | contig 24603 bp, 22 predicted proteins | sample AnhtaG_FD_183114 | JGI IMG/M metagenome (GOLD analysis project Ga0209979, IMG submission 183114) | Deep subsurface microbial communities from Anholt, Denmark to uncover new lineages of life (NeLLi) - Anholt_01485 metaG (SPAdes) (version 2) | ecosystem: Environmental > Aquatic > Marine > Oceanic...
AGCGCGTAGCTGCGATCGCCCGTTTTCCTGCCCAGCGCCGTGCGGGCGTCAATGCCGATGCGCATTGCTCTGATGTTCCTCTTCGGCGGCTTTCGCAGTATAGTAGGGGTGCTCCCGCGCTGTCAATTTGGCGCTAACACGGCGCACGCTCCGCCGCGTAGCGCGGGCTTTCTAGCTCGCGACCCATTCGGTCGGGGCGGGACATGGGGCGCTCGGGAGCGTCTTCGCCTTGGGCGGGAGAAGCATAGATAGCCAGCCATTAGTTCATCTATAGGAAAACATATCACTGCAGGCTGGAAGTCCCGTACGGGACCCCGCTTCAGACAGGGGCCTGCGCTCCCGGCATCGGGCACATCGTCGCTGGCCGGGAGCGCAGGCATCCCTGCCTGCATGCCTTGTCGCCCCGAAGGGGCGCTTAGTGCTGCGCGGTGAGGTCAGTGAACCTGTCGATCTGCATCGTCAATTGGAACACTCGCGAATACCTCGCGCGCTGCCTGGAAGGCGTGCTGCGCGAGACCGATGCCCTCGCACGCCCGGGAGGAAGCGAGGTCATCGTCGTTGACAACGCGTCGGAGGACGGCAGCGCAGAGACGGTGGCGGAGCGTTTCCCGTCCGTCACGCTCATCGCAAATGACGAGAACCGAGGCTATGCTGCCGGCAACAACCAGGCCGTTGCCGCCTCGTCCGGGGAGTTCGTGCTGCTGCTAAACGCCGACGTCGAGTTGCACGAGGGCGCACTGGCGACGATGCTCGAGTTCATGCGGGACAACGACGGGGCCGGAGCGCTCGGCTGCAAGCTGCTACTGCCGAACGGCTCAGTGCAGCAATCGTGCCGCACGTTCCCGACGCCGGACGTGCTGCTGTGGGAGGCCACGGGGCTGAGCAGACTATTCCCGCGCAGCCGCGTCTTCGGGCGCTACCGGATGGGCCATTGGGAGTACGACGACGTGCGAGAGGTGGATCAGCCGATGGCCTCGTGCCTGATGCTGCGCCGCAAGGCCCTGGACGATGTGGGCGCGCTCGACGAGCAGTTCCCCATCTATTTCAACGACGTTGACCTCTGCCTGCGGCTGAAGCAAGCGGGCTGGCGGATATTCTTCACCCCCCACGCCACGGCGCTGCACCACCATGGTCAATCCACGAAACAGGTCCGAGGACGCATGGTCGCCGAGTCGCACCGGAGCCTGGCGGCCTTCTACCGAAAGCACTACCGGGGCGAGATCCCGGCGCCGGTCTATTGGGGCAGCCTGGCTCTTATCCAGATCGGGCGTTTGTGGCGGCTAATGACCGCAGCACTTCGACGTGCGCGCGATGTGCACCAGTGAGCGAAAGTGTGTCTCCTGCGTCCGTCGAGACGGTACTGCCCACGGCGCAACCCAGGCTACCTCATCTGCGACGCAGCTCCTCGGGTAACGGCACCCGGTCAAAGGTGACCTCGGCCACTGTTTCTCGCACATACGGCCTGACGCTTACGGAGAGGGCCTGCGGCAGCGGCATTGGGCCGTGGCCGCCGGTGGACTGCAGCTCATAGCACATCAACGTCGATTCCTCGGCCGCCTCCTGCGCCCACTGCCGCAGCATCAGCAGCGCCTGTTGCGCCTCAGCCTCGAAGTCATCTTGCCATTTGCCCAAGACGACGGGGATTTCCATCTCCTGCTCGCCTCGGCGTACGCGCAGCGTCACCTCAGTACCCGCCGGCTGCTCTCGGATGTAGCGCAGCATCTCGCTGTCGCCCTTGGCCTCGATGCCGTCGCAGCTCAGCAGCCGGTCGCCCGGTTTGATACCCGCCACCCAGGCGGGGCCGTAGCGCATCGGGATGAGTCTGTCAATCTTGTTGCCGGCTTGGTCGAATGAGACGCTGAAGACGCAACCCAAAATTAAAGGGCCCGGACCGTAAGGTATCTGCTCCTTCAGAATCAGTTCGGGGCCGCCGTCTATAACTCGGGCTGCATCTAGCTTACAACTTGTCGAACGCGGTGCCAGCACGTATACCCGCGCCAGCAGGTAGGGAGGGAGCAACTGCGCCGCGTCTCTGGATCCCCGACCCGGTGGTATCCACTCATCGGTCAACTCGAGCTTGCCCAGCATCACCACCAGGCCATTGTTGGGGATCGGAGCCATAGGCTCCAGCGGCTCAAAGACAATGGGATCGCCATACCCTTCGGACTCCCGTTCGACCTCTATGGTCAGCGAGGTGGCATCCGCCTCGGGGAGTCGAAAGAGTTCGAGCGAACGCAGACCGACTTCTGCACGACCTTCGACTCCCGCCAGCCTCCTCCCCCGATCATCAGTCACCTGGACAGTTGGGACCACACCCCTCTCCCCCGCTCGCCGTGCAACCATCGCTTGCAAGTCCAGCCCCAGACACTCCTGTGCCGTCCCATCCTGGGCGATGGCTTTGACCCGGTAGAGCCCATGAAGCGTGGCCGTCAGGTCCCCAGCCATCCGCTTCAGTGGCGGCTGCAGCGGATGGCGGAAAAGTATCAGCTCGTCCCACGGGATGGCCGTTATGACCGCCTCAGTCTTGCCTGGCCTCACTAGCTCCCGTGAGGAGCTGCACTGGAATCGGTCGGCGACCACATAGAGCTCTTCCTGCGGGAGGCCCTCGATGCGGAAACGCCCCTGCAGGTCGGTGCTGGTCATGGACGGACGTGCGAAACGCCCCATTCGCGCCCATACCTCGACTCGGACGCCAGCCATGGGCGAGCCGTCGGGCTTCAGCACTCGTCCCGTGACAACCATATTGGCCACGGCCAGGCCGATCTCCCCCACGTCCCTCTCCTCGCCGGGCACAAGGGCCGCGAGCTCCACCTCCCGCTCGGCGTATCCCCCAGCCTGGATTCTCAGTTCGCCCTTGACACCGGGCCAGATGCTTCGAACGACGAAGCGTCCCTGGTCGTCAGCGAGCGCGCAATTCGACGGGGCTTCCCGCACCCACGGGATCACCAGGGCATACGACGCCGGCCGGCCATCCTCACCGATCGCCCGTCCGGTCACGGCCGGTCGCGCCCCGGCGTCGAGGCGGAGAGTGACACGACCGTCGCCGCCCGCCGTGACCTTCTGCCCCTCAAGCGTCATATCGTCCCCGCGATAGGCCCACAGTGAGTACTCGGTGCCAGGTCTGAGGGCGTGAAATGAGAACCGGCCGTCCTCGTCGGTCTCGGCGGAACGGTCCGCAACCAGGTCCGGGTGTCGCACGAGCACGGTTGCCCCGGCGGCGCCCCGGAGCTCCGGGTCCAGCACTTCTCCGGAAACCGAGCAGGCCCGCACCGCCTCGAAGTTCACCGCGATGGGATCCTGCTCTGCCGATACGTCGAGCCGCCTGAAGTGGCCGGTGTGGCCGTGGGGGATGGCCGAGCGCCAGCCCTCTGGGAGGTCGAAGGGACGAAGCTCGGCCTCGCCCTCCGGCGCCTGCAGCGAGTAGCGCCCGTCGGTGTCGGTCTTTATGATCGGCCACGCCGACCCCACTCGCTGCTGCTGCTGCGTGTTGCAGCAGATACCGTAGTCGGCAATCGGCTCATCCGTCCCCTGCGCGGTCGCCCGGCCCCGGATGGTCACGCCACGCTCGATCAGCAGGTCCACGTTCTGGACGGTCGCGCCGGGCTCGACTTTGACATCACTGACTGCCCGAGCCGTGAATTGCCTCGGGAGCTCGTGCAGGTACACGTGATGGACGCCGGGGCGAAGGTTCCTGAATTCATAGCGGCCGTTTGCGTCAGCCGTTGTGGCGCCGCCAGCGTACAGGCCGACACTGACGCCGGGCCTCGGGGTCCCGCCCTCGGCGTTGAGAACGCGTCCGCAGATCGTCGCGGGGGGCGCGAGCGCTATCTCGATGGGCCGGCCCTCACGGAGTTCGCCCCATGCCAGGCGGACGGACGTATGGGCGAATCGCTCGTCCGTGACCTTCAGGCTCACCCTCGAGCCCGGCGGGATGCCTCGGACGCGGAAGTGGCCCGTCTCGTCCGTCGGCGTCACCATCAAATCGGAGACGGCCGGCGGCGGAGCGAAGGCGGAGCTGAGGGTGCCGATGGCCAGGGGATCAAAGCCGGGGCGATGCGTAAGGAAGCTGACCATCGGCTGGAGCCCGGCCACTGGCTTGCCGTCGGGCCCAACGATGCGGCCTTGGAGCGGGAACTCCCGGCGCAACGTCAGTCGTATGTTGCGGCGCGCGTGCCGCATACGGTCACTCCATGCGAAGGCCCAGCCTTGCTTGTAAGCCACCACGTTGTATAAGCCGGGGTCTTCGGGGGCAGCGGGGAAACCGACAAAGCGAAAGCTCCCGTTGTCGGCCGTGTCACTGCGCGCCAGGATTGTCGGCCCTTCGCCGTTGCCCCAGTCCTCAGTGGTGAGCCACACCGTCGCGCCGCCCACAGACGCCCCGGTGGCGTCGAGCAGCTTGCCGGCGAATACCTCAGGCACGTCGGCACAGAACGCAGCGGGCGAACACAGCATGAGGAGAAGCAACCCACACAAATACCGCATCATCCTGGCCTCCTCGTGTCTTGGCGTGCAGCAGCCGCGGCAATGGCTGCAGGCGGAGCTCGCCAGTTCTTAGACCCGTGACCCCTACGGTCTGTTCAGTCTCAATGCTATCCTCTCGGATCGATCGGCCTTTCGTCACAGGCAGGTTGTGTTCCTACCGGCGGGCGATGTCTTTTCAGTGCGATGCGGGGTGCGGTGCCCTGCGATTCCGGCGATGCGGCAGCCTTGACAAGCCAGAGGGGGCGGAGGTATAGTCGCGCGACCACCGTCGGGTGGCACGGGTAGCTCGTCCCTGTCTAAAGCGGGACCCCGCACGGGGCCGAAGGGTCAGGGGCTACCCGTGCTGGCCTTGCCGAGTGGCCGCACGGGTTGGCAAGCAACCCGTGCCACATACCCACGTTTGGGAGTCGCGCCAAGTGGTAAGCGAAGAGCTGCTGAAGATCCTTGCCTGCCCCCACCCGAAGTGCCACGAGAACCACAAGCTGGACGTGTCGCCAATCGAGAAAGAGGGCGACTGGATCGTGTGCCTCCGGTGCGGCAGGAAGTATCCGATTCGGGACGATATCCCGATAATGCTCATCGACGAGTGCGTGGAGCCCCAACAGGAGTCGGCACAGGACACGTAGCGCTCGTCGCCAGCCGCAGAGGCGGAAGGTAGTGCGGGCGGCCTTGCGCCGCCGCCGAAGCGGCTTCGGCGCGCAGGCGGCACCGCCATTGAATGGACCTCTCCATTTGCATTGTAAGCTGGAACGTCGCGGCGGACCTGCGCAAGTGCCTGGAGTCCATTGCGTCCCAGAGCGATGAGCTGGCCCTCGAGGTCATCGTCGTCGATAACGGGTCCACCGACGATTCCCTTCAAGTCGTGCGACGGCATTCCCCCAGCGTTACGCTGATCGAGAACGAGACCAACGTCGGCTTCGCCAGAGCCACCAACCAGGCGCTGGAAGCGGCCTCGGGGCGCTACCTCCTGCTGCTGAATCCGGACTGCGTTCTCAGCGCACACGCCCTCAGGCGCGTGGTCGAATTCGCCGATACGCGGGGCGACGCCGGCCTCTTTGGCCCCAAGCTCGTGTATCCCGATGGTCGGCTGCAGTATTCCTGCCGTCGCTTTCCCACCATCAAAGCGGCCATCTTTCGTCATACGCTCTTCGGGCGGCTCTTCCCGCGCGCCGCCGGTCCCCAGGACTACCTCATGGCCACGTGGGACCACGCGGAGGCGCGGGAAGTGGACTGGCTCTCGGGCGCGTGCCTCCTGGCGCGACGGGAGGCCATCGAGGACGTCGGCCTGCTGGACGACCGGTTCTTCTGGGGCTCAGAGGATGTGGACTGGGCGTACCGAATGCACCAGAGGGGCTGGAAAGTCGTATACTTCCCTGAGGTCACCGTCGTGCACGCAGTGGGGGCGAGCACCGATCAGGCCGTCGCGGCAACCGTGCTGCGCACGCACCGCAGCATGCTCCGGCTGTACCGGAAGCATTTCTGCCGCTGGCCGCTTGTATGGCTGCTCGTGGCGGCGGGCGTCTGGGCGCGCGCTGCGCTGATCCTCGGGCAGTACTGGCTCAGGGGAGTGTTTCTGAAGGCGCTGCGTCCCCTTCGCCGGCGCACCAGGTAGCCGTTGGAAGCCCCGGAGCATTGCTCATGGCTGTAGCGACCCTCGACAAGGTGGCCAGGACGCTTGTGGTGCTCGTGGTGGCGGCTGCGCCGTGGCTGCTGGGTTACTTCCCGGGGGCCGGAAGCCACTGGCTCGACGGCGTCTTTCCCCTGCTGGCGCAGTACGAGGCGCCCGTGATGATGTTCCACGCCGCCATCGTGCTGGCCGCCGCCTGCTGGCTGGCCGCGGGACGCCTGCGGGGCATCCCCCGGCTGCGGGCGCGAGCGACCGACGTGGCCGCTCTGGCGCTGATCGGCCTGATGGCGCTCTCCACGCTCACCTCGGTGTATCGCCACGCCAGCCTGGTCGAGCTGCACCGCATCCTCGGGTGCTTCCTGCTGTTTCTTCTGGCGCGTGCGATGGCCCGCGATGCGCATTACCGCGATCGGCTCGCCGTCGCCCTGGTGGCGAGTTGCTCGCTGGTTGCTCTCCTGGGGCTGCGCCACTACGTGCTCACCGCCGTCCTGATGCGCGCGCCGAACTGGCGGGAGTTCGGCACGTTTGGCAATCCGAACTCCTTTGCGGGGCTGCTCATAATGGCCATACCCCTGGCAGCGGGCCTTGTGGTGCGCTACCGCTCGGGGCCGGCGCGCATACTGTGCGGCACTGCGGCAGCAGTCATGTTGGTCACGCTCTTCACTACCGGATCCAAGGGCGGCATGTTGGCCCTGTTTCTGGCGCTGATCGTCTTTGTGGCTGCCGTCGTGTGGCCGGCCACCGGTTCAAGTCGCGCGCGCAAAGCTGCCGTGGTTGCCGCGGCGGCAGCGCCCATAGTGCTGGCGCTTGTGCTGCCACCGATGCGAGCCCGGCTTGTCACGGCCTTCACGACACAATCGCACTCGGGGGCATTCCGGTATTACACGTGGGTGGGTACGGTGCGGATGATTGCGGCCAAGCCGTGGCTGGGCTTCGGCCCGGGCACCTTCGCCACCGCATATCCCGGCTACACGGTAGTCGGCTTCTCGCGCATGGCCCACAGCAAGGACCTTCAGGTCGCGGCCGAGTGCGGCGTGCCGGCTGCCGTTGCGCTGGCCGCTCTGTTCTTGGCATACTTCATCGCCGTGACGCGCCGGGTGATGGCGCTCGGCAGTGATGGCGAAAGCCCGGCCTACGGAGAGCGTGCTCTGCTTGTGGGGTGCGCGGCATCCGTGATCGCCTTCGGCTTGCACTGTCTGGTGGACTACGATTGGCACATCCCCGCCCTGGCACTCACCGTGTGGCTGCTCATGGGCCTCAGCTCAGGCGACGCTGCGGCCGCGGAGCCAGGGCCGGCCGACGGCCGACATCCCGATACGGCAGCGATGGGCGGCCAGGCTCCCTGGCGGCGCGTCGCGTTGTGGATCGCTGCGGCCGCAGCCGGCATAGCCCTGTGCTCCTTCCCCGTGCGTGTGCTCGCCGCGGGCACGTTTCTACAGCGGGCGAGGGCGGCAGGGGGCCAGCACGATTTCGGCACCGCGCACCGTGAGCTTCGCCGGGCCCTGGCCGCCACCCCCGGCAATGCCGCTCTGCACTATGAGATGGCGCAAGTCATAGCGGCGACCGGACGCGGGGAGCAACCGGACACGCTGTGGTCAGCGATCGGCTGGATGCAGGAGGCCGCTGCCCGGCAGCCGACGGAGGCGAGCTATGAGTACCGACTCGCACAGCTCTACCGTGCCGTGGGCGACACGGTGCAGGCGATGGCCGCCGCCGACCGGGCTGTCTCCCGGTCGCCCGGCGACACACGCGTGCTGCTCCAACTGGCCAGACTCCAGGAAGGAGCTGGGCAGTTCGATGATGCGCACGAGCTCTATGTGCGCATCGATGAGCTGTGGCACTCGCCCGTGGGTCAGTATCAGGCCATCGAGGAATACGTTACGCTCGATTACGCCTATGCGTGGCTGCATCTGGCGCAGTTGGCCGCGCGGGAGGGGAACGGGGAGCAGCTCCGCGCCTTGAAGCGGCGCAGCATCGAGCTGCTCGAGAAGTACGACAAATGGGCGGCGCAGCAGGCCAGGATGGCGAGGTACGGCATCGGGGTGCCGCCGCCCGATACAGCAGCCGCAGAGGGCCTTCGGGCGGCGTTTGAGGCGCTCGATCCGGCGTGACACGGCAGTAGCGCCGCTGTTCGGAGGCCAACGACGTTGTCCGGCCCCCGCCCGGGCTGACACCTGCTGCTCCCGCCACGGGGAGGGACACCTCTGAAGCATCGCGAAAGCAACGGCACCGGCGGTTTCATGGCCTCGTTGGCTGCCCGTGCGTTCGGAGGGATCAATCGACATGATCAAGATTGCCGTCGTACACGGCCCGAATCTGGACCTGCTCGGCCTTCGCGAGCCGGCTCTGTACGGCACGCACACGTTGGAGCAGATCAATGAGGCGATGAATGGGGAGGCCAAGCAGATAGGAGCCGAGCTGCGCATCACGCACTCCAACCACGAGGGCGAGATAGTTGAAGCAGTCCACGATGCACACCAGTGGGCGCAAGGCATTGTGATTAATGCAGCGGCATATACCCACACGAGTGTGGCGATCCGGGACGCCATCGAGGCGGTGCGGCTGCCGACTGTTGAGGTGCACCTATCCAACGTCCACGCCCGCGAGGCCTTCCGTCAGCGGTCCCTGATAGCGGAGGTCTGCGCGGGGCAGATCAGTGGGTTCGGGGCCATGAGCTACCTGCTTGCCCTCCGGGCCCTCACGTACCTCGTGCGCCAGGCAGCGGCGGAGTGAGTTTGAGAGGGGGGTTGGCTGTGCCCACTCGCGTTCACAAGCTCCGGCAGGCGATGGATGGGGCCAAGGTGGACAGCCTGGTCGTGTCCGACCAGGTGAACGTGAGCTACATCAGTGGCTTCTCTGGTGATGCCGGTCTGCTATACATCTCGCCCAGCCGGCAATACCTGATCACCGACAGCCGGTTCGACGCACAGGCGGCGGAGGATGCGCCAGATTTCCAGCTCGTCATTAGTCGGGGCAAGGGATACCTGGAGGCTCTCTCGCGAGTCATTCGGCGCACCAGGGCGCGTCGCATCGGCATCGAGGCCGACCACCTGACGTATCGGCAGGCGCAGGAGCTGCGACGACATCTGGCGGGACCGCGAATGGTGGCCACGCGCGGGCTGATTGGCCGGATGCGAATGGTGAAGGATGCGCGGGAGATAGCCGCCATCCGGCGGGCCGTCGCCATCGCGGACCGCGCCTGGGCACGCACCCTCCCACGCGTGCGGCGCGGCATGACAGAGCGGGAGCTGAGCGGTGAGATAGAGCGCGCGATGCGCATCGAGGGCGCCGACAAGTTCGCCTTCGACACCATCGCCGCCTCGGGGCCAAATGCCGCCATGCCTCACGCGCCGGTGACGGGCCGCGCGCTGCGGGAGCGGGACCTGGTGAAGGCCGACTTCGGCGCCGTCAAGGACTCGTATTGCTCCGACATTACGCGCACCATCTGCCTCGGCAAGCCAAAGCGGAAGCAGGAGAAGATGTACCGGGTGGCGCTGGAAGCGCAACTGCTGGCCGAGGGGGCCGCCAGGCCCGGCATGCGCGCCGCGAAGCTGGATAAGGTGGCCCGGGAGCACATTGCCACAGCCGGCTTCGGCGACGCGTTCAAGCACGGTCTGGGGCATGGCGTCGGCCGCGCCGTGCACGAACTGCCCACGATCTCGCGCAGCAGCAATGACGTCCTCGCGCCGGGTATGGTCATTACGATCGAGCCTGGGATCTACCTCGAGGGCTATGCGGGCGTACGGGTGGAAGACATGGTTCTCATCACCGAAAACGGCGCTGAGGTGCTCACCCAGGCGCCGAAGTGGGCGGGATCGTAGCGCGTTGACTTTTCGGTTCCGTTAGTGTAGACTCGCATGGCTTTTGAGAGGAGGCGCCGCCGGTGATCTCCACGGCGGATTTCAAGAACGGCCTGACGATAGAGCTGGACGGGGCGGCGTACCAGATCGTGGAATACCAGCACGTCAAGCCGGGCAAGGGCGGGGCCTTCGTGCGTACTCGCCTGCGGAATGTACATACCGGCGGGGTTTTCGAGAAGACCTTCCGAGCTGGAGCGAAGGTGGAGACGGCGCACGTGGAGCGCCGGAAGGTGCAGTTCCTGTACAGCACGGCCGACGATTACTACTTCATGGACGTGGCCAACTTCGACCAGATTGAGCTGTCGGACGAGCAGGTGGGAGATTCGCGCAAGTACCTGAAAGAAAGCGTAGAGGTTGGCCTGGTGATGTACAAGGGGGACATGATCGGGCTCGAGCTGCCCATCGCGGTGCAGCTTACCGTGTCTCAGACGGACCCGGGCGTGCGCGGCGACACCGCCCAGGGCGGAACGAAACCGGCTGTGCTGGAGACCGGCGTGGTCGTTCAGGTGCCGCTCTTCATAGAAGTCGGCGACGTGGTGAAAGTCGATACCCGCAGCGATGAGTATCTGGAGCGGGTGACGTAGCGGGCCGAGTACGACGGGATAGGGGTCAGGGGAGGGGGGAGCAACTGTTCGGGCAGCTCCCACCCAATCCCTGTTGCCTGTCCCTTATTGTTCTATGGATGCCGAGCGGATAAAAGCCATCATTGAGCTCAGCAAGCAGTCGGGCGCTTGCGAGATCGCCGTGGAAACGCCGGACGGCATCGTTCGCGTACGTCGGCGCCCGCGCGTGCTGCAGCGGCAGGCGCCCGCGGAGCCGGCGTTGGCAGTGGCTGCGCCGGAGCCGACGGAGGCGGAGCCCGCGGTCGGGGTTCAGCCTGAGGAGTACATTGTGCGGGCGGCCAACGTCGGATGGTTCCATCGCGGCGCTGGGCCCGATGCAGAGCCTTTTGTGGAAGTCGGCCAGCAGGTGGAGCGGGATCAGCCGCTCGCCACGATCGAGACGCTCAAGATGTCCAACCAAGTGACGGCCGAGGCGGCGGGCGAGGTAAAGGAGATAATGGCGGAGGAGGGCGTTGAGGTGGAGTTCGGCCAGCCGCTCTTTGTCATCGGTTCCGACGCGGAGTAGAGGTGGCGTATAGATGATGGGGGAGCGACCGGTTCGGAAGGGCCATCAGGGCGGGTTCGGCCTCATCGAGCTCGTTGTGGTCATTGCCATCATCGCCGTTCTCGCCGGGCTGTACTTCGGCCCAGGGAAGAGGGGCGGCAAGGACCAGAGGTCGTTGCCCGCGCAAGCTGTAGACCGGGCTGTGGACACGGCGTGCCAGAGCAACCTGGGGCAGCTCCGCATGAACATTCAGATGGAGACGATGGCGGGCGAGCCGCCCCCGCGATCGCTCAAGGCGGCTGCCAAGGGGCTCGGCGCGGGATTCGAGCAGTGCCCAACGAGCGGAGAGCCGTACGTCTACGACAGCCAGAGCGGTAGCGTCCGCTGCACAACATCAGGGCACGAAGAGTACTAGCCGGGCGTAGCTGGCGCCTGGCGCCGGAGAGCCGCCAGATGTTCAACAAGATACTTGTCTCCAACAGGGGAGAGATTGCCTGCCGCATCATCACAGCGTGCCGCGAGCTAAAGATCCCGTGCGTCGCCGTGTACTCTGAGGCGGATCGGGGCGCGCTGCATGTGGCCATGGCCGATGAGGCCCGCTGCATTGGGCCGGCGCCCAACCGCGATAGCTACCTCAACATCCCGGCCATAATCCAGACGGCTCTGATGACGGAGTGTGATGCGATCCACCCCGGGTATGGGAATCTGTCCGAGGATCCCAGCTTCGCTGAGATCTGTGAGACGTACAAGATCAAGTTCATCGGGCCGCCGGCGCATGTGGTTGAAGCCATGGGTAACAAGGCGGCAGCGCGGCGTGCGATGCGCGAACACGGCGTGCCGATCGTACCTGGGACCGAAGACGGCATCGCGAATGTGAGCCACGCGCGCACGGTGGCGCGGGACCTGGGCTATCCGGTCTACATTAAGGCGGCGGCCGGCGGCGGGGGGCGTGGGATTCGCCTGGTGCAAAACGACGAGGATCTGGGTGAGGCGCTGGCGATCGCGCAGGCCGAGGCGAAATCGGCTTTCGGGAATCCGACGGTGTACATGGAGCGGCAGATTCCCGAGCCGAGGCACGTTGAGGTGCAAATCCTCGCCGACTCCCACGGCAACGTGGTGCATCTGGGCGAGCGGGAGTGCTCCATACAGTTCCGTCTGCAGAAGCTGCTGGAGGAGTCGCCATCCCCGGGGGTAAAGCGTTCGTCGCTGAGACGGCGGCTCGGGGATGCGGCGGTGCGAGCCGCCAAGGCCGTCGGGTACCAGAATGCCGGCACGGTGGAGTTCCTGCTGGATAATCGGGGTCAGTTCTACTTCATTGAGATGAACACTCGCGTCCAGGTGGAGCATCCGGTGACGGAGATGATCACCGGCGTGGACATCGTGAGGGAACAGATCCGCATCGCTGCCGGCGAGGAGCTGAGCTGCGAGCAGGGACACATCTACTTCCAGGGGCACGCCATAGAATGCCGCATCTTGGCCGCGGACGGTCTCAACAACTTCCTCCCCTCGCCGGGCCGCATCGACGAATTCGTGGTTCCGAGCGGGCCCGGGGTGCGCGTGGACACTGGCGTGTGCTCTGGCAGCGTCGTCCAGCCGCACTACGATCCGATGATTGCCAAAGTCATCTGTTGGAATCACGATCGGGTGTCAGCCATTGCCCGCATGGAGGCAGCGCTGCGCAGCATGCGCATCGGCGGCATCAAGACCACCGTGGATTTCCATCTGGAGCTTCTCCGGAACGCGTACTTCCGCCGGGGCGAGATCGACACCAGCTTCATCCGCCGCCGCATGAATGGCGAAGGCAGGCGGTACGGCGAGGAGGGCACTTGAGACCATGAGCGACAGTCGCGCTGGGCGGGCTTTTCTCGGGGCACTCATAGGCGTTGGCATCGTTGTCCTCATATATGCGATGAAGTGGTGGGCGCTGCTGGCGCTCGGTGTGGGACTTATCGGATGGATCATCGGCTGGCTGTGGCGATAGGCGCGATCGGTGTGCGCTGGCAGCCGGCAGGCTGCCGAGAGGTCGGCGGCGTCGCCGGTTGTACCACGCGAGCAAGTAGGGGGAGGCTCCGCCCATACCCGTGAAGACACGGAGACTCGGGCGGGAGATCGCCCTCAGCACGTTGTACCAGTATGAGGTCACGGGCGAGACGCGTGAACGCGCTCTGGAGAGCTCCCGCGACGTGCTCGTTGCACTGGCGCTGGAGGCCGAGCACGAGGCCAGCGGCGGCATGCGGGCGGCGGAGCGATTTCAGGTGGCGGAAGAGCAGGCGGTCGAGGCTGGCGAATTCGCCGATGAGCTTACTGCTGCGGCGCTCGGCGGCATCGGCGAGCTGGACGAAATCATCTCGGAGTTCGCCGAAGGATGGTCACTGGAGCGCATGGCCAGCATCGATCGCAACATCCTGCGACTGGCGCTCGCAGAGATCATCTACTTTGACGATATCCCCGTCAGCGTCTCTATCGACGAGGCCGTCGATCTGGCCAAGGAGTATAGCACCGAGGAATCGGGCCGCTTCGTCAACGGCATCCTCGGCGCGTTCGTGCGCAGCCGCGGCATGGCGCCCATAGACCGCTAGGCGCCAGAAAGCGCTGCACCGTCCACCTGCTTCACCGCCTCAGTGCCGCCCGCGCACGCGATGACACACGATAGCATACTCAGCGTCAGCGAGCTCACCAGACACGTTAAGCGGCTGCTGGACTCATCGGAGCTGCTGCAGGATATCTCCGTCCGCGCCGAGGTGTCCAATTTCAAGCGCCACAGCTCGGGGCACCTGTACTTCTCACTCAAAGATGAGGCTTCACAGCTCAGTTGCATCATGTTCCGCGGCGCCGCGGCGCACCTCAGCTTCGAGCCTGAAGACGGCATGCGGGTGATCGCCTCAGGCGACGTGAGCGTGTACGAGAGGGGCGGCCGCTATCAGCTCTACACTCGATTCATGCAGCCTGACGGCCTCGGCGACCTGCACCTCGCCTTCGAACGGCTGAAGGCGAAGCTGGAGGCCGAGGGCCTCTTCGACACGGCGCGCAAACGCCCGGTACCGCGCTTCCCGCGCCGCATCGCCATCATCACCTCCCCGACCGGTGCGGCCATTCGTGACATCACCACCATCCTGGCGAGGCGCTACCCGGCGGCCAGCCAGCTCATCGTGCCCGCCATCGTCCAGGGCGACGAGGCCGCGCCCAGCATCGTGAAAGCCCTGGCCGTGGCCAATGAGGCCGACGAGGTCGACACCATAATCCTGGGTAGGGGCGGCGGGTCGATAGAGGACTTGTGGGCCTTCAACGAAGAGATAGTGGCGCGCGCCATCTACGCATCCGCCCGGCCTGTCATCAGCGCTGTAGGGCACGAAACGGACTTCACCATCGCCGACTTCGTGGCCGATCTCCGCGCCCCGACGCCGTCGGCCGCGGCGGAGCTGGCGGTGCCGGATCAGGCCGAGCTGCGCGCCCTTGTCGCTGGGTTGTCCGAGCGCCTGCGACTGGCGCTCCTGGGCGGGCTCGAGCGGCGCCGCATCACGTTGGAGCAATTGGCGGCGCGGCGGGCGCTTCGCTTCCCGGCTGAGCGCCTGCGGCAATCCGAACAAGCCGTTGACGAGCTGTCATCGCGCATGGATCGAGCCTACAGCCACCGGCTGGAGCGCCTCAGCGCGCGGACGCAAGCCCTCTGCGATAGACTGGAAGCGCTGGGCCCCGCACAGACGCTGGAACGTGGCTATGCGCTCTGCCTTCGGCCCGTGGACGGAGCCTTGATCACGCGGATGAAACAATTGTCCGTCGGAGATCGTCTCAATGTGCGATTCCACGATGGCACGGCTGGGACCGACGTAGCCGAGCTGGGGGAGGTGGCCACATGACCAGGTCCAGTGACCCGGAGCTCGGTGGTGAGGCGCTGCAGGAGCCGGCCGAGATGTCCTTCGAAAAGGCGCTCGAGGAATTGGAAGCCACCGTCGAGAACCTCGAAGGCGGCGCCCTGACGCTGGAGCAGCAGGTGGCTTTCTACGAGCGCGGCATGAAGCTGGTGAAAGCATGCCGTGAGAAGCTCGACGCGGCCGCGGCACGCATTGAGAAAGTCGTCAGCACGGAAGAGGGAGCCCCCCGCGTCGAGCCCCTCGACGAAGGCGGCCCGAATCCATAGCAGCCCCGTCTGGGTGCTCCTCGGGCCCAGATGTGGCACCGCATCGTAGGGATGACCACAGGCGATGTCACAGCACCTCGACCGAATCGATCAGCCCGCTGATCTCCGGAAGCTCTCCGACGCTCAACTCATCGCGCTGGCGGCGGAGATCCGGGAGCTGCTTATAGGCACAACGGCCAGGCTCGGCGGGCATCTTGCCTCGAATCTGGGCGTCGTGGAGCTTACGATGGCACTGCACCTCGTCCTGGACAGCCCGAAGGACAAGATCATCTGGGACGTGAGCCACCAAAGCTACGTGCACAAGCTGCTCACGGGCCGGCGGGAGCGGTTCGACACGCTGCGACAGTGGGGTGGCTTGACCGGCTTCAGCAACCCGCACGAGAGCGAACACGACCATTTCATGACCGGCCACGGCAGCACGGCCATCTCGGCGGCGCTCGGCATGGCGGTGGCCCGGGATCTGCATGGCACGGACGAGGTGATTGTCGCCGTATTGGGCGACGGCGCCCTGTCGGGGGGCCTGGCTATGGCGGGCCTGAATCAGGCCGGCCACCTCGGGACGGACTTGCTGGTTGTCCTCAACGACAACGAAATGTCCATCTCGCGGAACGTTGGGGCGATGGCGGACTATCTCAGCCGGCTTCGCACCGATCCCCACTACGTCAGGGCGCGCGAGGAGTTCGAGACCGTCATGCAGCGTCTGCCCATGGGGCCGGCCATGCTGGAGATGGTGGAGCGGCTCAAGGGCGGTGTGAAGCAGCTTCTGGTGCCCGGCATGCTCTTCGAGGAGCTGGGATTCACCTATCTGGGGCCAATAGCCGGGCACAGTATCGAGCGGATGCGCGACATCTTCGCACACGCGCGCGACCTCGGCGGCCCGGTGCTCGTCCACGTGCTCACGCAAAAGGGCAAGGGCTATGCTCCGGCAGAGAAAAAGCCGGAGAAATGGCATGGCACCTCCCCCTTCGATGTGGCCACCGGGCGCAAGTACAGAACAGAGCCAAAGCCGAGTTACGGGGACGTGCTGGCTGAGGCAGCCATCGAGCTGGCAGAGGATGATGAGCGGATCGTCGGGATAACGGCGGCGATGGCAGATGGCACCGGCATGGAGAAGCTGGCAGCCCGCTTCCCCGCCCGGTGCTTCGACGTCGGCATGGCGGAGGAGCACGCGGTGACCTTCGCGGCGGGTCTGGCACGCGCCGGCGCGCGACCCATCGTGGCCATCTATTCCACCTTCCTGCAGCGCGCCTACGATCAGATACTGCACGACGTGTGCCTGCAGCATCTGCCGGTGGTGTTTGCCATCGACCGGGCGGGATTGGTGGGCGAAGACGGGCCGACGCACCATGGCGCATTCGATCTGTCATATCTGCGGCCGATGCCGAATATGGTCGTGATTGCCCCGGCGAGTGCGGCAGAGCTGCGCGCAGCGCTCCGGTACGCCGTACGCCTCGGCAGCCCGGTTGCCATCCGCTATCCGCGGGGGCCGGCCGCCCGGCTCCCATCCGACAGCTCACAGCCGCCCTTTGCACTGGGCCGACCCGCAGTGCTGCGCGAAGGCGCGGACTGCACCGTAATGGCCATCGGCTCCACCGTCGCGTCGGCGCTGGAGGCGGCGGTTGAGCTGGAGACAGAGGGACTCCACGTGGGCGTGTTGAATTGTAGGTTTGCCAGGCCGCTGCACGAGGAGTCTTTCGTCGAGGCGGCCGCGGACGCCCGCCGAGTTGTGACGGCTGAGGAGAACAGCCTCGCCGGAGGCTTCGGGGCCGGCGTTGTGGAGCTTCTGAACACCAGGGGCGTGTCCGGCGTCGATGTGCTGCGAGTCGGCCTACCGGACAGGTTCATCGAGCACGGTGAGGCCGACCATCTGCGTGCCCGGTATGGGATCGACGCTGCGGGGATCGCCGATGCGGTGCGACGTCTGTGCGGGGTGCACGGTGGCCGGATCTCGCTGCCCGTCGAGTCCAGGCTGTGAGTGGCAACCGGCAACGCTGCCCGGCACGGCCTGCCGAGCAACCGAGTTCCCCTGCAGTATCAAACCGCCGATTCCATGTCGGGGGGAGGAGATGTGACAGTGAAACGACCCATAGCAGCGCTCATAACTTCAGCGGTCGCAACCCTCGTGCTCGCAGTTGGACTCCACGCGCAAGAGTCGCACCTCCAGGTGGGGGCGCGACTGGCGCAAGAGGGGCAGATGGCGGAGGCGAAGGCGGAGCTGCTGAAAGCGTACGAGGAGGGCCCTGACAGCCAGCCGTGCCTCGCGTGGCTTGGCTTTGTCTGTCTGCAGCTCCAGCAGCCAGACGAGGCGGTGCGGCACCTGGCGAAGGCGGCCGAGATCGACCCAGCCGATCCGATTGTGCACAACAACCTCGGCAATGCCTACTTCGACACGGACGACATGGCGTCGGCGGAGAAGCACTACCAGGCGGCCATCGAGCAAGAGCAGGATTACTTCGAGGCCCACTACAATCTCGCCAATCTCTACGCCCGGCAGCGGCGCTGGAGCGAGTCATTCAACGAGTACAACAGGGCTATAGCCATCAATAGCAACGACGCGGACGTGCACCGGGACTTCGGGAAGGCGCTCGAGAACTCCGGTAACACCGACAAGGCTATCCGGGAGTATAAGGCAGCCGCGGAGATCGAGCCCGACGACGAACTGGTGCACACAGCCCTCGGAACGCTGCATCTGCGAAAGCAGAGCTTCCAAACGGCCGCCGAGCATTACGGTGAGGCGCTGAAGCGTCCGGAGGGGCCACACACCTTCGAGGCGCAGCTCGGCCTGGGGATCGCTCTGTTCATGCAGAAGCAGTACGGTGCGGCCCTGCAGCATCTGCGCGCGGCGGCAGCGGCAAAACCCGAGGAATTCCTCCCGCATTATTACCTGGGCCTCGCCCTCGCCTACGCCGAGCAGTACCCGGAGGCCGGCACGGCCTACGAAGCGGCCCTGAGGATCAAACCGGACGAACCGGAGTGCCTCAGCAACCTGGGTTGGGTCCGTTTTCAGCAAGGCGATACGCAGAAGGCTATCGAGCTGTTCAGCAAAGCCTCGGCGGAGAGTACAGGCTTCTACCTGGCCGCGCTGAATCTCGCCATCGCCTACGACAAGGCCGCTGAGACCGACAAGGCGTTCGAGCAATGGAAGCTGTTGGCAGCCAAGTTCAGCACGCGAGCGACGCCGCACATCGGATTGGCGAACGCGTACTACGACCGCGATATGTCTGATGAAGCGCTGGCGGAGTACCTGCGCGGGCTGGAGTTGGACAGCACGAACGTGGACGCGCATAATAACGTTGCGCTCATATACATGAGCCGCGGAGATCTGGATGAGGCCGTGTCGCACCTCAAGATGGCCCTGCACACGGACAGCAAGTACAAGTACGCATGCAACAATCTGGGGGTCGCTTACGAGAAACTCGGAAAGAAGTCGGAAGCCATCGAGCAGTACCGACGTGCGTTGGCCATCGATCCGGATTACGAGCACGCCAAGCAGAATCTTCGACGTCTCACGGAGCCCGTGGCGACGGAGACGGCGACAGGCTAGACTTGGAGGGCCCCATGATTCGGCGTGTCGGCATCGTGGCTGCGCCGTACAAGCCGCAGGCCACTGAATCGGCCCGGGATCTCGCCAAGCGACTGGCGCAGGCCGACGTCCAGACGGTTTCCCAGACGCGAACGCGCCACGACGAGAGCTTTGATGCGGCGCTGGATACCGACCTCGTCATTGTGCTCGGGGGCGACGGCTCGCTCCTGGCCGTAGCGCGGGAAGCGGCCCCGCGGGGGATCCCGATACTGGGCGTGGCAATGGGCAGCCTGGGATTCCTGGCCCAGACCAGCTACGACATACTCCGGGAGCGCCTGGATAGTCTCACCCGGGGGGAACTGGACATAGAGCTTCGTCCGTTGCTCCGCGTTCGCCTGATGCGCGGCGATGAGACGGTACTTGAGTCGTTGGCCGTCAACGACGCTGTCATGCAGCGGAGCATCGAGTCGCCACTGGCCGAGACTGGGGTGTTCGTCGAGCACGAGCACGTAGCAACCTACGAGGGGGACGGGCTGATCGTGGCCACGGCCACCGGTTCCACGGCGTACAGCCTCTCGGTCGGCGGGCCGATAGTGGATCCGCGCCTGCCGGTGACGATCATTGTGCCCATCTCGCCACATACGCTGCGCCGACGCCCAATGGTCGTTCCGGCCGACGCGACGATCAGAGTGGCGGTAGGGGCACGTGACGTTGAGCGCGCCGACCTGCGTCTCAGCATCGATGGGCAGATCCGTCACCGGATGGCCGTGGGTGATGAGGTCGTGGTGACGCAGTCCGAACACAGCCTGAAGCTCGTTCGCCTCGACGGGGAGTCCTTCTACCACAAAGCGCGGACCAAGTTGTTCTGAGGCAGATGCGTTGCCCGGCAGTGGCGGCGAGACTCGCGGCGAGACCGGTGTCATGCTCGTTGAACTCTCCGTGGAGAATTTCGCGCTGATCGATGCCCTGAAGCTGCAATTCGGCGAGGGGTTCTGCGTCCTGACGGGGGAGACCGGAGCCGGGAAATCCATCATCATCGATGCCATCGGCGCCGCCCTCGGGGAGCGCGCGCCGTCGGAAGCCATCCGGAGCGGCCAGCCGGAGGCGCGGATCGATGCCGTCTTCCATGCGCCCGCGTGCGAGCGCGCCCTGCGCCAACTCAGCGACGCGGGCATTGATCCGGAGGACGACGGGGCGATCATCCTGAGTAGACGGCTGAGTCGGGCCAGCCGTAGTCGTGCGTGGATCAATGGCCGCGCCATCGCACTGTCTCTGCTCAGAGCCGTTGGCGACCAACTCGTTGACGTCCACGGCCAGCACGAGCATCAGGCCCTCATCAGGGAGCGGAATCACATCTCCTTCCTGGACGTCTTTGGTGGGCACGAGCACGCCAAACGTACGGCGGCCTACGAGGATGCCTACGGCCATTGGGAAAGCGTGCGTGGGGAGCTCCGTGCGCTGCGGCAGAGCGAACGAGAGAAGTGCCAGAGGCTGGACTTGCTCCGCTTTCAGGTGTCGGAGATCGACGCGGCGAGCCTGCGTCCTGGTGAAGAGGAGGAGCTGCGCGCCGAACGGAGACGGCTGGGCAACGCAGAGCGCTTGCGTGAGATGGCTCAGGCGGCCCGGACGGCGCTCGCCGCTGATGGCAGCACGAATGCGAGTGCCCTCGACTGCCTCGGCGCCGCGCAGCAGGAGTTCGCGAAGCTCTCCGAACTGGACGACGCGCTCAGCGGCGCGCAGCGCAACGTAGACACTGCCTTCGTCTTGGCCCAGGATGTTGCGGCGGAGCTTGCCTCGTATATCGAGACCCTCGAGGCCAACCCCAAACGCCTGGAGCAGATTGAGGGGCGGCTCGACGAGCTCGCCCGGCTAAAGCGGAAATATGGCGACAGCGCGGAGGAGATACTGGGCCTGCGGGACGCTGCCGCCAAGCAGATCGAGGCCATCGCATCCAGCGAGCAGCGGATCGAAGAGCTGACAACTCTTCTGGCGGAGTGCTCTGCCGAGGTGGCTGCCGTTGGCGAGCGCTTGTCGGAGGCGCGCAGGCGGGTTGGGCGGCGTCTTCAGCGGACCATGGCGCGACAACTCCGCGAGCTGGGTATGCAAAAGGCGGTCTTCCGGGTCTGGCTGGAGCCGCGACCGATAACGGACGAAGACGCTGCTGTATCCCTGTCCGACGGGAGCCGGTGTGGCATTGGGCCGCTCGGCCTGGACGTGGTGAGCTTCGGGTTCAGCGCCAACCCGGGCGAGGAACCCAAGCCGCTGGGGAAGGTGGCCTCTGGCGGCGAGTTGTCCCGGCTCATGCTCGCCTTCAAGTCCATCTGTTCGCGCGCGGCGGAGATCCCGACGCTCGTTTTCGACGAGATCGATGCGGGCATCGGCGCCGACACGGCGGTCGAGATTGGCCGGAAGCTCAGCGAGGTGGCAGCCAAGGCGCAGGTGCTGTGCGTGACCCACTTCCCGCAGATCGCTTCTATGGCCGATCTGCATCTGCGCGTGGACAAGCGCGTTCGTGGTGGCCGCACGGTGGTGTCGGCGCAGGTGCTCGAGGGCGAGGAGCGCCTGGCAGAAATCGCCCGCATGCTCGGGGGGCAGGAGACGGGCAAGTCCACCCAGGAACACGCTGCCGAGCTGCTCGCGGCAGCAGCCCGGAGAAAGGCAGTTGCCAGTGGTCAGTGTACGGCCGCCGTCACACCAGCCCACTCTCTCACTGACCGGCGGGGTGGCGATGGCGGACGTGGCGAGTAGGTGAGACCGATGCGAGCGGCCGCGCGTGTGGATGTGAGAACCAAGGACCTCCTCAGGCGAATCCGACCTGGCGAAATAGCCGTCATTGCGCATGAGAATCTCGACGGCGTGTCGTCCGAGGCGCTGGCGGCTGCCGGTGCGCGGGCGGTGGTGAACGCCTGCGACTCCATCACCGGTCGATATCCGAACCGGGGGCCGGAGATCCTCCACCGGGCAGGCATCCCGCTCATCGACAAGGTCGGCCCCGGTATCATGCGCCAGGTGGCCGATGGTGACGAGCTGTGTATCGAGGGGGGGGCCGTTTCAAAGGACGGTGCACCGATCGCGACGGGCCGCGTGCTGTCCGAGGAGCAGATCCGCGAGAGGCGAGAAGCCGGCTGCGAGAATCTCCGGGTGGAACTGGGTCGCTTTGCCGTGAACACGCTGGAGCGGGTGGCGGACGAAGGCGACCTGATCTTCGAATCATTGGCGTTGGCACCGGTGCAGACCCCGATCCGGGGTCGGCAGGCGGTCGTCATCACCCGGGGCGAGGGGCATCGGGAGGATCTGGAGATCATCCGCACGTACATCAACGAGGTCCGGCCCGTGCTCATAGGCGTTGACGGGGGCGCGGACGCCATCCTGGAGCTCGGCTGGACGCCAGACATCGTAGTGGGCGACATGGACAGCGCGTCTGACGATGCGCTGCGGGCCGCCGGAGAGATTCTCGTGCATGCCTACCCGCATGGTCGCGCGCCGGGTAGGAAACGGGTCGAGCGACTTGGAGTGCCGTACACATGCATTCGAGCCCACGGGACAAGCGAGGACTTGGCGCTCAACCTGGCATACGACAAGGGCGCCGATCTCATCGTCGCCGTTGGTACGCACACGTCTCTGGTGGACTTCCTCGACAAGGGCCGGGGCGGAATGGCGAGCACGTTCCTGTCGAGGCTGAAGATCGGCGATCGACTCGTCGATGCGCGGGGAGTGAGCCGGCTGTACCGCGGGGGCGTTACCGCCCGCCAGCTCGGAGCGCTGATCCTGGCCGGATGCATGACCGCCGCCGTCATCGTCGTCTTCTCCCCATTTGTGCAGGGCTTCATTCGGTTCGTGGGTGTGCGCATTGAATTCTTTTTCAGCCGGCTGTGGCGTCTAATTGCCGGTTAGGTGACGGCGCCGTCGGCTCGAGGACGCCGGCGACGCCACGCGCCGGTGCGAGGGAATGGTCCCGCAGGCGCATGTGAGGCTCAGCCCCCATGGGTATAAGCATGCGACAGCATCTGGCAAGCCTCGTTGCCGTGTTCTTCGCGCTGCTGATCGGCGTCCTGGTCGGGATGGCACTGACGCGTCGGCCGGGGCTGGAGAGCAAGATCGAAGAGCTGCGACTGCAAGTACAGCAGCGCGATAAGCAGGAGGAGCGCCGCAACGCGGTGGCCACCGAGTTCGCTGAGCGCGCCCTGCCGGTGCTGGTGCGGAATCGGCTGCGGGGCCGAAAGGTGGCGGTGTTCGTCACAGCCACCAGCCAGGCCCGGACGGCGCAGGGCGCCGTCAGCGACGCGCTCGATCTGGCTGGGGCGACAGTGGCCACCAGGGCCAGCTTCGACGCAGATTTCGTGCAACACTGCCGCGATGACAGCGAGAGGCTGGTGGCCGACTTCGGTCTGCCGGCTGATGCCAACGAGGACATCGCCGTGGCAGTAACCCGGAGGGTCGTGCAGGCTGCCACCGGCGGGGACGCGGGCGCCCGCCGGTGGGTGGGCCGGCGCGGGCTGTTTCGAATACGCCGCTTGGCCGAGGGCGTGCCGACGCTGGCTATTGTCGTCGGCGGAAGCGATGCGCCGGACACGAAGCGTCTCGAGCACCTGGACTTTCCGCTGATACGCTGCCTGAAAACGACCCGGGGCATTGATCGGGTGGTCGGTTGTGAGACGTCGGACGCGCTCGAGTCCGTCATGCGCGCCTACCAGAGGGAAGACATCTCCACCGTTGACAACGTCGATGCTGCAGCGGGACAGTTCTCCCTCGTAAGTGCGCTCGCCGGCGCCGAGGGCAACTACGGCATGAAGGGGAGCGCCAAGCGCTACTTCCCGGAGATACCTGAGATGCCATGACCGCCGGCGCGTTGTTCGGCTGGCTTGCCCTTATGCTGTCCGTATGCGTTGTGCTGGTGGCGCTCTCCCTTGCGACGGTTCGCCGCCTGGGGTGGCAGCGGCAGAACTACGCCGGGAAGCGCGTTGCAGTGGGCTACGGGATCTTTTTCCCGGCTCTGGCCGTTGCCGCCGTTGGGCTGGGCTTGGTGCGAGGCAGCCTCTGGACGCGCGAGGCGATCGTCGTCGGTGCGGCCGTCGCAGGATGCGGAGCCTTCGGGTTGTTGGACGATCTATACGGTCGCCCATCACCGAAGGGGCTGGGCGGGCACTTCCGGCTGCTGCTTGAGCGCGGCCAGGTGACGACAGGCCAACTCAAGGCCATTGGCGTCGTGACCGTCGGTATCGTGGCGGGTATGCTGGTCTGGGCTCGCCTCGGGGTGCCGGCACTGGTGTCGGGCGCACTCATCGCGCTGTGCGCCAATGGCGTCAACCTGCTGGACACGCGCCCCGGACGCGCCCTCGGCGCGGGCCTCGGCGGGTTCGCCGGCATCGCCCTTGCGGGCGCTGCGCATTGGCCCGGCGCGGCGAACCCACTGGCCGCAATGGCGCCGTTCGCCTTGGGCTGCATTGTGGCTCTGCCGGTCGATCGGCGCCGGCGCGCCATGCTCGGCGACGTGGGCGCCTATTCGCTCGGCGCCGGTATAGGCGCGCCCCTGGCGCTCATCTTACCTATATGGGCACAGGCGATCATTGTCGCCCTCCTGACAGGTTTCACGGTGTTCGCTGACCGATACTCACTCTCGGCCCTGCTTGACCGCCGTTGACAGGTGGGCTGTGTTCTTCACTGACCACTGGGGTGGAGAAGCACCGGTGGACTCACGCACGCTGCGATCGCTCGAATATGACAAGATCAAGAAGATGCTGTCGGCGGAAACCGCCTGCAGCCTCGGCAAAGCCCGCGTCGCCGGACTGTCGCCGGCCGTATCGCGCGAGCACGTGGCCGAGCAGCTCGCCCTGACAACTGAGGCTCGGCGGGCTATGGAGGACTT
>Ga0209979_1001569_pt1 | contig 24597 bp, 20 predicted proteins | sample AnhtaG_FD_183114 | JGI IMG/M metagenome (GOLD analysis project Ga0209979, IMG submission 183114) | Deep subsurface microbial communities from Anholt, Denmark to uncover new lineages of life (NeLLi) - Anholt_01485 metaG (SPAdes) (version 2) | ecosystem: Environmental > Aquatic > Marine > Oceanic...
CTGGCCCAGTGCGGTGTGCGGTGGTGCCTATCTGGGCTCCATGTTCGTGTATCAGTGGGGTGCCTGGGGGCGAGTCGATTCTACAGCCGTGCTCTTCTCTCTGCTGGCTATACTCGTTGTTCTGCGGTGGCCCGACTGGCGCGGAACTGGCCTCGCGGCGTTCTGCTGTCTCCTATCTCTCTATACCAAGCAGACGCAATGGGCCGCGCCTTTGGCTATCATCGCTTGGCTGTGGTGGCGCCGGCAGAGACGCCACGCTGTGGGCTTCGTGGTGCTTCTTGGGACACCAGGGGCGGTGGTGTTCCTGCTCCTCAACGCCGTTACGAGCGGCCAGTTCTTGCGTCACCTCGTGATCTACAATGCTCTGGGGTACTCACCTCGTGCGTTTCTGAGTTATTGGCGAGCCTATTTGGTGACTTACCTCGGGATAATGGCTGTCGCCACTTGTTGGGGTGCAGGGTCTCTGCGACACAGGCTGTTTTCACTACCCTTGCTGTACTTCGGGGTAGGTGTTGTGACGACGGTGGCCGTGGGGCGTGCTGGCGCCAGCAGCAACTATTTCCTGGAGTTGACCGCTGCCGCTCTGATCCTGTGTGGCCTTTGCTGGAGCGAGTTGGCGAAGCACCACGACTACGCCTCCCTCGCGGTGCCGGTCATACTGCTACTCCAGTTGATTTGGTTCAAGGCTTTCCCTCTCTCACCGCTCGCAATCTACTACGACCCTCTGCCCTCCTTCGGATACACACCGCAGGCCTCTGATGTGCGAGGAGGGGAGGAGATCGACCATTACGTGGAGGGAGCGGAGGGGGAGGTCCTCACCGAGGGCGGAGGCTTCGCCCTGCGCAACGGCAAGGAGCTGTACGGAAGTTCCTGGCTGCTCAACGCCCTGGAGGAGACCGGAGTTGTGGATGAAGGGTTGGCCAGGCTAGAAGGTGCCGTGGCGACGCGCCGCTTCTCGCTGATCATCCTCACCTGGCAGTCCTATCCGCCCCGGATTCTTGACGCCGTCTGGGCCAACTATCGCCGTGTGGACACGGTAGACTGCGTCTTCAGGTACGAGATCTTCGTGCCGCGGGAGGAAACCTAGGGCATCGGCTCGGCAGTGCGGGCCAGTGCCTGTTCGAGATCGGCGATGAGATCTTCCGTGTCCTCGATGCCCACCGAATAGCGGACCAGACTCTCCGAGATGCCCAGTGCCTCGCGCTCCTCCGCCGTGCACTCCACGTGGCTGGTCGTGGCCGGCGGCCCGGCTATGGTGTCAACCGCACCCAGGTTGGCAGCCAGGTGAGCGTACCGCAGGCGCGGCAGGAAAGTGCGTACCGCATCGAAACCGCCGTCGAGTACGAAACTGAGGACTCCCCCGTAGCCGCGCATTTGCCGCTTGGCGATGTCGTGCTGCTCGTGGGATACCAGGCCAGGATAGAAGACACGCTCGATGGAAGGGTGTGCCTCCAAGTACTGGGCGATCTCCAGTGCGCTCTCGTTCTGCTGGCGGATGCGAAGATGGAGCGTCTTCATGCCTCGCAGCAGGAGATAGGCGGCCATGGGATGCAACGAGGCCCCGTTGATCTCCCGGAAGTGGAAGATGCGCTCCACGAGCTCTGTCGGCCCGCATACCACGCCCCCCAAGGCATCGGCGTGGCCTCCGAGGAACTTGGTGGCGCTGTGGATGACCAGATCGACACCCAATTCCAGGGGGCTCTGATTGATGGGAGTGGCAAAGGTGTTGTCCACGATGACGGTGGCGCCCACTTCGTGGCCTGCGGTTGCCAGGCGCGACAGGTCTATCACCTTGAGAGTAGGGTTGGTGGGGCTTTCCAGGTAGAGGGCCTGACACCCCTCCGCGACTGCGGACTCGATGGCTCGGTGATCCGTCGTCTCGCACAGGACGACGTCAATCTGGAAGCGGGGCAGGAACTCGAGGAAGATCTTGCTCGTGCCGCCGTAAGTGTCCTTCAAAGAGACGACCCGATCTCCTGGCGACAGGAGTGTAAAGAGAGTGTTGCTGATGGCGGCCATACCGGTGGAGAAGCTGGTGGTGGCCTCCGCACCCTCCAGGTGGCGCACCTTCTCCTCGAAGGCGTGCACTGTGGGGTTGGTGTTGCGGCTGTAGATGTAGCCCCGCTTCTTCGCGAGCGAGACCTCTAGCCACTGATCCACGTCTTCGTAGTCGAATGAGACGCTGTGGACTGTCGGCACCGCGGACGGTTTCTGCGCGAGGTGTTCGTCCTCGCCTGCCCAGACGGAGGTTGTTCCCAAACCGGGGTGACGATGCTCAGGCATTTCTTCACCATCTCCTTTCTCTACTCGGCTCGCTGATGGCTCGCTCAGAGCCGGGGAGCCCTGGGCGCAGTAGTCGAGCCATCGATATGTTCTTCCATCTCTTGCGCCCTGTTGGGACAATACCTGAGAGTATCCGTCCCCAACGCGGCTCCTCTGATGGGATGTTATCAGCAGATCCGCGCAGACGCCAGTTCAGCTGGGGACGGCGGGATCAGATGGAAGATGGCTCAGCGCGAGGGGTGAGAGAACGGTCCCACGGAATCATCCGGATTGGGCAGCGACGAAGCGAGGAGGAGGGAGAAGGTGGGCCACTTCCATGGGGAGCATCAGCCGTTGGTCATAGCCCGAATCTGCCATTGACAGACAGGTGTCGGAAGGGTAAACTAGTGATGGGCCTGACGCGGGGGCCCGTTCTGTGCTGCGACGATGCCCTCTCCGCCGAGGGGGACCTGACCAAGGCGAGCCGGATCACCGATACCTTGCCTGGCGGCACTTGGGTCTTCACGCCGCCGTGCCTCACGCAGACGAGACGGCGTATTCTGTGCTGAAGAGCCAGATCGAGGAGGGGAGTTGGTCTGCCTTGTGCAACAGCACTTTCTCGCGTAACACGATCTGTGTCTGGCGTTGGCCTTGCGGAACCAGGGCGCGCCATGAAGACCCGTCCATCCGAGTTGAGAAAGGAGAGTTGAATTGAAAGCGAGACTGTTGTGGGGACTTGTTGTTGGGCTGGCTGTGGTAGCGATCCTGGGAGGAGCCGTAGCCGCTCCTGCGTCTACTGCCTATCGAGACAGTGGAGCGGTGGCAGGGATCACTCAGGATGAATCCGTCCTCAACCAAGCACCCGACAGAACCTCTGGGGTGTCGTCCGCTGCGCCGGGAGCGGTGCGCAGTCAGGCGCAGGAGCCTATCATCATTGACCGCACGTGTACCGGTCTCAGCAGTGTTCCTGACTACTGGATAGAACAGGAGAAAGCAGAACTGAGAGTCTCCTACGGGCACACGTCTCATGGGAGCCAGCCCATCAGCGGCATGGGGGTCTTGGAGGCCAACACGCCCAGTGGTCTGTACGACTTCAACACCAATGGCGCTGTGACACCCGGCGTACTATCCATCGCCGACACTACACCCAGCGGCGACCTGGGCAATCCGGACCGTACCACCTGGGCGGCGACGACTCGAACCTACCTGAATGGAGCAGGGAGTGACAGAAACGTGGTTGTCTGGTCGTGGTGTGGCCAAGTGAGCGACGCCTCCACTGCTGACATTCAGACTTATCTCAACCTGATGAATGGCCTGGAACAGGACTACCCGAATGTCACCTTCGTCTACATGACGGGACACCTTGATGGGTCAGGTGTTGCAGGCAACTTGAACGTGCGGAACAATCAGATTCGCAACTACTGTGTGGCGAACAACAAAGTTCTCTTCGACTTCGCAGATATTGAAAGCTACGATCCTGATGGTAGCTACTACTTGGATCGCGGGGCCGATGACGCCTGCAACTATGACGGCGGCAACTGGGCTGATGAATGGTGCGCGGCGAATCCGGGCGATCCGTTGTGCCAGACTTGTTCGTGTGCTCACTCACGTCCCTTGAACTGCAATCTCAAAGCCAGAGCTTTCTGGTGGATGATGGCCAGGCTCGCTGGTTGGGACGGGGGGGGCGGAAGACACGTCACAGAAGTCACCTTCGGAACCGATTGCGCACCATGGCGACGTCCTCACCTACACCATCAGCGTCCACGACCTGGCCGCGCCCCCTGAGGCCACTGTCTATCTGACCGATGTGGTACCTGCGGGCCTCTCGTACGTCTCGGATTCACTGACCGCCACGGCCGGCATCGTCACTGACACGGCTGCTCCCACTCTGTACTGGTCTGGGGTCCTCACGCCAGCCCCTGTCGTCAGTGTTTCCTACGTCGTCACCGTTACCGCCACCGATCCTCGGGCCATCACCAACGCCGCCACGGTCGTCGCGCCGGGCTACGACGTCGCGGCGTACTCCGCCATGGTTCTGGTGAACCCTCTGGTGCGGTACCTGCCGTTGAGCATGAAACGCTACTAATGCGGGATGGTGACCAGAGGCATCAGGGAATCCTCGGCTCGTGAAGTAGGAACGGCACTTGCCAGAGCGTCTGATTTGAGGTACAATCCGTGTAGCAAAGGGAAGCATGTGCGACGGGATGGCAAGGAGTTGCACGTGGGTCGTTGGACCTATCATCGCGCGGAGGGGAACGTCATGGCGCAGGAGGCGGTGCCTGCAACCTTGGTGTGCTTCGCGCACTTCTGGTCGGGTCAATTGGGGCTGGGCGAAAAGAAGTGCCTGTTGATCGAGGATGACCAGGGCCTACCCTATCCGTTCTCAGGGTCGATGAAGTTGTACAGGCAAGATCGCAGTTGTCTGGAGCTGAACACCGTGGCCAAGCCCCTCAGATCTGACAATCCCTATGTGCGGGAGGTGAGAGCCGGCAACTTCGATCTGATCGTCATCTCCATTGCGGGATGGAGCCTCGCTGGAGGGGCGGAGGAGCCATGCCCGATGTGTGATCATTCCACCCATACCGCTCTACAGCACACCGTCCTTCACGAACTGGTTCACGTCACTTTTCCTGAGTACTCCGCTCACAACGAGTGGACCGACAATAAAGTACGTGAGTTGCTAGAAGGGGATTCAGAACATTAGACGATAGCGAAGAACGTCTAGTAGTGATAGAATGGAGGGCGGGCACCATCCCGCCCTCGTTTGCATTTGAGGCTAACGCACGGAGACGTGGGGGTCACAAATGACTACCCCGATGCGCAAGCAGTATCTGGAGATCAAGAAGCGGTATCCCGACGCCATAGTCCTCTTTCGGTTGGGCGACTTCTACGAGACCTTCGACGACGATGCCAAGCTGCTCGCTCAGGTCTGCGACATCGTGCTCACCTCACGTCCGGTGACCAAAGGCCAACGCGTCCCCATGGCGGGTGTGCCATATCACGCTGTGGACAGCTACATCGCCAAGCTCATCAACGCCGGTCACAAGGTAGCCATCGCCGAACAGGTGGGTACCGAAGCAGCGAAGGGGCTGATGGCTCGCGATGTGAAGAGGGTGATCACCCCGGGTACGATTGTGGAGCCGCAACTCCTCGACGCGAAGCGCAACAACTACCTGGCTTCCCTCATCATCGAGGGTGACAAGGCAGGCCTGGCTTACGTGGACATCACGACGGGGGAGTTCGCCACCACGCAGATGGATGATGGCGACGCACTTCACGTGGCGCGACAGGAGTTGGCTCGGCTTCACCCGGCCGAGTGCCTGATGCCAGAGAATGGGTTGCGCATTCCCGCGCCTGATGAAGAATCCGTAACGCATGTCACCCCGTACGAGGAATGGAGGTTCGAGCTGGGCAACGCGCGCCGCGCGCTGATCGAGCATTTCGGGGTGGCTACCTTGGATGGCTATGGGTGTGAGGGACTGCCATTGGCAGTGTCCGCGGCTGGCGCCATCGTCCAGTACCTCTCCGAAACGCAGAAGGCGGCGCTAGAGCAGTTGGACAGCCTGTTCACGTACTCCACCAAGCGGTTCATGATCTTGGACGCTGCCACCCGGCGCAATCTGGAACTCATGCAAACCATACGTGGACAGAGGAGCGAGGGTTCGCTCCTGGGGGTACTGGATGTCACCGTCACGCCTATGGGTGGAAGGTTGCTCCATCGCTGGCTCAACCAGCCACTGCTGGAGGTAGGCAGGCTGAATCGGCGGTTGGATGCGGTGGAGGCGTTCTACGAGCAGGGGCCGAAACGGGTGGGGTTGGCCTCGCTCCTCAAGGGCGTGAGGGACCTGGAAAGGTTGGCCAATCGCGTGGTCCAGGGCGTGGCCGGTCCACGGGAGTTGATCGCTCTAAGAGAGAGCCTGGAAGTGGTCCCCAGAACGAGGGAGGTTCTGGAGGGTGTGGTCGTGGGTGAATCGGTCCTGATGGAGTTGGCGACGGAGATGGACCCATGTCAAGAGGTGGTGGATCTAATAGGCCAGGCCATCGCCGATGATGCTCCGGCCACTTTGGCGAGTGGGGGGGTGATCGCCACTGGATTCTCCGCTGAACTGGACTCCGTCACCACGTCCGCTCTGGAGGCGAAGCAGTGGGTAGCCGGGTTGGACCGACGCGAGAGAGAACGTACAGGGATCAAGTCCCTGAAGGTGGGATACAACAAGGTCTTCGGCTACTACCTGGAGGTCACGAAGCCTCATCTGGACCGCGTTCCTGAGGAGTATATGCGCAAGCAGACCCTGGTCAACAGCGAACGGTACATCACGCCTGAGTTGAAGGAATACGAAGCACTGATCCTCAGCGCGCAGGAGCGCAGCGCAGAACTGGAGGCTGCGATCTTCCGCCAGGTCTGCCAGCAAGTTGCTGAGGCCTCACCTCGTATCATGGCCACGGCGCGGGCGCTGGCACGTGCGGATGTCTACAGTGCGCTGGCGGAGGTGGCTGCTCGCAACAACTACGTGCGACCGGCGCTGAGCGAGGGAGACGACATAGAGATCATCGCCGGACGTCACCCCGTGGTGGAGTTGACGCAACGGGAGGAGCCCTTCGTGCCCAATGATCTGCGTCTCGCCCCAGGGGAGGGGCAGATCATGGTACTGACGGGGCCGAATATGTCCGGCAAGTCCACGTACCTTCGTCAGGTGGCTCTTGTCGTGCTGATGGCGCAGATGGGCTCTTTCGTTCCCGCCGATGAGGCCCGGATAGGAGCGGTGGATCGGATCTTCACTCGGATCGGGGCACGAGATGAAATCAGCGCGGGGCAGAGCACATTCATGGTGGAGATGGTGGAGACGGCCAACATCCTGCATCACGCCACTGACAGGAGCCTCCTGGTCCTGGACGAGATAGGCCGGGGCACTAGCACCTACGATGGCATCTCCATCGCTTGGGCGGTGGTGGAGTACATCCACAATCACCCTCGGCTCCGGGCCAAGACACTCTTCGCCACCCACTACCACGAGTTGACAGAACTCGCAGAGGTCTTGCCCAGGGTGCGCAACTACAATGTGGCCGTGGCTGAGGAGGGAGACAAGGTGGTCTTTCTGCGCAAGGTGGTGCCCGGAGGCGCCGACCGGAGCTACGGCATCCACGTGGCTCAATTGGCGGGTTTGCCAAAGGCGGTGACTCGGCGGGCCGAAGACATACTGGCAGAGCTGGAGAGAACAGCGTCTCGTTCGCCAGCGGCGGTGCCCGACGAGGAGACCGAGCAACTGGCTCTGTTCGCCGTGGGCACGCACCCCATTCTGGCGCAGGTCAGGGAACTGGATCTGACCACCATGACTCCGCTGGAGGCGCTGAACAAGCTGTACGAGTTGCAGCGCCGATTGGAGGCTTCTGAGTAGCGATCCGGTCTGGGTCATCTCGGGGGGAGAGAGGTTGTGCCTCGTTGACACACGGAAGAGGCCGTGCTATGATCCAGCAGATTACGAGATGAATTGCTGCATTTCAGAAGGGGGGCACAGAGGTAGGACACGAGAATTGGCGGAAGTAGTAGAGTGGCGTTTCTGTTGGTGGGATCCCTGCCGTTGGGGAGCATGCTGGCCTGCCAGTTGGGCTCGGGCAGTCCCCCGACGGTGGAGATCACCTTTCCATCCACAAGTCGGCAGGTGGTGGTGGGCAGAGAGGTACCGATCCATTCAGTGTCGCAGGACGACCGGAGCATCACGCGCGTAGAGTTATGGAGCGGAGGGCAGGTGGTAGAGACCACGACCGCGCCTGGGTCGGGGAGAACATTCGTCGCTGTACAACATTGGACGGCGACAGAGGTTGGGGTGTTCAACGTAGGTGTGCTCGCCGTTGATTCAGAAGGACAGCCTTCTCAGCCAACGATCATCACCATCGAGGCGGTCGCCGCTGCGTCGGAGATCACCCAGCCGTTGCCCGACGAGCCGGCGGCACCGGCACAGCCCACGACTGCGCCTTCGGCTCCTACCACACAGCCTGACGGACCTCCGCCACCTCCGGAAGGTCCTTCGCCGGTACCAGGGGAGCCGGTCGATTTGGAGCTCTGGAACCTCACGCTGAGCAACCTCACGCCGGGCGTCGGCGAGGAGATAGTGGTAGGGGTCACGATCATCAACAACGGCGGTGCTCCTGCAGAGGATTTCCATTGGGGCTGGGACCCCGGGACGGGCGAGGAGCCCATTCACAGCGAGGCCATCGCCTACCTGGCGCCAGGGGATGACGTAGTGTCGGAAATGCGCTACACTTATCAGCAGGCTGGCAACTACACTGGCCAAGCTTGGGCTGACTCGTGGGACGCCTTTGACGAGCCTGATGAGACGAATAACTTTGCCTTTGAGGATGTCAATGTTGGGGACGGCGGCGGAGCGCAGGGGCAGCCCGACCTGGTGATCACAGAGTTCACCTACCAGTCTGCCGTTGAGCAAGATGAGGCGGTAGCCTTTGAAGTCACGCTCCAGAATCAAGGCGACGTCCAGTCGGGGAACTTCACCTGGGGGATCTTGCCCATAGTGGATTCCATGTTGGAATACCGCGAAAGCCCAGGAATGATCAGCCTCGGGCCAGGTGAAAGCTGGACCGCCCAATATCAGGGCGAGGCCATCAGGTACATGCCCGGTGAGTGGACGGCCGAGGCCATGGTTGACCTCTACGACGTCGTCGACGAGGGTGACGGCGAGGGCAACAACACGGCCCAGGTGACAATCATCGTGGCGGAGATGGCGGCTGCGGCGACGGTGGAGTACCATGACTATCAAGACGACGCCTGGGCCACGTTTGGGATTCAGAACTCGGGTACTGTGCCGCTGGAGAGCATGCGGGTGAGAGTCCGCCTGGTGACCACGAACGAGGAGATCGCCGATGTGCGGGCTAATCAGCCGTTCCTGGGAGGCTGGAGCGGTCGGCCCCCTGGGGATCCCAGTCTCGCGCCCGGTCAAGGGGCAGTGGTAGCCGTCAACATAGGTTCCCAGGTTGCCGGAGCCTGGTGCATTGCGGACTTCACGTTCTACTCCGAGGATGACGGGGGCGGGTTGCCCACGGAGACGATCACTCTGCGGTTCACGATCTAGCTTCTCCTCTCTGTGACGACTGCAGCGATGGGGTTTCATAGCTGAGACAGAGGTCTCAGTTTTGTCGCTAGAGCGGTATTCGAATGGGGTCCCCAACACGGTCGATTGGCGAAAGGGGGAACGATGACAACTAAGCTTCGTGGACCCGGGCGGTTACTCCTGGTGTTGATCCCGGCTCTGGTTGGGGGGATGATCGTGGCCTGCGACCTTGGAGGCTTGTTCGGTGGCGGGGAGGTCCCCAGTGTGGTGATAGAGCGGCCGCCCAGCAACGTTGAGGTGAGGTTGGGAGAGGAGATACCCATCACTGCCAGCGCCACCGATTCGACGGGTGTGACCAGAGCAGAGCTATGGGTGGATGACTCCCTCTATGCCTCGGAGACCAGCCCGGTGGCAGAGGGGCAGCCTTCGTTCTCGGTGGTGCTGAACTGGAGGCCGACGGTCAGGGGCGCGCACAGGATCGTGGTCAAGGCCTACAACGTGGCGGACAACGTTGGTCAGTCCGCTGCCATCACACTCAACGTTGTGGAACGTGGACCGGCTCCACAGCCTACACCTCCGGGTCCGCAGCCTACACCTCCAGGGCCACAGCCGACGCCTCCAGGACCACAACCTACTTCTCCTCCACCTCAACCTACCCCAACAGGGCCGGCTCCGCCTCCACCGACGCACACTCCCACTCAGCCACCCCCGGCTCCGACGGACACTCCGATTCCTGGACCTTGTCTGCCAACCGTCCTTACGACTGTCAATGTGGGAGGGCACCCCAAGGGCGTAGCTGTGCACGGGCACAGAGTGTATGTGGGGATGCATAATGCGCCGGTGGTGGCGGTGATCAATGCGGATACTAACGCTGTCTTGTCCCCCCTGGACACGGGCGTACCAGGGAACCACCAGGCCAACGGGGTGGTGGTTCATCCCACGTCGGGTCGCGTCTACGTCGCGAATCGCGATGATAGCAGTGTCTCTGCGATAGACCCCAGCGCTGCGGGGAGTCCACTCATCATAGCAACGAATGCCCAGCCCTTCGGACTTGCGGTTGCTGGTCAGTACGTCTACGTGGCCAATTTCGGAGCCGATCGGGTCAGCAGGATCGATGTCACCACGCACATGGGCCAGAGCCTGATGACCACCTTCAGCGAACCTGCGCTTCTCGGGGCTCTCGGGCAGGACATCTTTGTACCCACAAACGGGTCGGGACCCATCTACCGCGTTCCGCCCGCTGGGAGCCCCATGGCCATAGGTCCCAGCAAGACAGGCTATTTCGCTGTCGCCGCCAACACGGCCAGCAACCGTGTTTTCGTGACGGATCGCGATGGGGGCGACGTGCTCAAGATAAGCGCCAGTACGAACCAGGTCCAGGACAAAGTCCACATTCCCAACCACCGGCCTTTTGGCATTGCTGTGAACTCCAACAAGGGGCGTATCTATGTCATCGCGGCTGAAGCTGACCTACTGTATGTGCTCGATGGGCCGACGATGCAGATAGTAGGTACTGTGCCCATCGGCGGCCAAGGCGCCACGGAGGGAGGACAGGGCATCGCCCTGTGGGGAGACAGGATCTACGTCAGCAACTACCAGGATGGGACGGTGACGGTTCTCGACGATTCGGCGTGTCCGTAGCCGAAGGTTGCCTGAACGGCGACGGCTCCGATCTGTGTGATGAGGTTGCGGCGGGATGGATGCGCACTCCCGCCGTAGCTTGTTTGCCGGAGAAGCCGTCCTACGGGGTGGTGTACAGATACTGCACAGTGAAGTGGCGTTCTATCCCCAGGAGGTCGTCCACATTCAGCGAGGGTGGGAAGCGGTTGAGAGCACCAAGTAGGATGTCCATCAAGGTGGGAGAGCGCTGGTACTCGATTACCTGAGGCTCGCCTTCGATGCCGGCGAGTTCCGCAGCCAAGTCGATGGCCTCTGGCAGATTACCCAGCTCATCCACGAGTCCCAAGGATAGAGCTTGCTGCCCGGTGTAGACCCGTCCGTCGGCAAGCTCCCTCGCATCGTCTCGCGGCATGCTCCGACCTTCGGCCACAACTCCCAAGAACTGTTCGAAGGCCTCGTCTGTGATTGCCTGCCAGTGCTCGATTTCCTCTTCGGTCGGCTGTCGATAGGGGCTGAGCTCATCTTTCATGTCCCCACTCTTGATGATGAGCATCTGGATGCCGATCTTGTCCAGCAGTTCCTCGAAGTTGGGGACCGTGGAGATGACGCCGATGCTGCCAGTGAGCGTGGTGGGGTTGGCCACGATCTTTGCCGCCGCGCAGGAGATGTAGTAGCCACCCGATGCGGCCACCTCGCCCATGGAGACGACGATCGGTTTCTCTATCTCAACCATAGCCTGGTAGATCTCATCGGAGGCGACGATGCCGCCGCCAGGGCTGTTGACTCGTAGTACGATGGCCTTGACCGAGGAGTCATCTTCGGCATCGTGCAAACGCTCTATGATGGATTCTGAATAGGCGTTGCCGCCGGTGGAATACAGCGAATCCCGTTCTCGGCCCGACACAATGACTCCCTCAACGCGTACGACGGCCACTGCGTCTCCCCATACCCTGGCTCCGGGAGTCCCGCCGGGTAGCACGACCAGGCCGATGGCCACACAAGCCAGGGGCGTTACTGTGCAGAGGAAGATGCCCAGTCCCACGCCGATCCATGTCCACTTGCGTCTGCTCATACGGCGCTTCCTTTCCAAAGCGCTTTCTCCGGACGGCGGGCCGGAGCGAGGGGTATTCTCAGATCTGCGAGAGGTGCATCGGACCGCTGACCACTGCCATTGTAGCACATCGGGCCCCACAAGCCAATCGCACTAACTGCGTTGCGGAGGCCTGCGCTTTGTGATAGGATAGTGCAGCGGTCAATAGGGAGGGGAACTCATGATTGGGTATGGCAAGCGAGCGTGGTCAGCCAAAGGAGCCTGGTCTCTTGTCGTATTGCTGCTGACTCTTGTGGTGTTGGGTGGGTGCGCCGGAGCGAAGCGCATCTCCATCGAAGTGGATGGCGCAAGGCGTGTGGTGGAAACCGAGCAAGATACAGTGCGGGAGGCGTTGGAGCAGGAGGGCATCGTCTTAGGCGTGCTCGACAGGACTGATCCACCTCTGTGGGACCCTGTGACGGATGGGATGACCATCGTGGTGACCCGCGTGCGTGAGGAAACCGAGACCGAGAGGAAAGTCCTGTCCTACTCGCGGCAGGTTCTTAGGGATGAGGCGCTGGATGAAGGGGAGGCCCGCCTCATGCAGTTAGGGGTGAACGGCGAGGAAGAGGTTACCTATCTGGTGACGTATGAGAACGACGTCGAAGTGAACCGCATTCCCTCAGCGAGGAGAGTGGTTCAAGCACCGGTGGATGAGATCGTAGTGATAGGAGTCAGTGGGTCCTTGCCCTCGGTTCCCGTCAGCGGCACCATAGCCTACGTCTCCAACGGCAACGCCTGGATGATGCGCGGCGGCAGCGGGGGCAAGCGCCCGCTCACCTTCAGTGGTGACTTAGATCAGCGGGTTTTCGCTTTGTCTCCCGATGGAACAGAACTCGCTTTCACGCGCAAGGCTGAGTCGGAGGAGGATGAAGAAGCACCGCTCAACACCCTCTGGGTGGTCGGTACCGTCCTGGTGGACGATGAGCCGCGGTCCCTGGGCATTGAGGGCGTGAGATATGCTCAGTGGTCGCCCGACGGTACCCGCATCGCATATTCCACCGTGGAGAAGAGCGGTGGGCGGCCGGGCTGGAGGGCCAATAACGATCTCTGGATCGCTTCCGCCGATGGGCGAGGCCAGGCCGAAGTATTGAGTACCTCCTCCGGCGGGATCTATGGGTGGTGGGGAAGCACGTTCTCGTGGTCCCCGGATGGTCGTGTCTTTGCCTACTCCGATGCGGACGAGATCGGGCTCCTTGACCTCTCTACTGGTGAGACACAGATCCTACTCGAGTTCCCAGCGTACCTTACCTACGGTGATTGGGTGTGGGTGCCATCGCTGTCATGGTCCCCCGATGGCCGGTTTGTGGCTTGCACAGCGCACGCGACCTCGGCGGCCGAGAGCGAGGTGGCTGCCGAGAGCCCCGTTTTTGACGTATGGGTGTTGAGCATCGACGGTCAGGTGAAGGCTCGGTTAGTGGACGAGGCGGGCATGTGGGCTTCGCCGGCATGGTCTCCGATCTACTCCAGGTCCGAGAATCAGCAAGCGAGCCACATTGTGTACGGCTTGGCTCAGAACCCTCTGGATTCCCAGGCCAGCAGGTATGGTCTGTATCTGATGGACCGAGATGGGAGCAACGCGACCGAGCTGTTTCCCTTGCACGGAGAGGAGGGGCTTGAGGCTCCTCAACTGGCCTGGTCGCCGTGGGGGGACGAACTGGTGATAGTGCGGGACGGGAATCTCTATCTCCTTAGCCTGGCTAGCGGTGCGTTGCGGCAACTGACAGCGGATGCGGGCAGCACTGAGCCGCAGTGGGGGAGGTAGGGTAGGCAGAGGTCGAGCCCAGCGCCGGACCAAAGGTCCGCGCCGCTGGAGGGGAAACCGGCTGGAGCCGGTTGTTGAAGATGTTTTCGGCATGTTTGGCATCACGCAACGTGGGGTTTTCGACCCAACCCATGTAGGGTGGTGCGCATCTCAGGGAACGTCTTCCTATGCACGATAGGATTACGAGAATACGGTCCTCTTTTGGGGGCAGAGAAGGAGTGCTCGTTGTGGTGGGGGTGCTCCTTTATCTGTTTTGCCTGGGGTGTCTGGGGATCATCGGCTGGGAGCTAGCGGCCGATCACACCTATCGCCATCAAGGCATCTGGTATGGCACGCCGCCCAGTATCCCCGAGGCCGCTGTCAACCCCTTCGGCGTGAATGCGTCTCTGGAGCGGTACGAGGGTCAGGACTTGGATAGGGCCCTCATGATGATCAGAGATGGCGGCTATCAGTGGGTCAGGCAGCGCTTTCCGTGGTCGGAGATAGAGTCTGAGGAGGGCCAGTACCATTGGGATGAGTGGGATAGGATCGTGGCGGCTGCCTTGGAACATGACCTGAACGTCATCGCGGTGCTGGAGACCTCTCCGTCGTGGGCCAGGGCGACCATCGATGCAGAAACGCCCGAGGCGCCCCCTCGCGATTTCGCCCTCCTCGCCCGCTTCGCCAGAGCGTTCGCTTCTCACTATCGGGAAGAGCTCAACTACTACGAGATCTGGGATCAGCCGAATCTCTATCCGCACTGGGGCGAGCGGTACACCGATCCCGCCGCGTATACGCATCTATTGCAGGCGGGATACTCAGCGATCAAGCAGGGAGACCCGGAGGCTCTGGTACTAGCCGCGGGCCTGGCCCCGAACGTCGAGGAGGGGGGCCAGTACATGAGCGATATCCTGTTCCTACAAGGGATGTACGAGGCGGGGGCCAGGGAGTATTTCGACATCCTGGCGGTGAAGCCCTATGGCCTGTGGTACGAACCAGAGGATCGGAGACTATCTCCGCTGGAGACCAATTTCTCCCGGCCCATCTTGTTGCGCGAGGTCATGGATCGCCATGGGGACGGAGACAAGGCCGTGTGGGCCGTGGAGTTCGGCTGGTGTGCCCTGCCGGAATGGTGGACCGGGCGCCCTGCACCCTGGACCAGCGACAGTGAGGAGAAGCAGGCTCTACGCACGGTGGAGGCCATTCAACGGGCGCGGAATGAGTGGCCCTGGATGGGGGTGATGACCTTGCAGCATTTCCATCCCTTGGCCGATGCTGACGACCCCATACGAGGGTTTTCGCTGACAACCGACGATTTCGAACCGCGCTTGACCTATCTGGCGGTACAAGAGCTGGCCCGTGATACTTACGCGGCCCACGTGGGCTGGTATCCCGCCGAGACGTGGGCGGCTCGCTACCTCGGTTCATGGCGTCGGCAAGGCGATGTAATGGCGGCCGGACGGGAGGGCGATGAAGTGGCCTTGCCTTTCAAGGGCACTCGGCTGGACATCATGGTGCGGGGGCCACTGCATTTGAGCGAGGTGACTGTTGGCGGCCAGCGGGCCAACGCTCTGCCCGACGGCACAGTGGTCTTGGGTGAGGGTTCGGGCGAACGCAGAGTCACCCTGGCCAAGGGGCTGGACGACGAAGAACACGTGGCGCGCCTCACTGCCGGTGGGGCCGCTACCGCTGGAGGTGGAATCGTTGGCTTCATCGTGATGCGGGAGGTGGGCTTTGGGCCATACTACCTGTCGCTGCTGTTGCTCGCAGGCGCCGGTGTGATCGTCGGCTGGCGACTGGGAAGGCTACTGGTGTTGCCCAGGCCCCTGGTGTGGTGGAGAGCACTGGCCGGGACCTACCTCAGCCTACAGGGTTGGCAACAGGCGCTGATCATGGTCCTCGCTCTGGGTGTCTATTACTTGTCGCCCTGGATGCTCTTGAGCCTGCTGGGTCTGGTGACCCTGGTCGCGCTCCTGTACCTGAGGCTGGACCTGGGTCTGGCTCTCGCCGTGTTTTGCATACCCTTCTTCCTGAGACCCAAGATACTGCTTGGCCAGTCCTTGTCTCTGGTGGAGATGCTGACCCTGTTGTGCTTCGCGGCATGGCTTCTCAAGGAGGCGGTGAGGCGAGGCACCCAATCGGGCCAGCAGGGCGAGAGTCCATGGTCTCTGTTCCCCAGCCATCCGTTGGCCAGTCTGAAGCAACTGGCGCTGGGAGTGTGGCATCTGATCGTCCATTTGGTGCGATCCGCCTCGTCTCTGGACTTCGCCATCCTCTTCTTCCTGGCCGTCAGTATCTTGTCATTGGCCATCTCCGAGAACTTCGGAGTCAGCTTCTACGAGCTGCGGACGGTCATCGTGGGACCGGTCATCCTCTATCTGCTGATCAGGGAGGCGTCCCTCGACGAGAGCGGCCTGCTCCGCCTGGTGGACGCCTTGGTCCTGGCAGCAGTGGTCGTCTCTCTCTACGGTCTCTACCAGTACTTCTTCACCGCTGATGTCATCACCGCCGAGGGGGTCCGCCGCATCCTAGGCGTGTACGGATCTCCCAACAACATGGGCTTGTTCTTGGGGCGCATCGTCCCCTTGACCGTTGCCTTCACTTTGTTCGGAGGCTCCCGGCGACGCCGTTGGGGGTATCTGTGGGCTAGTGTGCCCATTCTCCTGTCTCTCTACCTGACCCACTCGCGGGGAGCCTGGTTGCTGGGGGTTCCCGCTGCGCTGCTCTTCATGGGCTTGATGCGGGGGAGGCGCGCTTTGCTGGCCGCGGTGACGGCAGTGGTGGTGGGTTTCGTGGCGCTACTGCCCGTGGCCAGGCTGGAGCGGATCACCTCTCTTTTCGATCTAACGGAGGGGACCACATTCCTGCGCTTCAAGCTCTGGGAAGCGACACTGGCCATGATCCGTGAGCATCCCCTCTTCGGTGTGGGGTTGGATAACTTCCTGTACCAGTACCCCCGCTACATGCTGCCCGAAGCCTGGCAGGAGCCGGACCTTTCTCATCCCCACAATATCGTGTTGGACTGGTGGACGCGGCTGGGCGTAATGGGAGTGGCGGCTCTGATCTGGCTTCAGGTGGCCTTCTTCCACCTGGGCCTGCGTCTGTATCGCTCCCTGGAGGAGGGCGACCTGCGGGCCCTGGTACTGGGTTTGATGGCCAGCATGGTAGGTTTCCTGGCCCACGGTCTGATAGACAACTCCTACTTCCTGGTGGATCTGGCTTTCGTGTTCTTCGTGACCCTCGGCATTGTCCGTCGTCTCTCTTCTCTGACACACCACAGCGTGGGCGCAATCTCGGTGTAGGTGGTATGAAGTGATGGCTGTTGGTGCGGCACGCAGTGCGGAAACGGGAGCCGAGCCTTCAGGCTCGGGGAATAGAGGAGGCGAAGCTCAAATCTGACATATGAGAGCGTGGTGTTCATCTCGGTGTACGTAGTATGAAGTCATCGTCTCGGGGGCCTCACGGCGCGCCGTGTCGGAAGGTGATTCGAGCCTACAGCTCGGGGAATAGAAGAGAGCAAGCTTGGAACGGTTGTGTGAACTGCAGCAGGGATCGGCGTCATTAAGTTCAAGATTGACACCCCAGGGTGGTTGGGATAACATATGGCAGGCAGAACTGGGAGAGGAGTGACGGAAAGGCCATGAGGCTTCTGATAACCGGGGGTGCTGGGTTCCTGGGTTCTCATCTGTGCGACAGGTTCCTCGCCGAGGGGCACGAGGTGGTGGTGATGGACAATCTGATTACCGGCTCCACGGCGAATATCGAGCATCTGGGGGGCGACGAGGACTTCCGCTTCGTCAAGCAGGACGTGACAGAGTACCTGTACGTGGAAGGGACAGTGGATGCCATCCTTCATTTCGCGTCTCCAGCCAGTCCCATCGACTACCTTGAGTTGCCTATCCAGACGTTGAAAGTCGGGGCTTTGGGGACCCATAAGACGCTGGGATTGGCGAGGCAGAAGAAGGCGCTCTTTTTCCTGGCATCAACGTCAGAGGTCTACGGGGACCCCTTGGTGCATCCGCAGACGGAGGATTATTGGGGCAACGTCAACCCCATAGGCCCTCGGGGGGTCTACGACGAGGCGAAGAGGTTCGCCGAGGCGATGACCATGGCCTACCACCGTTATCACGACTTGGATAGCCGCATCGCCAGGATATTCAATACTTATGGGCCTCGTATGCGGCTCGAGGATGGACGAGTGGTTCCCAACTTCATCGCCCAGGCGTTGCGCCACGAGCCTCTGACCGTGTACGGCGATGGCTCTCAGACGCGCTCCTTCTGCTACGTCTCTGATATGATCGAGGGTATCTACAGGCTGCTCTCCTCCGACGAGGTGGAGCCGGTCAACATCGGCAACCCTCAAGAGATGAGCATCATGGACTTCGCCAACCTGGTCAACGAGATAACTGACAACTCGGCTGGGGTGGTATTCGAGCCCTTGCCAGAGGATGATCCTCGGGTGCGGAGGCCCGATATCGGCAAGGCCAGAGAGGTGCTGGATTGGCAACCGGTAGTCTCTCTGGAAGAAGGGCTGCGCACGACCATCTCCTGGTTCGAGGAGCGCCTGTCGACGGGAAGGCCCGCCGACGAGGGTGCTGGCTGAGGTCCAGTGGGCTGCTGTGAGTGCCCACTATTTGACGAGCGCCGATCGACGTTTCGGCACCGTCCGCCTTGGCGCTTAGCAGCGTGGAATCGTTGTCACACGAGCTGCACGGATCGGCCGGGAAGAGCAGCGTCCGCGCTGTCGGCGAGCAGTCGTTGGAAGGAGGGGAAACATGTCCTGGCTTCGGGAGTTGGTGGTAACGGGCGGCCGGGTGTGGTTCAAACCCGCCGCAGAGGAGAACAGGTACACGGTCGAGGGACTTCTGGAGTGCGTTGAGCCGTTCAAGGTTTGGTTCCAGGATATCGACCGTGCCATTGCTTTCGCCGATCCACAGAGCTCCTCGGGCTATGAAGTGCGTGAAGGGCACTGCGCCCTGGAGTCAAGGCTGGATCCCGGTATTCCACAGCCCAGCGATCTCTTCGAGTTCTGGCAGAGACTACTCAGTCCCCGGGCCGATGAGGGGGAGGAGTGGTACGGGTACGTGTTCTCGGCCCATCTGCCTCTCGCGATGGGGGAGACGCTGGCCGTCAGATTCAAAGATACCACCTACTGGGGTCGCAACGGCACCTTTGTGGAGCTCGCACGGTTCGAGGAACCGTTTGCTTTGGTAGCCCACGAGAGGTATCGCGTGTTCGGCGTGCCGCGGGGGGAATTCGACGTCATGCTGAGGCTGAAATCAGGCTGGCCACTGCAAGAGGAATAGTGGTCCTCCAGGGCCGTTGCTGTGTGGGTGGCGTCGTGGCGTCGGATGCGAGTAGCAGACTTCCACGAGCTCGCCCAACGTCGGTCGTGTGGCCGAGGTGTAGGATGCCCGACGCTGTTTCGTGCGGAAACGTGATGATCTAGGTTGAAGGGGCGGATCCGTGCCATTGGCATGGTATCCGCTTACACTGTCCAGGTAAAGGAGGCGAGCATATGAAGAAGGTAGTCTATGGTGCCGTTGCGGTCATTGTGCTGTTGGCGGTGTTGCCCCTCGGTTGCGGCGGACCGGCCGGGGAACCCACTCCCACGTCGTTGCCGCCAACGGCCACACCCGCACCCGCGACCCCGACGGCCGTACCGGCGACACCCACAGCGGTGTCTCCCAGTCCCACATCTGAGGCGGCGGGGCCGAACTACATCAACCCGAGTTGGGGCCTCGCCATGTCGTATCCCCAGGATTGGGTGATGGCCCAGCAGGGGCGAAACGACGTCTTCTTTGGGACCTCACAAGAGGCGGCCATGGCTGGCGAAGGCGAGTTGGTAGAGGGCGCGCAGTTTCAAATCATCGCTGCCCCGATGGCCTCGCTTGGCGCGGAGTCCATTGAGGTGTTTTTCGACTCTGTGGTGTCTCAACTGGGTGCCCCAGCTTCGATGGGAGTGAGCAGCGTGAGTCTGCACACGATCGGGGGTGAGCCTGGGCTGTTTGTGTGGTTCGAAGGGGTTCCTGAAGGGGGCACGGTGCCTGTAGCGGGTTTCGCAGCCGCGACCGAGCGCGACGGATGGGGGTACCTGTTCATCGCCGGGACCGTACTGGATGAATCGGCCGAGCACGGGCCGGTTCTGGAAGCGATGCTGGAGAGCGTGGAGTTCACGGAGGGGTAGAGGAACTGCGTCAACGCCTGCGGCGGAGCGGCGGCGGAGCGCCTAGCCCGCGGTAAGTGACGTTCGCACCGTGTGAGAGCCGTTCTGCTCTTTGGATTCTCACCTGACTGGGGGCCCATCACGGAACTGGGCCGCGATCCTTGACACGCCTTCGGCGCTGCTTTACAATAGCTCATAAGCGCCTGTAGCTCAGTGGATTAGAGCAACTGCCTTCTAAGCAGTCGGTCGGGGGTTCGAGTCCCTCCAGGCGCGCCTTGTCTTTGTGAGCGTGGCACCAACTTCTGTAGCGGCTTGGTTCCTGTAGCAGCAGTCGCACTAATACGACCTCGCGACCCAAACCCCGACACTACCGATCCCGATCACAACACAGCTTCGAAGCGCCTGCAATGCGAAGCTGCCTAGCTCTCTGACCCTTCCGTGTCTGCTGGGGTGTCCTACTCTCGGATGGGGCGCTTGAACCAGAAGACGCCGCTCTCGGCGTTGACCATCTCCCATCCGTCCAAGCCCAACAGAGCGAAGGTGCGGTTGAAAGCATCGTTGTCGCTGCTGTCACCCTGACTCTCGTCTCGCCTTATTCTCTCTCTCTTGCGACCACTCGGTAACAGCGTATGTAACTCCCGTGAGTCAGTCGCCAATACGGAATACTCCCACTTCTGCATCGCTCTCTCCTTTTTTCTGCGAATCCTACACGACGCCGCAGCTAGAAGCAAAGCGCCAGAACGGCTCTGTCGCCTCTAGAACCTGGTGTTGGGGTACGGCTGTGGACAGTCTTGGGTTGCGATAGCTGACACAACAACCAATACTGGCGGGGAGAAGGGGTCATGACCGATGGAACTGCCAGGTGCCGAACAGCTTCTCGCGAGCGCGATACACTTCCTCATCGAAGGGCAGCAGGAGGACGCGGCCAGGCCTCATGATTTCCTGTTCGTGGGGGCTGGGGTCTGGTCAACTCTAGCCCCCGCAATCATAGATTCTCTCCGCTGTGTCAGAGGGCGGTTGACTGCTATGCTGGCTGTCCCCAAAGCCCTGCCCGAGTCCATGGAGCAGTGTTCACAAGAACGGTCTAGGCAACTAGCGAGGCTTTATGAGGGTGATCTTGTAGCAAGCTGGATAGGGCCACTCTTCCTGCCAGGTGAATTCAAGAGTCGCATCCGCGTATTCCCACGTCGCGTAGTCCCCTGCCCCAGACTTCGACGACGGTTCGCCCCACTGATCCACAACATCCCAATGGCACATGCCGACATGAACGGCTCCTGCATGGGCGCCCTTCCACCGTCGAATCGGTGTAGGGGGCGGTGGCGCCGGTGGACCGTGTATTGCGAGAGCAGTGCGCGTTGCATAGAATGCTTCGTTGGATTCGAGGATTCTCTCGGACCTCGTGCGTACCTGCAGATACGCCATGCCTCCTAGGATAATCAAGGCCAGTATGCTGGAAACGACTATGACCAGCACGCGGTTGCGGTTCATCTCCCTCCCCCTTTCACAGAGTAGTCACCGACCAACTATGCTATCTGGAAATCCGAGGGGCTGAGGCATTCAACGGCACCAAAGCCTTTAGTCTTCTTGAATGCCATACGGTGGACGAAATTGCTCATTGAATCGGACGGGTCAAGCATGTCGAGGTTCAACCGTTCAAGCGTCTCTCTCGGAATCGCCACCGACAGAATTGGAGCCTCTTTCATGTAGCCTGTCTTAGTGTCTAGGAGGTTTCCCATAGCGTGCACGAGCACCATGTCCGTTGGGAGAAGAGCGAACAACTCTCTGCCAACCCGTAGGACGCAACTACAAACGTAGTCTTGGTATAGGGCGTAGAATCTGGTCTTGGGCATCTGCTTCACGGAGAGTCCTCCACTCTTCAGCAGCCGCTTCTCTTCTGAGGGGATTACCTCTTCGCTGTTGACGTGCAGAGTCGCTTGAATCAGAGAGGTGCTTTCGGCTTCAAACTCGATGGAAGAGCCAAGTTCGTTGATTTCACTGAAAGGGTCTCCGTGTTTGATGGCATCCAGGCAGGCCTGCGCTCTTCCAGCGGCTATGCCAGAGGCCAATTCACAGGCTGTCTCGCATTCTGCATATTCCTGGTTGTACATTTGCAGAGCTTCCTGGTATTCTTGCTCATCTGCCTGGCGTGCCTCTTCAACGGCGGCAACCAACTCTTCCCGCTTGGACTCAGTGCGCGACAGCATCTTGTCGAAAAGCCCAGGTTTGAACCCGTCCAGCTTCGCTCGTGCCGCTTCTTCATGTCTGCGACCCCGCGCTGGCTGATCGGGCGGCTGGGAGCAGCCTATTGCCTCCCAGTCCCAGATGTCGCTGGATTCTTTGTGAACGGATTGCAGCAGGTCGACGTAGTTCTCGTAAACCTGTACCTCATAGGCTGCCTGCTCCAGTTCCTGCATCTTGTCAAGCTGTTTGCGCTGGCGTTCAAGCTCACGCTGCCGACGCTTGGCTTCGCGCTCTGCACGACGCTGCGCGGCTGCCAAGGAGCGCATGGTTCCTTTCCAGCCCATTTCCACCCTCCTTTCTGCTCCAGCCACTCCTCAATGTCCCTAATCAGCCTGTCCGTCTCTTCCTTGTCCCTTGTCAATCTTTCCTCAATCACCCTCTTTGCATAGTGTCTATCTGCTTCTTGCCACATGAGGTTAGTACCTTCCGAGGAAACTGGGTTCTTTCCAAACGCCACCATCAATGTTGTCCATATCAAGCTCGTATGGTTTGCTCTTGTAGGTTCTGCCAACTTCGTCGTCATAGAACCCGATGACCTTCACCTTCTCGGAGAAGCCCCTTTCATTCAGTCGTACAGCAAGTTGTGTCGCCCATGCCGATACTCTGCATGAATGCTCTGGTGCAAGTTCGTGAGGGAAGCTCACCTCGCTCTGGGGATCGTGAAAGTATACCCTCGTCTTGTCTGGAAGGACGAGACCCATCGAGCGAAGCCTGACCGTTCTTTCACCTGGATTTGCAGCCTCAAGAAAGACCACATCCTCGCTCGTACCACCCGATGGATATTGAAGAAATGCCAACCAGGTTGTCACGTTTATCCTAGGTCGTTTCGCTTTCCAATCACGGTAGGCGAGATAACTTGAAAGTGCCGCGCCCCACAAAGCAACCAGCGCCACGAGACTGCTCGCCCAATCCATCTGTACTACCTCTCAAGTCGGCAACGCCCTCAGATTGCCGATTCCAGCGGTGGGGTTGCCGAACGTGTAGCCTGCGCTCGCTCGGTCGTTTCATTCCCTCGCTCGCTACGGCATGGGCTGTTCTGACAAGACTATCGATCTGCGCTTGTGCTGCGACCAGGATAGCCCACAGCGCCTCTCATCACCTCAGCGCCTATCTCCTGAGCTATGAGGGCTAGTTCTTGAGCATTGTGTTTGTGTTGATGGTTGACGTTTGCAAGTCAGTGCAGAGCAGAGTGTTCATCCCGTTCAGCATTGTCCTTTGTGAAAGGCGGCGGGAGGAGGCTTATGAAACCTGAGAGGATGAGCAACACCATCAACAAGCCAATCGTTGACTGAATTAGAGTCACTGCTATTCCTAGGCTGCTGGAGGGGCTTACCTCTGTGTGGCCGAAGGTCGTCATTGTGTAGAAGCTGAAGTTCAGCGATACCCAGAACGAGTTGATGGGTAGTCTACCGGAGCTGAAAGCCCACTCCAAGTTGCGATAGAACAGGGCAAACCAGACAGTAATCTCGGCGTAGTTGTGCAACGATGTGGCCACTAGGCGACGATAGCTCTTGACCTCGTGCCGCTTGCCCTTTTTCCCTGCCCTGTACCCCCCGAAGACCAGGACATTCACTTGAACCACGAACGCCTCAAAGATGGAGTACGCGCCAATGAGCGCCAAGAAGAACTCCCACCATTGCAGACCCGGAGCGGCACTGCCGAGTAGGCATAGCACTGATAGGTTCAAGCGTGCTATCACCCAGAGGTCAACAAACCCATAGCTGTTCTCGATGGCCTTGATGCGCTGCTGAAGCGCCCTCAGCAGCACGAACTCCTCGGCTTTCTGGAATGCGCTAGACCATCGCTCCACTATGGAGAACTGGTCGATGCGGTTCAATTCCTCTGACCAGAATCTGCGCGCGAATGACTTGATTCGTTGCATGGTCCTACGTCCTGGCTAGCGCGTTCGCCGTGTAGTGGGCTGTCCGACTAGGTTCTGTGCGCGTCTCCCTCGCCGATTCAAGGCCAATGCTTGCGCGGTCAGGCTGGGCAAACCGGCGTGCTCTCGGCTATGACGAGGCAGCTTGTGCTAGCAGGTTGGCGAAGAAGGGAAGCGAAGTTAGTGGATTGTACCACAAACGTGAAGACAGCGCAACTTCGGTTTCAGACAACGTAAAGAGGCCCCGCTGTTGAGGCAGCGATGCTACAAAGCGTGTCAACCCTCAATCCTAGATTTCGACAGGGGGGCCACAGAGCGTTTGCAGCACTGGCAGGAAGGGATCGCCATGGGAGATGAACTTGCGTGAATCCCCGCACTGCTGCCTACGAACGAAGCCCTGTCAACAAGACAGCGCTTCGTGTGTCGCAAGGTTGGCAGAGACTGCGGTTAGTCAGCCCCTCACAGACCACTGCTGATGCGGCTGAAGACATTGCCAATCTGCGGGCCGAGGAGCAGTAGGATGGCACAGGT